>Ga0105105_10000506_pt1 | contig 17787 bp, 22 predicted proteins | sample PPLLaktember2015_4_FD_79108 | JGI IMG/M metagenome (GOLD analysis project Ga0105105, IMG submission 79108) | Freshwater sediment microbial communities from Prairie Pothole Lake near Jamestown, North Dakota, USA - PPLs Lake P8 Core (1) Depth... | ecosystem: Environmental > Aquatic > Freshwater >...
AGAATAGAGCCAAGTCCCGTATCGGCGGCCTCTTCGGCAAGATGCTCGAGCAGGGCCTTGCCGATACCCTGGCCGGTGAATCCGTGCCTTAAAAAAAGCGTTATCTCGCAGGTGGCGCTGAATGCCGGCATCGGGCTGTAGGGACGGAGCATGCCGAAACCAGCGGCCGTGCCCTCCTCGTTGCGCGCGACAACCGAAGGATAGCCGTTCGAAACTTCCAGAAACATGCCGGCCATCTCGACGGGAAGCGGACTCAGCGAATAAGCGGCGAAGCTGTTGCCGGCATAGTAGTTGAAAATATCGAGAATCTCGGGGCCGTCCCCCTCCGTCAACGGCTCAAGCACAATATGCATGATCGCTCCGATGAGGTTATGAGGGCTTCTGGGGCTGCTGGCGAGCCTGCATGGAAAGCTTGCCTCCGTAATGGCCGAGCAGCGTCACAACCGGAAGCATGCCGAGCAGCACGCCGATATAGAGCCAGTGCAGGATATCCTGGCGGGCCATCACATCGGGCAGCGAGAGCCTCAGAACCACGGCAATAGTACAGAGGATGAAAAGCAGAATCGAAAGCCGGATTTTTTTCATGAAAACCGGAGCCTTGGCTGCGCGGAACTTCGTGCGCCAGTCGTGAAGACCCGAAAAAAACGAAACCGGAATTGCCAGAAAAGTGATCCAGAGAATGTGCTGCACGGTATGCTCGAAATAGGCGCTTCCGGTCGGAAGGGTGAGCAGCAGATAGAGCACCGCTACGGGAATGAGCCCATTGCTGAAATGCGCGGAAATGGCGTGAAGCAGAAAGGTTTTTTTCATATCGGCCCACAAACTCGGCTTGGCCATAAGCAGTCGCTCCTTTTGTTGGTTGTTCGTGTTATCGCTTGCCGCGCTGACCGCTCTGCCTGACGGGGCGGTCCGGCTGAAATGCCGGAGAGGAGAAGCGGGGTACCGACAAGGAGTTAAAGTATTGATCTTTTTGCTGAGAAGCAAAAGACCGGCAGCCGGGAACTCCTGCAGAAAAAGTCCCCATGAGGCATTAAGAGCCGGAAATTGTTTTTTTACCACAGGCTGTTCTCTTCTTTACTATTAACGTGTTATTTTTCAGCCCTGCAGTTTTTTTCACATTTTCTTAAATCGGCACGGTGACGGAACTCGACTCAAGAACGCCTTCACAGAGAAAAGGAAAAACGGAAACCGGAGCGTTCGGCTCCCTCAATGTCCGTAAACTCGTTGCGCCCCTGAACCGCTCAACCGAAACCCTTTCCAAACTGGCCCTCTTCATACGCTTCCTCAAGCCGGTCACCTGGATTCCGGTCATGTGGAGCTTTCTGTGCGGAGCCGTATCGAGCGGCCGGTTCGGATGGGAGAACCTCATCGAAAGCAAATTTCTGCTTGCCATGCTGCTGACCGGGCCGCTGGCCACCGGCACCTGCCAGATGCTCAACGACTATTTCGACCGCGACCTCGATGAAATCAACGAGCCCGACCGGCCCATACCCGGCGGAGCCATCTCACTTCGGGACGCAACCATCCTGATCGCCGTCTGGTCGGTGCTGTCGGTCATCGCCGGCTACCTGATCCATCCGCTGATCGGCTTCTACGTGGTCATCGGCATCATCAATGCGCACCTGTACAGCGCGAACCCCATCAAGCTCAAGAAACGGCTCTGGCTGGGCAACATCATCGTTGCGCTCTCCTACCTTATCATTCCCTGGGTGGCCGGCGAAATCGCCTACAACCCCGGGCTGAGCCTCGACAGCCTCCGGCCCTCGCTCATCATTGCGGCCATGTACACCATAGCCAGCACCGGCACCATGACCATCAACGACTTCAAATCCGTCGACGGAGACCGTCTTGCCGGCATCAGGACCCTGCCTGCCGTATTCGGGGAAACAAATGCAGCCATTATTGCCGCCGTACTCATCAATCTCGGCCAGCTCCTGGCCGCAGCATGGCTGTTCATCGCCGGACAGACCCTCTACGCCTGGACAGCAGCAATCCTCATCGTTCCGCAGTTTCTCCTGCAGTTCAGCCTTGTGCGCTCTCCCCGAACCATGGATGTGCGCTACAACGCCATCGCCCAGAACTTTCTTGTGGCGGGCATGCTGGTCTGTGCTCTGGCCATAAAAGCCTACCGACCATGATGCGTTTCACCTCCCGTCCCGAAATATCGGTCATCCTGCCCACCTTCAACCGTGCGGGACTGCTCGAAAAGGCCATGGAGAGCGTCCTCTGCCAGACCTTCCGAAACTGGGAACTGCTCGTGGTGGACGACGGCAGCTCCGACGCCACCTACGCGGTGGTGAATGCGTATGTCGAACGCTGCAGCGCCATCCGCTACCTGAAGCACAGCAACAGGAAGCTCAATATGACGCGCAACGCCGGCATCCAGGCGGCCTTCGGCAGATGGATCACCTTTCTGGACAGCGACGACAGCTATCTTCCCCTTCATCTCGAAAGCCGGATGGATTTCATGCGGAAAAATCCGGAAGCCGACCTGATTGTCGGCGGATTCCACACCGACGAAGACATTTTCGTCAGGGACTGCTACAATCCCGAACGGATGATCGATATCCGGGAGTGCATTGTCGGCCCGACGCTCTTCGGCAGGCGGGAAGTTTTTCTGGCGCTCGACGGATTCAAACCCCTCCCCTATGCCGGAGAAACCGAACTCTGGTCGCGGGCGGAAAGCAGATTCAGGGTGCAGAAAATCGAAGAGCCAAAAACCTATATCTACACCCGTGCCGACGACAGCATCACGAAAAACTTCACACCCTGAACCTCTGGCCATGATCAGAAACATTACGGTTTACTGCAGCTCCAGCAACCATGCGCCCAAGGCTTACTTCGATTGTGCGGCCCGGCTCGGCAGGGGCATGGCCGAACGGGGCATCGGACTGGTTTTCGGAGGTGGGAACGTAGGGCTCATGGGATGCGTGTCCGATGCCGTCATGCACGGCGGCGGCACGGTACGGGGCATCATCCCCCGTTTTCTCGAGGAGAAAGAGGTGGCGCACTACGGCATCTCGGAACTGTTCGTGGTTGAAACCATGCACGAGCGGAAAATGAAGCTCACCGAGTGGGGCGACGCCTTCGTGATTCTGCCCGGAGGCTTCGGCACCCTCGACGAACTGATGGAAATCATCACCTGGAAACACCTCGGCCACCACCACAAACCCATTCTCTTGCTCAACTGCAACGGATTCTGGGAGCCGCTGCTCTCGTTTTTCAGGCGTATCGCCGAAGAGGGTATGGTAGGGAAAAACCACGACCGGTATTACACGGTATGCAGCACCCCCGAAGAGGTGTTCGGGATTCTCGAAACGGGAGAGACGGAACCGCTATGATTCCTGAATAAAACAGAAGGCTCATCAACGGAAAACGGAGGAACCGGGAAGGCGCAAGGCATGTTACCATGTATACTTTCTGCCGACTTCGTCCCGGAGCCGCCTGCGATATACAAAACCGTCACCAAACCCCTGACGAAACCGCCCCCCCTCTATGAGCACTATGAGCAGCAACTACTACCCCGCTCTCGCCCTTACCCTGCTTGCCGGACTCTCCACGGGAATCGGCAGTCTGCTCGCCCTTATGGTGAACCATACCAACAAGAAGTTTCTCACCTTCGCCCTCGGCTTTTCGGCAGGCATCATGCTCTACGTCTCCTTTGTGGAAATCATGCCCCAGGCAGGCGATACCGTTGCTCAGGAGATTGCGGAACACACAGCGGGCTGGATAACCACCACGGCATTTTTCGGCGGCATGCTCTTCATCTGGCTCATCGACCAGCTGGTGCCGGATTTCGAGAACCCTCACGAGATGTCGATGATCGGCACCCTGAACGCCGAGCCTTCCGAAGAGGCCCGGCTGCACCGTATGGGCATTTTCACGGCCGTAGCCATAGCCATCCACAATTTCCCTGAGGGACTTGCCGTATTTTTCAGCGCGCTCTCCAATCCCGACCTCGGTATCGTTATCGCGGCCACCATAGCCCTGCATAACATACCCGAAGGCATGGCGGTTGCCGTGCCGATCTACTTCGCCACAAAAAGCCGGACGAGAGCCTTCGGCTACTCGTTCCTCTCCGGTCTGGCCGAACCGCTCGGAGCCATTATCGGCTACACTCTGCTCAAGCCTTTTCTCAGCCCTCTGGTATTCGGCAGCGTACTTGCCGGAGTGGGAGGCATCATGGTCTACATCGCGCTCGACGAATTGCTTCCGGCAGCCGAGGAGTACGGTGAACACCACATCGCCATTTCAGGCCTCATTCTCGGCATGGGGGTCATGGCCGTAAGCCTGCTCCTGCTGACATAAGAAGAGCATGTGCGGTGTGTGCGGTGTGCAGGATACTGCCTACGGCCTACTGTCTACTGTCTGCCTGCTACATCCGCACGGGCAACGTTGGCCACGCTTGTAAATTCCTTTTCCATCCAGAGGTGTTTGTCATAACTCAGGGCGACCATCACCTCCCGATCGCCGCCCCCCCCCCCTCCTTGCCCATTGCATTGATCACCGGCCTGCCCCCCCTGCAGACGCTCGAGAGCGGCAAGCACGGGGCGCCATGCCGGCGTGGTGTCGATGATGGCCGCGCAGGGTTCCGGAGGCGAGGCTTCGCTGTCTCCCGCCCGGTCGGCCCCCAGTTCGCGGGCGAACTGCTGCTCCCCTGCGCTCCGGGCAAAAACGAAAACCGGGGAAGCCGGATAGAGAAATCGCCACATTCGTACGATTCGCCAATAAAAAAAGCGGTGACCGCACGCCGCAGCCACCGCTTTGCCTGTTCGAGTCCGCTCAGGAGGTCACAGGGGGGAGCTCCCTTTCAGGGAGGCCCAGCGTCAGTGGCAATCGTGTCCCTGACAGGTCTGCTGTGCCGTCACTTTCGTCAGAGCGCCGCTGTTGAAGCGTTTCAGCGCCTCTTCAGCCGTAGGGGCAAGCCCTGCCATGTAAACCCCGATGCCCGACATCTGCAGCCGCGAAGCCGCACGCGCACCGATGCCGTTGCAGATAACGGCGTCAACACCCATTCCTGTAAATACATCCGCCGGAGTGCACTGACCGTGATCGTGCCGGCTGTCGCCGTTGGCGGTAATCTCGAAATCGCCGGTTTCGGTATCCGAAACGGCAAAAAACGGAGCGCTGCCGAAATGGTCGCACACTTTTGAAGCCCGACCGGCACTCTCATCCAGTGGAATTACTACTCTCATACCTGTTCTCCCTGACTGTTTTGTTGATCCAGCTGATCACCATGAGCGTGATCGTGGTGGTTATTGCCGCCATGAGCACCCGATCCACTGCAGCAACCCTGACCCCTGCCATCTCCGTGGCCCCTCTCCTCGCGGTTCCGGCCGGTTTTCAAACCCCGGCATCTCCCCCCGCCCATTCGCCCGCCTCCGAATCCTCCACCCGTCGAACGGCGGTGGATGTTTTCGCTTGCGCACGAAGGGCAGACTTCGGGCCTCGGCAAGCCTTGAGCCACACTCCACGCATGCCCGCAGGCGACACATCCGAACACTCTTTCTTCACTTGAAACCATTATATTTCCTCCTGTTACGGTTAACTCTCTTCCATAAATCAACATCTCTGCAACCTTATGCCTGGCCGAAGCGAGAATATTGCCGAAGGTCTGACGCGATACATGCATCTCCCGGGCCGCAGCCTCCTGATACAGCCCCTCGAGGTCGGCGAGCCTGATGGCCTCAAGTTCGTCAAGCGACATCTCCACCCCTTCGATCCTCACTCCCTGGCACCCGGACGGCCTGAAAACCCTGTAGGGCGGCTCGCCGCTCACCTTCCTGCACTTTACCGGTCTCGTCATGCCTGTTTCAATTATCCGGATTGTCAGTTTTTCTGTTCGGTTATTAGCATATGCCAATAACATACAACAAAAAAAGGCGTCTGTCAAGAGTTTATGGGCTTTATTGCGAAAAAAATCGGCGCCGTAAACGCTCGAAGCGGTGGTCTTGTTTGAAAATGTGCCGCTCTCTTGATAACATGACTTCGTACAGGCAATCCCCAACCCATCCCCGTTACCCATGACCGAACCCTCAGGCTACACCATCAGAACCATGACCCGCCCCGAGCTCGATACCGCCATCGAATGGGCCGCCGAAGAGGGCTGGAACCCCGGAACCGGCGACGCAGAATGCTTTTACCGTACCGATCCGGAAGGCTTCCTCGTCGGGCTGCTCGGCACAGAACCGGTAGCCGCCATCTCCGTGGTCAGATACGGCTCTTCGTCCGCATTTCTGGGGTTATACCTTGTCCGGCCGGGGTATCGGGGAATGGGGCTGGGCCTCAGGATATGGCATGCCGGTCTTGCGAGGCTCGAAGGCCGCAGGGTCGGCCTCGACGGCGTGGTGGCCCAGCAGGAGAATTACCGGAAGTCCGGCTTCGCTCCGGCATGGCGCAACATCCGCTATGAAGGCACCGGAGGAGATGGAAATGAGGGGGAAAACCATACCGCGAAGCGAGGAGGCATCGTGCCACTCTCGGAATTGCCGTTCGAAACACTGCTGGCATACGATCGCCCCTTCTTTCCCGAGGAGCGCAGGACATTCCTCCACTGCTGGATCAATCGGCAGGGCCCTGCGGCGCTCGGCATTACGGAAAACGGACGGATTGCCGGATATGGAGTCATCCGGCCCTGCCTCAACGGCTTCAGGATCGGCCCGCTCTTGGCCGACCGGCCCGATCTCGGCGAAGCGCTCTTCTCTGCCCTGAAGGCGCCGCTACCCGCAGGAACACCGTTCTTCCTCGACATTCCGGAGGTCAACACGGCCTCGCTGGAATTGGCCCGGCGACACAGGATGCGCGCTATCTTCGAAACGGCCAGGATGTACCGGGGAGAGCCGCCGGAGCTCCCCCTGCACAGAACATTCGGCATCACCACCTTCGAACTCGGCTGATCGGCCCTGACGCGGCTCCCAGCACGGCAGGCTCACGGCGCGGCGAAGCGTTCAGCCGGAAGAGGAAAGAGCCGAAAGGTAGTCGGTTCCGAAATCGGTTCTCAGTTCGATCCACATGGGCAGATGATCCGACATCTGAAAGGTTCTCCACTCCTTGTAGGTGAGCCTGTGCTTTGCCGTATGCCGGGCATAATACCGTTCGTCCTCACAATCGGGATCATCGTCTCCCCAGCGGAACACATACCTGAAATAGTCGAAAATGCCGGCATTGCCGACGTCGATAAATGGTGATCCGGGATCAGGTCGGGCATCGGGCTGCCAGAAAGCAATCTGGTCGTATGCCTTGTCGCGCGCAACATTGCTGCCGGCCGGAATTTTCCGGAGCTGTTCAGGCACCATAAACCCGTTTTCATGCAGGGATTGCCATGTCACATGGTTCTTGCCCACAATATTGAAATCGCCAAGCACGAAAAAAAAGTTATCCGCATCGGAATCATGCTCGCTACGCGCCCTCTCCGAGAGAAAACGGGTGAGCTTTCTGATCTCCCCGTTTCTGCGAGCCAGTCCGCCCCTGCCCGATCCATAGTATATATGCACGGTGCAGAGAATGAATTTCAGCCATCCGGCCTGAAAGGTCACCAGAAAGGGGGAGCGGGCGAACTGCAGGCCGACACCCGAAAGGGCATCGGCCGGCGGACGGACAAGCGCCTGGGGAGACCATGCCTGATGGGAAGCGGCATCGAAGGCGACCTGACCGTTTTCAACCGGAAGCTGAGTGCCGCCGGGCAGAACAAGCGAACTCCCCAGGGGCAAAACTATACGGGTACCGGCAGGAAGCGGAATCACCAGATCGTTCTCCAGCAGCAGCTTGCCTTTTCTTTTCACAACAGGAACATCGCCGGAAGACGAAAGCGTAAAACCATCGGGAAACTCGACTTTCAGCCCCGAAGCGTCCCGGAAGCACAAACCGGAAGAATCGGTAATCAGGTCGCTTTTCTCAAGCGTCACTTCGCCCGCTATGCTGGTGAAACGCACCCGGTTTTTCTGGTAGACGAACACCATGCGCTCCCGGTTTCCCGAAGAACCCTCGGTAACATCGGTGGCGATATAATCCCACTCATGGCGACCAAGAAACTGTATGACCGACTTCAGGCAGGCAAGGTCCTCGCGAACTTCCTGAAGCGCTACGATATCGAAATGCGATATAATTTCAGCGATAAAATAGAGCGACTCCTTCAGACGACCGCCATATCTGGGTGTATCGAACTCGCGGATATTCCAGGTTGCAAGCCGCAGCCATTGCCGACCGTTCCGTTCAGGAGCCCGCACGGCGGGATCCCCTCCTGAAGCGTCTGCGATATGGGCATCGAGCGCCGCACGCAGTACGAGCAGTTTCTCCGCTGTTCTTTTTTTCCAGGCCCTGATATGCCCGGCATCGTTTTCCCCGATTCTGAGCGACGAGTAGACCGGCATGGCGCCCTCCTGCATTCCGGTTGGAGGGTTCCCCAGGAACCCTCATGAAGATTATCTTGTTACTGTTCTTTAAAATACGAATGTAACGGCGGTTTTTTCCGACCTCGCTGCATTCGAAAAGGCATGAGAACAAAAACGGAAACCGATGCAGTATAAAGATGTGAATATGGAAGCGGCAAAAAGGATCGCTCTTGTGGCGCACGACAACAAAAAGGCCGATCTTCTTGCCTGGGCGAAGTTCAACCGCGATTTGCTCGAGCATCACACCCTCTTTGCGACCGGAACCACCGGAAGTGTGTTCGAGAATGAACTGGGCCTCAAGGTGCACAAGCTTATGAGCGGGCCTCTTGGAGGCGACCAGCAGATCGGCGCAAGAATCGCCGGCAGTGAAATCGATTTCCTGATCTTTTTCTGGGATCCGCTGGAGCCGCAGCCCCACGACCCCGACGTGAAGGCTCTTCTCCGCATGGCTGTGGTCTGGAACATCCCGACAGCCTGCAACCGCGCCACGGCCGACTTCATGATCTCCTCTCCCCTGATGGACCGCGACTATAACCGGCAGGTGCCGGATTACGACTTCTACACCAACCGCTACCAGCAACCGTAATGACGCAATCCATGAACGACACCAAAACAGGAGGTAAAGAGCTGAAAGCACGCTGCATGCCGGTCGTCACCGAAATGGTCGATCGCTGGGCCGAAGGAAAACCCCTCAACCCCGACTCCGGCAAAGCCAACGGCTACTATCGCCTCACCGGCTGGCTGCTCGACTATATGGAACAGCACGGAGCGCTCCCGAATGGGGTGCACGCCATGCCGGAAGGACGCGACCGGCTCAATCGTCCGGAGCCCTCTTTCCCGGTGGATTTCGACGCCTTCACCGAAGGCTTCACCCTTCCGGAACAGGACCCTGAAGCTCCTTAGCCGAAAGGCGCCCTCTGGAGCGTCTCCACAAGGAAATCCCAGAATCTGCCGACGGAAGAAATCTCGACCTTTTCATCCGGGGAGTGGGGATACCGGATGGTGGGGCCGAAGGAGATCATGTCGAGCAGAGGATACGCGGCGCCGATGATGCCGCACTCCAGACCGGCGTGCACGGCCTTCACCTCCGGCGGCTTCCCGCATTTTCCGGTATAGATCTCCCGCATGCTCCTGAGGATCGGCGCGGCGGGGTCGGGCTTCCAGCCGGGATACCCTCCCTCGAACACCACCGCCGCCCCGGCCAGATCGGAGAGGCTCCTCATCATGGCCGCAAGATCATCCCTGGCGGAAGCCACCGAACTCCGGAGCAGACACTCGACCTCAACCGATCCATTGCGGGATTTTACGATGGCCAGATTGGTTGAGGTCTCAACCAGACCGGCCATATCGACGCTCATGCGCATCACGCCGTCAGGACATGCCCGGACAGCATCCAGCAGCTTCCCGAAAACACCAGCCTCGATAACCCTCTCCGGAACCGGCACACGAACCGCCTCGATCTGCAGCCCGGGATCGGCGCTCGAGAGCTCGGTTTTAATGGTCGCCGCCTGTACGGCAAGGCTTTCAAGAAAGTCGCCGGCCTGTGAGCCGGGAACGGCTACCGTGGCCGTCGATTCCCGCGGAATGGCGTTGCGGAGGCTTCCGCCTTCGATCGAAGCGAGAAGCAGCCCGTGGCGGAGATACCCCTCCTGCAGCACCCGGTTCATGATCTTGTTGGCGTTGCCTCGGCCAAGGTTGATATCCATGCCGCTGTGGCCGCCCCGCAACCCTCTGAGCGTGATCACGAACCCCAGGTATCCGGCCGGAACAGGCTGTTCGGCGCAGCTGAAGGTCATCGTTGCATCGAGACCGCCGGCACAGCCGATAAAGAGTTCCCCCTCCTCTTCCGAATCCAGGTTCATGAGTATTCCCCCCCGCAGGAGGCCCGGCTTCAGTCCCATCGCCCCGCTCATGCCGGTCTCCTCTTCACTCGTGAAAAGCGCCTCGAGCGGACCGTGCCGTATCGAGTCCGATTCGAGCACGGCCATGGCCGCCGCAACGCCGATACCGTTGTCGGCGCCGAGCGTGGTGCCTGCAGCGCGAACCCACCCGCCGTCGATGACGGGCTCTATGGGATCCGCCAGAAAATCATGCGGCGTGCCGGCGTTTTTCTGCGGCACCATGTCGAAATGAGCCTGCAGGATAATCCCCTCCTGCTCTTCCCTGCCGGGCGTCGCGGGTTTGCGGATGATGACGTTCCCCGCACCGTCCACCGTCGTTTCCAGGCCGAGATTCCGTCCGAAATCCGCTATGAACGCCCTGATGTTCTCCTCGTGCCCCGAAGGACGCGGAATCCTGGTGAGGCTGTAAAAATGCCGCCACACCTCCCGAGGGCTCTGCTCCCTTATATCGTTACCCATGATCCACACCCCATAGCATGCATTATTTGTGATTCCTCCATATGTTTCAATATACACCGCCTGCGAGCAATACAAACCGCCCCCGAAGCCCGCCCCCCAGACTGCCGCCACAGGCTAACCGCCATTCCTGCCCATCGGCAATCGGATTGCGATGCGCTGCAATGGAGCGTTTTATGCGGATCAGTGGTTTCTATCCCGACAGGGCAGACCCCAGTGACACAGCCGTTGCCTTCCGGTCGATAGAAAAAATCAACACCTTCAGCCATGACACTTGTTTTCGTCTACAACTCCGACAGCGGCCCCATCAGCGGACTGCTCGATATCGGACACAAGATTCTCAGCCCGGATACCTACCAGTGCAGCCTCTGCAACCTCACACACGACGCATTTTCCGAAAAGGAGGGGTGGAGGGAGTTCCGCAAAAGCGTAGGAACGCCGATGGAGTTCCTACACCGTGACGAGTTCGAAAAAAAATACGCCCTCACCTACCCCTATCCGATAATCCTTACGAAAAACGGCGACATGCAGGTGCTCATGAATCGGGAGGAGATCGATGGTATCGAAACCCTGGAAAAACTCATCGAGGCGGTGAAAAACGCCATGGACGAAAACGCATGAGCCCCCGACCGGCAGCGGTTTTCCTGAGCGAGAAAGAAGGTTTATTGGCGCAAGCGGTATTCCTGTAGGAGTTATTGTGTTATATTTACCTTCGTAACAGCATGGCCGCGCATTGGGACATGCAGGAGATTCTCGCAGGCGGAACGTTTCTTTTCTAAAAAAAACCACACAGCAATGGCAAACAGCAACGGCGTTTTTTCCGACCTCTTCAATGCGGTCGGCAACCCGGTACAGAACGCGGCCGACACTCTCGGCAGCGGGGTCTCTTCAGCAGCTTCTCTGGTCGAATCCTGCACCAGTCTCTGCGCCACACTCCTCACCAGCTCGGTCAACACGGCCGCCAGGCTCGTTCAGGACGTTGCAAAAGGCATCAGCTCGGCCATCGCCCCGAAACCGTAACCCTGTGCATGCATGCAGCAGCAGCCCTGTCCCGGCAGGGAGCGGGGCTGCTCTGTCAGCGCATTACTCATTTTGTCCCCATCACTCTCCGGCTGTCCTTTCCTTGAAGATAACGCCAGCCATGGCCTCCTCCCAGATGGCCCCGAACCTGGCCTTTTCGGGCTCGGAAAAGAGAATGGAACCGGCAAGGAACCACGAACCCGGATGTTTTTGGATATCGTCGCCTTCGCGGGTGCCCAGATGCAGGAGATCGGTTACCCGGCCGTCTCCGGCGCGAACCACCCGCCAGCTCCCCATGATGTAGTGAGCGGCATCGGCGGCCACAATATCGAGCAGTTCCTGCAGCTCCCCATCCTCGCTCTCTCCGCGCAGGTCGAGCGATGCGTAGGCGTAAGCCCTGGAGTTCATGGAATCGAGCACGAAGCGAACGAACTTGTTGCGCACCATGTGGTGCAGCTCAAGCTGGTCGAGCAGGTAGATGAACTGTCGATTGTCGACGCCGACGCCTGAAATCGAGCGCGGCAGGGTGCCGTAATCCTCGGCAAGACTCGAATACCACAGAGAGTACTCCTCGAAAAGGTCGGCAAGTAGCTCTCTGGATGCACTGGTTTCCATAACGATGGTGGATGGCTTGAAAAAGATGTTCCGCAAAAGCGGCTGTACGGTTTTTTGCAAGATAGACATCCCCAAAGAGATTCCGGCATGAACATTTTCCCCTGAAAACGCTATCATGAGAGAGAGCAACCCAGAACGATCCTGCAATGAAACGATCCGGAGCAAGCATCATTTTCCTCAACAGCCGCAGCGAGGTGCTGCTCTTCCTCCGTGACGACAGGCCCGACATCCCCTATCCGGACATGTGGGACCTTCCCGGAGGCCACGTTGAGGAAAACGAAACCCCTGAAGCGTGCATCGTGCGGGAGATGCAGGAGGAGATCGAAACCGACGTCTCCGGATGCCGACCTCACGCGGTCTACGACTTTGCGGACCGGATCGAGCACATTTTCCTGATGAATCTGGAGGTGGAGGCAGAGGCCATAACCCTGCACGAAGGCCAGCGACTCGGGTGGTTCGCCGAGCGCGACCTGGAGGGACTCCCTCTCGCTTACGGTTTCGACCTGGTGCTGCAGGACTTTTTCGCGGCTCTCCGCCAAAACGCCGGATAACGGCGCGTCTCTTCTGGAGAGCATATTTCCGCACCGTCCGTGACCCTTTGTTTGAATCGGGATGCAGGGCTGCAGCCGCCGCCGCATCGCAACCAATCAGAAACCATAAACACCTGCATCCATGGACCGGAAAACCCTCGAAACCTGCCGATCATTTCTCAAGGATACCATACGCCAGGCCGTCGACTTCTCCGAAACCGACCAGAACCGCCACATTCCGCCGCCACCGGTGGAAAAACCATACGCACCCAACGCGAAACGCATAGAGCTTCCGCCCGTCGAAACCCTGAAGAATATCGGCCATATCGATCTCGGGACGGCCATCGCCCGGCGGCAAAGCCGCCGAACCTACAGCGACGAGCCGCTCTCCTTCGAAGAGCTCTCCTTCCTGCTCTGGGCCACCCAGGGGGTCAGGCTGAAACTCGATGCCGGTCACGCCCTGAGAACGGTGCCCTCGGCCGGATGCCGCCACGCATTGGAAACCTACCTCTCGGTATTGCGCGTCTCGGGTCTTGAAAAAGGGATCTACCGCTACCTTCCCCTCGAGCACCAGCTGCTCTTCGAATTCGGCGAGGAAAACCTGCAACAGAAGATATCGAGAGCGGCTCTCGGTCAGCCGTTCGCCGGAGAGGCGGCCGTGACCTTCATCTGGACCGTCATTCCCTACCGCATGGAATGGCGTTACGGCCTTGCCGCCCACAAGGTCATCGCCCTCGACGCGGGTCACGTGTGCCAGAACCTCTATCTCGCCTGTGAAGCCGTCGATGCCGGAACCTGCGCCATCGCGGCTTACGACCAGGCCGCCATGGACAGCCTGCTCAGGGTGGACGGAAAGGAGGAGTTCACCATCTACCTCGCCCCCGTCGGCAAAAAACCGTAACGTTTTCGATTCACACGTGAAGAAAAGGGGCCGACTTGCCCATCGCTTGCCGGCGAAGCCATTCGATGCAGGAAAACAGCCCTCCCATGGTTTGTGAAGATCTGAAGTAAAAAACAAACCAGCAGACAAAGAGGCCGAAAAGATAGCCCTCGTGAACATGCAGTACGGTCGCCCCGATAGCCAGAAGCGAAAACAGCAGGGAGATCGACATGATGATCATAACCGAACCGGCATGGCCAAACCCCATATCCCTGAGCAGGTGATGGAAGTGGGTCTTGTCGGGCATGAACGGGCTTTTCCCCTTCATGATCCGTTTTGTCATGACGGCAAGCGTATCGGTAACCGGAATAGCCAGAACGAGCAGCACGGTAACGGGAGAAACGATGCTGCCCGGCTTCTGGCTCAGCTCTACGGCCAGAAAAGCAAGCACGAAACCGATGGTCATGCTGCCGGCGTCACCCATGAACAGGCGGGAAGGATGCCAGTTGAAGCGCAGGAAGGCAGCCAGCGCTCCGGCAAAGGCGATACCGAGAAACATGAAGGAGGGCATACCGTTCAGCCACGCAAGCACGGCGAATGAAACAAAGGCCAGAAGCGAAGTCGTGCCGGCAAGTCCGTCGAGTCCGTCGATCATGTTTACGGCATTGATAACGCCGAGCGTACAGAAAATCGTGACCGGAACGACCAGCAACCCCGTCTCCATAACGCCCAACCCCAGGATATTGCCGAAAGAGCGCAGATGCATTCCGGGGAAGTAGTGCATGACGATCACCGTCGCCGTAATCTGCACAACGAAGCGCCACTTGAAACTTATGTCAAAACGGTCGTCGACAACGCCGATGCCGAGAATCAGCAGGATGGAAACGATGAGACTCATATACTTGATTACCGGAAAGAAAAGCAGCATCGCCACCAGAACGCCCGCAACGATGCCGAGCCCGCCGACAAGGGGCTTCGCCTCGGAATGCACCTTGCGGTTGTTGTCGGGCATATCGAGCAGCCTGAACTTTTCGGCAAATCCCGACAAGCCGTAAATTGAAGCGTAGGCCACCAGCAGGGAGACCAGGTATATCCGGCTCTGTTCGAATGAAGCCGTCAGTACCCTGCTCCACCAGGGGTCGTAGGCCGCTCCGAAAGAGAAGTTTCCGATAGCGGATAATCCCGCCAGAAAGAGACCCAGAGCCAGAATAAGAAAATACCTGAACATTGGAATGGTCGTTTAGGGTTGCGACATCTATGCTGCCTTTCATCGAGCAATAACTGTGCCGCAGTTCCGAGAAACAACACAACCCCTTGTGAATCAAAGCGTTGACTTTATCTTTCCCGTATGTATATGTTTTTCTTTTTCTTCTTTGTGCCGATAACCGCTCCACTGTGAAACAGATGAGGCACTCTGCCCCGGAAGTGAGGCGAGGCGGAAAAAAAACGCTGCAGCAGGAAGCGCAGGGCTGATGGAACCTCTTGAGACAGGATTGCTCATGGAAACGGTCGATCTTTCGAGATACAGGAAGGTGGTGTTCTTTACCGGAGCGGGCATGTCGGCAGAAAGCGGCGTGCCCACGTACCGGGGAAAAGGAGGCGTCTGGAATGCGTATGATTTCCAGGAGTATGCCTGCCAGAAGGCGTTCGAAGGCGATCCCGAAAAGGTGCTGCGCTTTCACGAAATCCGCCGCCGGGCGGTGCTCGACTGCCACCCCCATGCGGGGCACCGGGTGATAGCCGGCATGCCGGAGGCCTCAGTCATCACGCAGAACATCGACGGCATGCACCAGCGTGCCGGCTCTCAGGACGTGATTGAGCTGCACGGCAGCCTCTGGCGCCTCCGGTGCGAACGGTGCGGGGTTCCCCTCGCTCGCCCGCGATTCGGGAGCGTACTGTATCGAAATCAATCCCGAACCCTCAGGAGCGACGGGCTACGACCGGGTCGTCCGGGGGGAGGCCGGAAAAGTGCTTCCCCAACTCTTCCCCGGAGAGTGAAAGGGGGCATCTCCGTTCAGTTGCACGAAGCGCAGCTTGCTGTTGTCAGGCGATGCAGCTCGTCGTCGGGCGCCGGATCCGTCCTCAAAAATCCATTTCGCACCGCGTAGTGAGGTATCTCAGAGGCCGTGCCGCGTCCATATCTGCCGGGCGGCATACCCTTCAAGCTTGAGCCCCATGGCAAGCAGCTCGATGCGCTCCGCCTCCACTTCGATCATCATGCCGAACCAGTGTTCAGCCCACGATTCGGGACGCCCGAATAGCCGGAAAGCCTCCATGAATCCGGGATCTTCCCTGCGGAGCAGCCGGGCGTGCCCCCTGATCTGCAGGCCGGTGATATCGTGGATGTCGTCGGAAAACTCCGATTTCGGATCGAAGACGCCCACGCTGACGTTGGGGTTCTGCTTGATGTTGCCGAGCTTCTGGCCCGGCTCTCCGGCCATGAAAAGAGTGAACCCTTTCGAGCGGAACAGGATGGGCGTCGCTCTGGGTATTCTGCTGCGGCAGGTCGAGAGTACGCAGAGCCGGCGCGAAGCAAGAAAGGCAAGGATGCGCGCTTCCAGCTCCTCCGGCGGAAGCGGTCGAACCACTCGCCTGGTGAAAATTTCCGGTACCTCGGGTTTCCCCTGTTCGTTCATGATATCACCTCTCCCCTTCTGGTTTTCATTGCCGGCAGCCATTTCCCTGAAGATCATCAAAATCTTCCACTCTTCAGCATGTTCGCTACAGGGCGGCATGGGATGTTTGAACATACGCTCCCATCCACGTATCTTGAAACATGAAGTTCTTTATAATAATTTACCCAAACGAAAGGAACAGGGAGACAACGCCATGCAGAACAGGAGCGCGAAGCTGATCGAATCGGCAAGAAAAAAGTTCGCACAATTCAGGGCGCTCAGCGCCGAGCACGGCGAGGCTGCGGCGTGGGAAACCATGCTCGAAGGATTCCCGGAACAGCAGCGGCAGCGGATGGGCCCTTCATTGGCCTTGCCGACGCTTGCGGAAGGGTTCAGGGCGGCCATCCCTTTTTTCGGAGCGGTGGGTATGGAGATGGATGTAGTGGACATTTCGAACCGGGGCGTGGACGCCGTGCTGGAAATCCAGCGCTACTGCCCCTATCTGGAGGTTTGCACGGAATACGGATTTGAAACCCCCTGCCATGTGATCTGCGAAATGGATATGGAGGCCTCCCGCAGGGCCTTTCCCGAAATGAAAGGCGAAATCCTCTCTCGCCAGGCCTTCGGCAGCCCGGTCTGCATCTTCAAGTACCAGCGCCCGGCGAAAACAGATGCGGCAACAGGCAAAACGGCACAAGCTGCAACATAAAATCCGGATCTATCGGCAGGAAAATCCATTCATTTGCTTTATTTTTCGTTGTTTGTTTTTTCGGGATCCTGCAGACAAAGAAAGCTTTCAGTGCAAGACCCATGAGGGTTTCAAGTGAAAGCCCATTGCTGTTTTCTTTCAGCAGTGGCGATTATGATGAAGCGTGTTTAATTCCCGCAGCAGCATGTAAGGGGAACAGGGAAAGGCGGGAATTGCTGTAACGAAGGTACTGGCTGAAGCGGATGACGATATGCATGAAAGTTTATTAGGAGAAGCGGGATAATGGCCGGCGGATTTACGATTCCTTATTCACTCAAGTTGTAAAACAAAACTATCATGCCACGTTACACGCCCGAACAGCTTGCCAAGCGCAACGCATCCGTATGGACCGAGATCCAGATCCTGCTGGCTCCGGTGCAGTTCGTCATCTTTCTGACCGGCATCGGTCTGAACGCCCTCTATGCCAGCAATCCCGCCTCCATCGACTTTTTCTGGATCAGCGTCGCCATTCTCTTCAAGACGCTCTTTTTTGTGATTCTTTTCATCACCGGCATGTTCTTCGAAAAGGATCTCTTCGGCAAATGGGTATTTTCGAAAGAGTTTTTCTGGGAAGATGTAGGCAGCTCGGTTGCGACCTTCTTTCATTTCCTCTACTTCGTGCTCGCCTGGAA
>Ga0105105_10000508_pt1 | contig 17775 bp, 11 predicted proteins | sample PPLLaktember2015_4_FD_79108 | JGI IMG/M metagenome (GOLD analysis project Ga0105105, IMG submission 79108) | Freshwater sediment microbial communities from Prairie Pothole Lake near Jamestown, North Dakota, USA - PPLs Lake P8 Core (1) Depth... | ecosystem: Environmental > Aquatic > Freshwater >...
CTCCTATTATAGAAATATACTCCAATGCCTATCGATTGAGCAAAAATAATATTTTTAGAATATGGCAATTCAAAATTAAGCCCTATCGAAACAGGTATCAGATCCATTTTTTGAACAGCTGAAATATCCGCAGATAGATTTGGATCAGCATTTAAATCAGATACAATTTTATTGTAATACCTGTCTGTCCAAAACACCCAACCCCAATTATTTAATACATCCGGTTCACTAAGTGAGTAAAGTTTATAACCCCCATTAATATTAATTGAAAGGTTATCTGCAATCAAAAATCTAATCTTTACACCACCGCCAACTGCATCCGCTTCTGTAATCTGGAGCCGTTTTGACGGCGCTATCGAGTAATCAGTAAATATTGAAACAGATTGAAGCTGAGCAAAAAGCTCAACTGAAAAAAATATTATTATAATTGATACTAGATTTATTTTCATTTCAATTCTTTATCAATACATTCCTAGTTGTAAAGTGAATCTTAGAATATTTCCAAGTCTTCCATAGTCAGAAAATGCAAAATCAAAGTTAACAGGAATTTCAAGCTGAGGATTAATTCCTAAACCCAGGCTGTATGTTTCTTCATCATAGAAAAACTTGTAACCACCTCTAAGTGTGATAATGTTCTTCCAGCTTAACTCCGTACCTAGATTTACTCTCTCGTCAGCATTGCTTGGATGGATAGCTTCTACAATAATTGTGGATCTGTAATCAGATTGGTAATTACCCCATATCTCAAAAGATGCGCCTAACTTTAAAATGGAAGGCATCTTGAATACATAATTAATAAATTGAGTATTAGTGCCAAAGTTTTGCAAAGTTGCTGCAAGTCTAAGTGAGTAAAAACCAGTATGATATAATACACCTCCATCGAACAAAACGTTATCTGCTTTATATATGTATATCTTTTCCTGAACATATTTGACAGCGATACCGAAGGAAAATCTATCAGTAAGCATTTTAGAATAAGTTAAACTGGTTGAAATAGAATTTGCAGTAAAATCTCCTAAAGTAGTAAAAACTTTTTGGCCAACAGCTTTTTCAGTTCTTTGCATGGTTCCATAATCCATAAGAATAAATCCCAAGCCAAAAACTCCATAAGGTGAATTGTATGTATAACTTGTTCCATAATACTTAATATTAGCAAACCAATTTGCATATGATGCTGAAAAAGAATGTGTTGAGCTTGTAAACCCTATAATTGCAGGGTTGGAAAATATTCCTTCAGAGTTCATATCGGATAATGAAATAGAAGCTTCACCAAGTGCAGCAACTCTTGCAGTAGTTGGAATTTGCAAAAAAGTAAAACCGGAAGTACCAGTTTTTGCAAAATCCTGTCCGTTTACCTTAACAATGTAAAAAATTAAGAAGGCAAGAATTAAAAAACCGAATTTAAATTTGAATATCCTTTTCATCTGATTACCGCAAATTTTCCAATTTTACTTCCACCATTATATTCAACGTGATAAATATAAATTCCGGGAGCTATAAATTGTCCGTAGTCAGTATCCTGTCTCCAGGAAGCGATAGCCCCAGTTCCAGATGGAACATCAATTGTTTTAACAAGATCCCCTCTAACAGTATAAATCTTAATTGTGCAAGGATTTGGCAGATTAACAAACTGAATGTCATCACCCTCACCTGGAATTGACACATCAGCTCTGCCAATAAAAGGATTAGGAACAACTAAAATTTCATCAAGATTTTCTTTAGGAGAAATTGTTGCCACGAATGGATTTTGTTTTCGATTTGCAAAAATCGAACTTTCCAGTGGCGGAACATTAATTATGGTTTGAACTCCGGTCCAGGAGGATCTGCCATTATCGAATGTGGTTAAAGCATAAAAATAACTTAAACCAAGAGAGACTGAAGTATCATTATAAGTGTATTCCATTCCATTAAGATAATTTGGATCACGAACTAATATGGTATCGATCGGCAACCAGGGACCTATTGAAAGATAATCTGAACGATAAATAATATATCCTGTCAAATCGAGTTGACCATCATCGGGGTCAGCAATAAATTCTGCTTCATCAGTCCATTTTAATTGAATAGCAATATTATCACCGGGATAAAAACCAACTGTAAACTCTGGGGCTGCAGGCGGATCGGGATGATTAAAATTATTATCAAAAGTAAATTGGGACTGATCAACACTTTTATCAAATAATCCTCTTGAGAGGCTTGTAATTGTAGCAGTTCCATAATTTTTTGGTTGAACAGCTATTCCATAATCAACACCATTTACTATTTCAGCTACAACAATTTTTATTGAATCACCCGGTAAAATATCCCACGGACCAAGAGACATCATTGACCACATTCTTGATCTTCTCATATAAACAGTGTCAGTAAAACCGGAAACAAAACCTGAAGTTAATCTGATATCCTGCATAGCCGCATATTGTGCCTCAAGAGAGCCGATGTTTGTGAAAGGTCCGCTTAAATCAATTGAATTGCTTGCTGCAGACCAACCGTAACGGTTTACTTTTGAAACTTCATTAAGTTTATTCGGGGATGAATATAAAAGTTTATATCCTACGTAAGCGGGCGCAAGATATTCGCCGCTTGGCTGACCATTTACAATTGGACCAAATGAATTTACTAATCCAAAAGTTTCTGTTTGATTTTTTGTATCCGGATAATCGGCTGCATATCCATAAATTAATCTTTTGCTGGCAGAATTGAAGAACCATGTATTTCTGGCACCTGGAGAAAGTGAGGGAAATAAAACCGACCACGATCTGGAATTACTGTGCATGCCATAATTTAAAGTAATATAAACATCGAATAATGAATCTGCGACAAATCTTGTGGAAGGAACAACTGCTCTTATTTCCGGTGAGATATTTTTTATAACGTACTCATGAATAATATAATTTTCATCTAGTTTTGAGCCGCTCCATTGATGAGTAGTTCTTTTTACTCTAACTGGTAATTGCCTTTTTATCTGAAACTCATCCTGATAATTAACATTGTACTCCCAAACAGTTTCAATAACTTCTTCACCAACATTTGGATTAGATTTTAACCAAAAATTCTCACCGTTTGGGAAACGTTTGCGACTTGTAGTTACAGTGTATTTTGATCCAGCACCTTCTGCAACTGAACTGGCATATAGAGACCATTCTTCAACAGATAGAATGCTGTCTTGCGCCCATTTGGCTCCTATGTAAAAACCACCTGAAACCATGTGTGAAGCAGTACCACCAATATTTTCTAAAATTAAACTGGCATCAAAACCAGGCCAATCCAACCCAAAACCTCGCTGAGCCCAATTACTGAAAGAAGGGCCTACCTTACCAAGTGAAACAGTTTGCCATAGCTTTCCACGATTAAATACGAAAGTTGATGATTCAACCTGAGAATACTGATCAACAGTTAAGATCAGAACAAAAAGAAAAATACAAGCAGCTTTTTTCATAATATTTCTGGTTAAAATCCCACACCAAATGTGAAGAATATTTGTCTTGGAATATTCAAGTATGCCCTATAAGGTGCAACAAGATAGCTGAACCTTGTAGGATCACTACCAGGCATGTCCATAGTAATGCCTTTATCAATCCATAGATTAATATCATCTCTCGTTGCAAATGGCGTAAGCCATTTGTTTTCAAATAGATTCATTATTCTAATGCCAAGCACAATTTTAATGTTATCAATAAGTATATCTTTATTAAAGCTAAAATCCACCATCGATTCTAAAGGATATCTTCTGTTATTAAAGACATCAATGAGATCAAATTCAGTTATGTAAGTAAAAGGTAATCCTGATTGAGCCGTATAAGTTAAACTGAATACAGAATTACTGAATGGCTTGATTCCAAAAAGTTCAAAACCACCATCAGAATCGATGAAATATTGAACAAGTGCTCGAAAATTATGAGTTCGATCCCAGCCTGCTAAATCTTCTCTTGCTACATTACGTGTAGATAAGTCTCTTGCATTTTCAGGCAGCTTAATGTTTGAGCCAAAATTACCAGACGTTGTTTGAGAAATACTATATGATAATCTATATGACCATTCCTTAAATGCGAATGTTTCAAATATAGTTTCAAACCCGAATGTGGACCCAAAGCGATTGTTTGCAAAAGAATTAATAAAGTAAAGAGGATTATTATTCTCATCAAAAATTGGTGCCCCACTTGTTCTACTTCCTGTTGCAGATGCAAGCGTAATTGTTCCAGTCTGGTCAAATCTATCATTAAAATAAAGAACCAGATCAAGCCTATGTATGTCACTTAATTGCTGCTGCAATCCAAATTCGTAGGTAATAGTTTTTTTCGCCTTTAAATTTCCATCAGCCAACCCGGACCAGCCTGATGCTGTTCGTTTTGAAAGGGCTTCACTAAATATCGGCATTGATGCAAAATGACCATATTGAATTCTGAATGCTGTGCTTTCACCGATAGGAAATGAAACACCTAATCTTGGTAGTAATGTATATCTTGTCTCTGAGGGCACTGTGTTAGGATTTCCAACTACACCCGACCCCTCTGTACCCGGATAAAGATAGTTAAATGGATCTTCCGGAATTTGAGTTTGATAATTATAGGCTTCGGCTCTTAAACCAACATTGGCGATAATACCTTCAAACTCAAATCTATCTTGTAGATAAAATCCAAGGCTAACAGGATATGCATAATAACTGTCAGCAAATCCGTTTCTTGCTATAAAAGAGTTTGCTTGATAGCTTGAGTTTACGCCATTGTTAAACATATCCCAGTATTGTACTTGAATTCCAGCTTTTAAAAGTTGGTTAAAAGTAATTTGATTTGTGTAATCAAATTTTAAACCGAAGTTTTCTGTTCTACTATCCTGATAATAATTAGTACTAAAACTAAATGGTGCCCTGAATACATCCTTTTCCCACCAGCTTCCATCTCTTAGAACCGTTCCGCTTGGATCTTTCGAACTATCAGCACGATCAACTTCTAATCCGTATCCCGCAAGATATTTATAAGGCAACTCATATTTTTCCTGCTGATGAGTTAAGGTTAATTCAGCAAATGATTCAGGAGAAATCGCATAAACCCAGTTAAAAGTTTGAGCAATTGTCTGTTCTTCTCTTACAGGATCAATGGTTACAAGATATTTTGTAGAAACACCGGGGGGAGTAAAAGCCAAACCAGACCAGCGTATATCGGATGAGCCTGACCAGATTCCACCGATATAACTTTGGTAACTTCCCATTACTTTAAATTTATGTCCATTGCCCGGCTGGTAGGTAACATTTAGAATATAATTCTGCCCGGTTTGAACTTTTTCCGGAGTAGGTAATCTAGTTGGATTTCTTTTATACTCACCTGAAATATAAAACTTAAGTAAGTTTGGATCTGAACCTAATGGACCTCCAAATCCAAACAAATATCTTTGATAAGAATATTGTGTATAATCATAAACTCCCAGAACATTATTATCGCTTGGTTCGTGGTTTTTTATCCAAAGATCATAAGCCCATTTAATTTCTTCATCAGCAAGTTGATTATATAAAACTGGATTACTGGTCTTTAACCATTCATACCTTGTTTCAAAAGTAAGTTCTCTTAATATCTGATCTTTCTTTTCAATCCATTTATCAATCGTTCCCCACTTCTGCCATTCCCAGTTATTCTTACTATATATGTAATCTCCATAATGATATTGTCCCGAAGGACGATACTCAACACGAACTTCACCTGTAAATTTTGGTGCACCATCTTTTAATACTACTTTAACAACACCAGCCTGTGCATTACCATACTCTGCAGAAAACCCGCCAGTAATTAATTGCAATTGTTTAACGCCAAGCGGATTTACATCATACTTCCAGGAATTATCTGCTTTTTCACTTCCAAAAGTTCCAGGCGCACTCGTATTCGAGCTCATTTGCTCAACACCATTTATCTGGAAATTCAGTTCATTAGAACCTGAACCGCGAACCAAAAAATTGCCCTTTTGATCTTTCTGAAAACCGGCACCTAATTCTAATGCACCTCTTAAGCCTTCAATTGGCGCAACTTTTATTTGTCTATCGTCAATATGTTGAGCTGTTGCAGTTTGATCTTTAATTACCGGAGGTTTGGTTGCAACAACTACTACTTGCTCCATTTGCAATGCTTCATCATTCAAACCAAAAGATAATTGTGTTGTTCTGTCTATATAAACCTCAACACTTTTTAAGGTTGTTTTGGAGTAACCGATCATACTTGCTGAGATATTGTAAGTGCCGGGAGAGATATTTAGGATTACAAATTTACCATCAACATTTGTAGCGGCACCAAAATTTGTTCCTTCAATTAAAACATTTGCGCCAATTAATGGTTCTTTAGTTGAGGCATCAATAACTACTCCTGATATTTTGCCAGACTGTCCTTGAGGAAAAATATTTATGCTCAGGAGAAAAAGTATAATTAAAAATATTTTATACAGATTTTTTATATCTGATCTTTTCATAAAAGACTAAAAATAACTGGTAATAAAAAACCCGGGATTTTATTCCCGGGATTCAAACTATTTGAGTAATGTCATTTTCTTGCTGAGCTTGGAATTATCCGTTATCAAAGTATAAAAATAAATTCCACTTGATAAACTTTCTCCCTTGAATACGGTTGTATGTCTTCCTGCAGTAACAAATCCATCCACAAGTGTTTGAACTTCATTCCCGAGAACATCAGTTACTATCAATTTTACATTTGAGGATGTTGGAAGATTATATCTTATTAATGTTGATGGGTTAAATGGATTCGGATAATTCTGCTCTAGACTAAACTCAAAAATTGTTGTTGGTTCTTCATCAACATTAACCAATCTTTTGGAAAACTTAAATGCTGCTCTTGACCATTGATCAATAACATATACTGCAGAACTGTCTAAAGTAATAGCAACATCGGAAGGAGAATTCATAGGCGCACCATTTGGATCTTGAATATCTCCGCTAAACTGACTGGGTAAATCATAAACTGGCAAAGCAAATATTCCATCCATATAAAAAGCTTTAACCCAGCGGCGAGTGCTATCAACACCCGCAACCCATAGAAGATTATTTCTATCGTGTGTAATTCCACACGGATATAAATTATTAAATGCTAAAAAGTTATCTGCATCTAAAATTCTTTGACCTGAATAGTTAACAGGTGTTCTTTGAGTTCCGCCTGTCCAAACTGCTATGCCGCCTGTCTGCTGTGTGCTTGAATAAGAATTTCTTGAAGTATAAAATGGTGTGGAAGTACTAAAGTAATCTCCATCAGGAATAAGGGCTACATCTCTTATAAGATCAATGCCGCCTAATTGCGCACCACCCGGTTCCATTGCATATTGTGCTGGTGGGATGTAAGATCCATACCCTGCTACAGTTATTGTATCGCTAAAATTATAACATCTGAAAGTAGTACCAAATGAAATACCTGTAAACAAAACTGAGTCTTTTGTTATATCGCATCCATGATTATATGATCCATAACCGCTTCCTTGCAGTCCAAATCCGTATTTCAATACTTGAAGGGTATCAAAGTTTGGATATAAATACATTGCAGCCACAGTATTAGGTGCAGTTTTGGGATAGGGTTGAGAAGCGCTAACATATAAAGTGTTGCCTCTAATTGTTAAACCTCTTAATGCTCCAATATTACCAAGCAATGAATCTGAATCACCATTTTCAGAAAAGTCTATAAATTTCTTAAACATTGTATCTCCCGGTGCCAGAGAATAAATTGCATTATGAGCATTTATATCCTGTATCCTGCTTGAAATAACCCAGAGTGTTCCATCATCGGCAACTGCTGATAAAAATGGTCTTACAAAATCACTATCCGCCGGGGGAAAATATAACTGTTGCGTATATTGCCAGGGATTTTGAGAATAAATAATTGATGTGAATAAAAGCGAAAGAATAACAAATTGTAAAAAATTTTTCATAACCACCTCATAAATTTATAATACATTCTTAAATTATTATCAATATAATTTTCTGAACTAAATATAAGAAAAAAATATTTTGTTGTCTTAATTAAATAATTATAAAAACAATATTTTTCATATTAAAAACAGTTAAATTTAAAATCATTTATAAAAACCATTATTTATGGAATTACTGCAAATAATATTACTCATCAGTGTTTTTCTTTTAATGGCTCTGATGATGTTCTTCAGGAAAATTCCTGCATTAGTTGCACTACCATTAATGGCTGTTCTGATAGCGTTTATAGGGGGTATAAAATCCAATGATATAATAGAATATGTTATTGGTCAGGGTTCATTAAAACTTAATCAAGCTTATACAATTGCATTGTTTGGAAGCATGCTCAGTGTATTGATGCAAAAAACGGGCGTGGCAGAATCCTTCATAAAAAAAGGTGCTGAACTTTCTGGTGATAATCCGTGGCTAATTAGCATCATTTTGCTTTTGTTAATAATTTCTCTTTTTACAACTCTTGGGGGACTTGGTGCAATTATAATGGTTGCAACAATTGTTTTACCAATTATGTCTTCAGTAGGTATTGGTCCGATGACGTCGGTTGGAATTTTTCTTTTTGGATTAAGTATTGGCGGAATTCTTAATGTTGGCAATTGGGCTGTATATATAAGTGTAATGGGATTAACTATTGATAAAATTCGTCCATTTGCAATGATGATGTTTCTAGTTTCATTTCTTGGTGCGATAGTTTATATAACAATTCAGATTTATCGTGATGGACATGATTTAAATTTTAAGAAGATAATTTTACGAAGTTCCATTCTAATTATTTCACTGGCGATTTTATATTATTTATTTACCTCATTTACTACAGATGAATTTAAAGTTCAGTTTAATAGTTTTCTTTCAGCAATTGGAATTTCAATTAAATGGATTATTGCTGTTGGAATAGTTCTATTGTTCCTGACTGCAATAATTAGAATAGTTTTGCGAAAAAATGAAACGATAACACAACCGCATTGGATTTCATTTCTCTCTCCAATTCTTCCTTTATTTCTAATCCTTTTGTTTGATGTTAATTTTATTGCAGCATTTATTGTGGGATTGATTTATGCTTTCCTGACAACTTATAAAAAAGGAAGATTGAATTTATTTATACAATCCTGTTTTGAAGGCGGCGGAGTTGTAATGCCGGCAGTTGTTTTAATGTTTGGAATCGGAATGCTGCTCGTTGCAATTATGGGTCCGGGTGGAGAATTACCTCAATACCCGAATGGATGGCCTGTGCTTAATATTATAAAACCCTTGATGTCTCAGATAGTCCCAACAAATCCTTTTACTTATGTTTTAATTTTTACAGTGGCAGCTCCACTTGCATTGTATCGTGGTCCTCTTAATGTATGGGGAATGGGTTATGGACTAGCAGCCGTTTTTCTTGCAAGTGGTCTAAACCCGGGTGCCGTTATGGGATTACTTTTAGCAGTCGGACAAATACAAGGAATTTCTGATCCGACAAATACACATAATGTTTGGCTTGCAAATGAAATGAGAGTAGATGTTCAAAAAGTTTTATGGAATACTATTACTTATACTTGGATAATGGCGATCGTTGGATTAATTATTTCATCAATAATGTTTATGTGATAAAATTACATTACTGGCTAATCTGGAATGTGGAAAAATCATTTATAGATTCCCGCTTTCGCGGGAATGACAAGAAAAAAAATGACTCATAAAATTAAAATAGGAATTGATGTAGGCGGCACATTTACTCACGCTGTTGCTGTTGATATTAGTGACTTCAAACTTATCGGTAAAGCCTGCGTACCAACAACTCATAAATCAGCAGAGGGTGTTGCAAAAGGCGTCGTTGATTCAATGCATTTGCTGATAAAAGAATCTCAAATAAATCCAGATGAAATAGTTTTAATTGCTCACTCTACAACCCAGGCAACAAACGCTTTGCTCGAAGGTGATGTTGCTGTAGTGGGAATTATCGGAATGGGTAAAGGACTTGAAGGGATAAGGGCAAAGAAAGAAATCAATCTTAGAAATATTGAACTTTCGCCCGGCAAATTTCTTCAAACAAAATTTAGATTTATTGATTTAACGAATTCGATCAATGAAGATGTAATTAAAAAAAATATTATTGAGTTGCTAAGTGAAGGTGCACAGGTTATTGTTGCATCAGAAGCATTTGGTGTTGATGATACAAAGAATGAAGATTTGGTGGTATCTATTGCAGAGAATATGAATCTTCAGGCAACTGCTGCAAGCAGAATTTCTAGATTATACGGCTTAAGAGTTCGTACTCGTACAGCAGTTATCAATGCTAGTATGATGCCCAAAATGCTTGAGACAGCTAACCGGACTGAAGAGGCAATTCGTAAAAGCGGTATTAAAGCTCCACTAATGGTTATGCGTTCCGATGGCGGAATAATGGATATAAATGAAATGCGTAAGCGACCGATACTTACTATGTTATCAGGACCAGCCGCCGGCGTAGCTGCTGCATTGATGTATGAAAAAGTTTCGGATGGTATTTTTCTGGAAGTTGGCGGAACATCCACAGATATTTCTGTTATTAAAAATGGTAAGCCTCAAGTTAAGAGCGCACAAATAGGCGGTAACAGGCTCTACTTAAGGACTCTGGATGTAAGAACACTTGGAATTGCCGGTGGTTCTGTTCCGAGAATTCAGGGAAATAAAATTGTTGATGTTGGTCCACGCAGTGCTCACATAGCAGAGTTAAATTACGTTTCTTTCAGCGATGAAGATTTTTCTGATATAGAAATTAAAAAAGTACAGCCTTTAAAAAATGATCCGGATGATTATCTATCCATAAAAGTTAAGAACGAGTTCAATAAAAGATTTACAATTACACCAACCGGAGCCTCAAATTATCTTGGACTTGTAAAAGATATCGGACACGGCTCTGCAAATCTTGATTCGATCAAAAAATGTTTCGAATCGCTTTCAAGAATTCTTTCTAAAGATGCAAAGGAATTAGCAAAAGATATTCTAATCATCTCTGCTGAAAAGATCAAACCGGTTATCAATCAGCTTTCAAGAGAATACAAACTCGATAAAGAATTAATTCAGCTTATCGGCGGCGGCGGCGGAGCAACTGCATTGGTTCCTTTTACTGCCCAGCATTTAGGCTATCCACATAAGATTGCTAAGGACTGTGAGGTTGTCTCTGCAATTGGTGCCGCGCTTGGAATGATCCGAGACTCAGTTGAAAAAACAATCATCAACCCAACTGAGAATGACATTATTTCTTTGCGTCAACAGGCATTTGATTCAGTTGCAGCAATGGGTGCAATTCCGGAATCGATAGAGGTAACTGTTGAAATTGATTCAAAGAATAAAAAAGTAATTGCTGTTGCGATGGGCTCAAGCGAAATGCGCTCTCGTGATGTTGAGATCAAAGCCTTAACTGAAAATGAAATTAAACAAATCGCTTCAGTTTCGATGAGAATAACTGAAGATAAAGTTACAGTTTCAGGAAATACTTCATTCTTCTATGCAATGACTTATAAACAAATTAAAAAACATTTGTTCGGTCTTATAAAAGATGAAACTCAAAAACTCCGAGTTATTGATCGTGAAGGAACAATTAAACTGCAGCTTAATGATGCTTTGTCTGAAAGTGTTGTGGCAAACTCAGTTAAATCAAAAATAAAAGAAATGATAGTACAGCTTACAACATTTGGTGATGCAGGTGCACTTGTTCCCGATGTTTTTTTACTTGTTTCATCTAAGATTGTTGATTTTACAGGGTTGATAAACGAATCTCAGATTATGGCGCTTGTTGATTTTGAACTTTCAAAAGTTCCTCAGGATGAAAAAATTATTGTTATCGCTTCACCCAAAAAGTAATTATGATGACTGACAAGACATACGATTATATAATTTACTCAGCAAGTCTGGCTGGAGTTTTAACTGCTATTGATTTATCAAAAAAAGGAAATTCTGTTTTACTTTTAAACTTTTACGGGTTTACGGGCGGAAGTATAACAGAAAGTTTAAATTGTTATCAGTTTGCAGAGGTTAAAAGTTTAAGTGCAACTGCTAAAAATCTTTTTGAAAATATTATTAATTCAAAACACGGAATTCTTTATCGCTCTGAAAATGAATTTGTTTTCAATCCTGAAACACTAAAGATGATCCTGCAGGAAGAGATTGAGAATTCAAACTTTGATTTGCTCTTTCATATCGTTCCATTCTATTTAAAACAAAGAGAAGATCATGTTGAATTTTCAGTAACAGGCAAAGAAGGAATTTTCAACGTTAAGGGAAAAATAATTATTGATGCTTCTGATGAATATGATTTACTGAAGCTTGAGAATGTAAAGAGAAGTGTGAAAGAAATTTATTACAATCTGTTTCTAACAGGAATGAAGGGCGATAAGTGGCAAAGCTTTGAACGCCTTAATAAGTTCATAAAGCTGGATGATAATCGATACTGGGCTTCATTAAAAATTCCAAAACCTGAGAATGATTTTTTTATTGAAAATGCTTCTCAGAAAATATTAAACCAGTTCGAAGAAGCAGTTCAGAAAAATGAAGGCAGAGTGCAATTAATTGCTCCGCAATCTCAAAAAATTTATGAAGTTGATAAATTGAAAATATCTGAGAAAATATATCACATTAATAGTAAGTTTAACAAAGTATTTAGTGCACAAGAAAAATTTAAAGAATGTTCGGAAATATTGATTAACTTTTAAAGAAAGTGTCATTTCCATGAAAACAGGAATCCATATTGTTTAATTTAAAGCAGATTCCCACTTGCGTGGGAATGATAGAACAATAATGAATAAAGAAATAATTTCAAAACTAAAACACGCTCTTATCGTTTCCTGCCAGGCTGAAGGTGATTCTCCATTCAACTCACCTGAAGGTGTAACGATGTTTGCAAAAGCTGCAATAGCAGGCGGTGCTGCTGGAATTCGTAGTGAAGGAATTGAAAAAACAAAAATGATTCTGGAATCTGTTAATGTTCCGGTAATCGGACTTATCAAATCAAAATTTGATGATGGAAGCGTCAGAATAACCGGATCGTTTTCGGATGTTGATAAATTATCGGCTATCGGTTGTCCGATAATTGCAATCGATGGAACATTCAGAAAACGCGATGGATTAACCGGACCCGAATTCATTCGCAGAATAAAATCTGAATTTAATGCTTTGATAATGGCTGACATTGCAAAAGAGGATGAAGCGATAGAATGTGAAAAAGCTGGTGCTGATTTTATTTCAACTACTTTGAATGGATATACTCCTTCAACAGAAGCAGATAAAGTTTATTCACCAAATTTCGAGTTTGTAAAACTATTATTACAGAAATTAAAAAAGCCGGTAGTTGCTGAAGGAAGAATTAATTCTCCCCAAGCAGCAAAAAAAATTATTGAGCTTGGCGCTTATTCAGTTGTAGTAGGAAGTGCAATAACACGGCCGCATATTGTTACAAGCTGGTATGTAGAGGAAATCAATAAATAATTATGGAAGAGCTTAATACCAAATATGATGTTATTGTAGCTGGAGCCGGAATTGCCGGAATAAGCGCCGCTGTTAAAGCTGCACGAGAAGGTGTTTCTGTGCTGCTCATCGAACATTATGGTTTTGTTGGTGGTATGTCTACAGCAGGAATGGTTTCTCCTTTTATGAAACATTCTGTTAATGGAGAAACTTTAGTGAGTGGAGTGTTTGAAGATATTGAAATGGAAATGCGAAACAGAAACGGAATGATTGATAATGGATTTTATGCTTCATCATTTCGTGCTGCTGCTTTTAATCTATTGAACAATTCTAACTGTAACGTGCTTCTCCATTCTGAAATTTTACAAGTAAATATGATTGGAAACAAAATTGATTCACTTACAGTTTTAATAAATGGTGTTGAATACGTAATACGTGCAAGTGTTTTTATTGATACAACCGGAGATGCGCAGTTGCTTTATCTTGGTAATTTCCCTTATGCTAAAGGAGATGAAAAAACAGGTAAACTTCAGGCACTTACATTATTTTTTAGGATGATAAACATTGATATTAAAACTGTTACAGAATATGCAAAAGCTAACAAAGATAATTTCTTTGATTGGATGGAATATGATTTTGATTTTAAAAAGATATTATCAATCGCGGGTTATTTTAAGCAAGTAAAAAAAGCAATAACCGAAGGGCGTTTACAAGAAGATGTGCAATACATTTTCTTTACAACTTTGCCGGAATCAGGCGAAGGCTCATTTAATACTTCTAATATACTTGGCGTTGATGCATCAACATCCTTTAACTTAACACAAGCAGAATTGATCGGAAGGAAACAGGTTGCGCAGGTTGTTAAACTGCTTCAGGCTGAAATACCAGGCTTTGAAAACTCAATTTTACTTGAGACTGCTGTGCAGGTTGGAGTAAGAGAAACACGCAGAGCAATCGGCGATTATGCTGTAACGGGTGATGATATAAAATACGGACATAAATTTGATGATGCAATTGCGCGTGCCATCTATGGTATTGATATTCACGGACAAAAAGATGAAGAAAGTCGGATGGAGCATCTACCTGAAGGACAATATTATGAAATTCCCCTTCGTGCTTTGATAGTTAAGGGAGCAGAAAATCTTCTTGTTGCAGGAAGATGTATTTCATCAACACGCGAAGGACACAGTGCATTACGCATCCAACCAACTTCTTCTGCTACTGGCGAGGCTTGCGGAGCATTAGCAGCTTTAAGTGTAAAGCAAAATAAATTATTACGCAGTGTAAAATACTCCGATTTGCAAAGATTGATACAACATAATCTTACAAAGCAACTATGAAAATAATATTCGGGACAGACGGCTGGCGCGGATTATTGGATAGTGAAATCAATGAAGAAACTGTTTCACTTGTTGCACAGGCTTTTGCTGACTATAATCTTCAAAAATATTTTGCACCGGAAACAGCCATAGGTTTTGATGGAAGAAGGAACTCAGAAAAATTTGCCAAAATTTTTGCAAAGATTCTTTCTGGAAATAACATCAAAGTGTATCTGTCTGATAGAATAATTCCAACGCCAGTTCTTTCTTTTTTTGTAAAGCATAATAATTTAAATTCCGGAGTAATGATAACAGCTTCGCATAATCCTCCTGAATACAATGGTGTAAAATTTAAAGCTGATTATGGAGGACCATTCCTAACTGAAGAGACTCTTAAAGTTGAAAGGTTAATTGGTAAATCATCGGTTAGAAAAAATTTAGACTATGTTGAATCATCAAACTTCCTTTTACCATACGTTACTGAAATTGAAAAGCTGATTAACTTTGAGATTATAAGAACATCAAGATTAAAAATTCTAATTGATTCTATGGGTGGATCCGGTGCTGATTATTTAGAAAGAATTTTAATTGCACATAATATTTCAGTTAAAACTATTTACTCTCCACCAGATGAAAATTTTTATGGTAGACTTGCAGAACCCATTGAAAAAAATCTTGAACCGTTAAAACAAGAATTAAAAGAAAATGATTATTCGCTTGGCTTAGCAACTGATGGTGATGCAGATCGCTGCGGCGTGATGCTAGATGATGGTTCATGGCTAAGTGCTCAGGAAACAATTTTACTTCTTGCTGATTACGTGATAAACAAAAAGCAGTATAAAGGCAACATTATAAAGACTTCTTCAGTAACTGATAAGCTACGAACTTTGTTTGAAAATGAAAGTCGCAAAGTAATTGATGTTCAGGTTGGATTTAAATACATCACTGAAGAAATGATAAAATCACAAACTGCTTTTGGATGCGAAGAAAGCGGCGGTTTTGGTTATGGTGTTCACATTCCAGAGAGAGACGGAATTCTTTCATCATTATTTATGATTGAAATGCTTGCTGAATCAGGTTATCAGAAATTAAGTGAATATGCTGCTCATAAAAGAAAAGAATTTGGATTGATTTACTACTCAAGAATTGATCTTTCTTATAAAAATGAAGACAGAGCAAAACGGCTGCCGGATTTATTTAATAGAAACTTAAAGAACATTTCTTCATTTATGGTTAAAGAAGTAATTACTTTTCTGAGCAGTCGTGAAATAATAAATGGTATTAAGTTTATTTTAGAAAGCCACAATCGCTGGTTACTTATGCGTTCATCTGAGACTGAACCAATTGTAAGAATTTATGCTGAAGGGCAAAGTGATGATGAGGTTAAAGAATTGCTGGAGTTTGGACGCAAACTATTTGACCAGAAGTAATTTCCACTTAAATGGGAATCCACTAAAATTAAATTAGATTCTCGCATACACGGGAATGACAATAGAAGCAAAATGAAAAAGAAATTCGCAAACCAAAAGGAAGCAAAGCAGCTAATCTCAAAATTTGGAGCTGAGTTTGCTGTTGTAAAAAATCCCGGATACATCCACCCGGAATATGAACTATATCCTCTCGCACCAAAAATCAAAAAGCCCGTTGAGGCACTCACTGCTTCTGTAATGGATATGGATGGCACTACAACTACTACCGAAGCTCTGTGTATCCATTCACTTGAGTTTATTATACGAAAACTTTCCGGGCGAATGATAAAACAGCAATGGAAAGGATTGGATTCAGTTAAAGATTATCCACATATAATCGGCAACAGCACAACCAAACACGTTGAATACCTGATAGAAAAATATCAGAAAACTTTTATACATGATCAAATTATAAAATCATTTTTATATGCTGCAGGCTGGACAATTATTTATGGCAAGGATGCAAAAAGAAAAGACGAAGTAATCCAGAATTTGAAAGATTTTAATTGCAGTGCTTTATTAAAGGATCAAAAGCTAATCAAATTAAATCCCTCATCTTTGCCGGATGATGATGATGAAGTTCAGATATGCGATTATTTATTCTCTCAATTTAGTGTGCAATTCAAAAAGTCCGATTTCAATTCATTGGTAAGAATAGGAATCGATGTTTACTATCAACGTTATCACGAAATCCTTGAACGGATAAAACTCGGTGAAGGAAAATTTATTGCTGATAATTTATTTGGTGATCCTGAAAAACATTTAATTGAAGCAATGCCCGGAATTGAAATTTTTCTACCAATGATAAAAGGCCTGATCACATCAAACGAAGATATTTATTTCGATCAGCTTTTAATTGATTATGAAATAAAATCAGGCAAGAAATTTCCGAAAAAAAATATTGATAAGAAAAGAAGCACATTTAAAAAACTATGTAATTACTTTATAAATGATCCTTTGAAAGTTGCAGTTGTAACTTCATCAATCTTTTATGAGGCAGATGTTGTGTTAAGAGAAGTGTTCAAGATCATTTATGCAAAACTGGATAAGATGATTCCGGTTGTTGATGATAAGATTAAGATACTTAATAATTTTAAGGATTACAGAAATTATTACGATGCAGTTATCACAGCTAGTGATTCGAATGAAATAAGATTAAAGCCTCATCGTGATCTTTATAGTATTGCACTTTATAAATTGAATATACCGAGAGAAAAGTTCACCCAGGTTGTAGGTTTTGAAGACAGCGAAAGCGGAACAATTGCAATTCGCGCTGCAGGAATAGGATTATCAATAGCTGTCCCTTTTGCAGAAACAAGCGGACATAATCTTAAAGCTGCAACTTATATTTGCAAAGGCGGATTGCCAGAGGTGATATTAAAACATAATTTATTTAGGTAAACATTTTAATCGTTGACTTTGAAAAGTTGAAGTGTGATAATAAAATAAATGAAATAGATTCTCGCCTTTGCGGGAATGACAATTAGAAGAATACTAATGAAAAATTACAAAGAGAAAACATTCCACGTTATATCAAACACTCACTGGGATCGTGAGTGGCGTTATCCGTTTCAGCGCAACAGGCAAATGCTTGTAGATA
>Ga0105105_10000509_pt1 | contig 17769 bp, 22 predicted proteins | sample PPLLaktember2015_4_FD_79108 | JGI IMG/M metagenome (GOLD analysis project Ga0105105, IMG submission 79108) | Freshwater sediment microbial communities from Prairie Pothole Lake near Jamestown, North Dakota, USA - PPLs Lake P8 Core (1) Depth... | ecosystem: Environmental > Aquatic > Freshwater >...
AGGATGGGACGGGAGTAGTAATCGAGCTCCCAATCCGGAGCGGCCTGGCTCATCCGGCGCCTTGCTCCTGCTGACGCAGCACGGAGCGCGCCCGGTTAGCCCGGTCGGCGGCCTCGGCCATCACTTTGTCGCGATCGATCAGCAGTTCACCGGGCTGCCCTTCCAGGAGAGCCGTATTGAGGGCGATGCGGCCCCGGCCAGGATCTAGCTCAGTTATCAAGGCCTTGACCCGGTCTCCCTGGCCAAACACCTCACGCAGGTCACGCAGCTGACCGCCGCTGATCGCCGATTGGTGCAATAGACCACTCACCCCGCCCAGATCGACAAACAAGCCGTAGGGCTTTATCGCCACCACCTGACCTTCCACCAGCTGGCCCACTTCCAGGTTTTGAAAAAGAGCTGCTGTGGCGGCCTTCTTCTCCGAGAGCACCAACTTGCGGGTATCGGGGTTGACCTCCAGGAAAGCGGCACCAAGGGTCTTACCCACCAGCGCTTCGTGGTTTTCCCCCTCCTGCAGCTGGGAGCGGGGGATGAAGCCCCGCAAACCCTCGAGTTCGCAGGTGACACCGCCCCGGTTGAAGCCATTCACCTTCACCTGCACCACCTTGCCCTCCTTCTCCAGGGCACGCACCTTCTCCCAGCTCTGGCGCAGGGCCAGGGCACGGGCACTGATGGTCACCATGCCGTCGGCGTTTTGCTCGCCAGTGACGAGCACATCCACCGCCAGTCCCTTGGGAAAACGCTCCTTGAGGTTGGTAATTACCCCCAAGCCGCACTCCTTCTTGGGCATGAAACCCGGCGCCTTGCCGCCGATGTCCACATAAACGCCATCACTTTCAACGCCGATCACGGTGCCGCTCACCACCTCGCCTGTGGTGCCGTGTGGCTCGTGGTCGTCGAGGGCAGCCAGGAACGCCTCCTCATCAAAGTCGAAGTCGTCGACAATCCGCGCCGCAGGCTTGGAGCTGGGCTCGGCGGCAACAGCGGCTCTGGGTGCACGCTTCTGGCTGGGGTCAGGACCCAACAGATCCGCCATGGTGAGGCCCTCCATGGCCCCCAGGTCAAACAGCTCGTCGTCGTTTCGGACAGGAGTGCGGGCAGGAGCGCGAACCGGGCTCGGCGGCGCTACTTGAGCGGGGGGCTGGGGTGATGGGGCAACCCCCAGCTCAGGCGATGCGGTCGGCTTAGGAGCCGGCTCATCCTTACGGATCATCAACACCTGGGGCGGCTTGCGCAGGGGCGCCAGCGGTTGGGGGCGGGTTGCTCCAGGGGGCAAGGGCCGGGATGAGGATGAGGGCGGTTGACTGCCGGTACCGGCCATCTCCACTCGGGGGCTGAGAGCCCCACACTGTAGAGATCGGTTCGAAAAAAATGACCCACCAGCGCCACCTTGAGCAGCTGGCCTGGCCCAAGGTTCAGGAGCTCGCAGCCCAGCCGGGAAGCACGGTGGTATGGCCCTGGGGTGCGGTCGAACAACACGGACCCCAGCTGCCGCTCGGTACGGATGGCCTATTTGCCGAGCGGGTGTTGGACGCCGTATTGGCAGCGCTGGAGCCAAACCTGCCAATCCTGCGGCTGCCGCTGCAGAGCATCGGTTTCTCACCCGAGCACCGCGGATTCAGTGGCACCCTCAGCCTCCCGCCCCAGCTGCTGATCGACCAGCTGGTGGCCGTGGGCCACGAACTGGCCAGTACCGGTTTTCAGCGACTGGTGTTGTTTAACGGACACGGAGGACAAATAGCCCTGCTGCAGACCGCCGCTCGCCAGTTGCGGGCCGAGCGCCCCGAGCTAGCCGTGCTGCCCTGCTTTTTATGGAGTGGACCCGAAGGAGTCGCCGAGCTGATCCCCGTGCCGGAGCGCTCCGACGGACTGCATGCCGGCCTGGCGGAAACCAGCCTGATGCTGCACCTGGCCCCCCAGCTGGTTGGTGAGCAACGCCCATGTGATGGCAAGCGAGGGACGGCTATCCCCGCAGGCTGGAGCCTTGAGGGGGCGGCCCCCCTTGCCTGGCTCAGCAAGGAACTCAGCCACACCGGGGTGATCGGCGATGCCCGCGGCGCTTCAGCCGCCCTTGGAGCCGAACTTTTTAAGTTGTTAGTGGCCGGTTGGCAGCACCGTTTCGAATCCCTGCTGGCAAGCAGCTGGCCAGGCCAGGGGGCGGTCAGGGTTCGGTAGGGGGTGGTTACAGTTGATGCATCAGATCCAATCGCATCGCCGCCATGGCAATTCTTGCTCCCCCCAACGTTTCCGAATCTTCCGCCGAGCTGCTGCCCGACTTCAGCACCGACGCCTACAAGGACGCTTACAGCCGCATCAATGCAATTGTGATCGAGGGCGAGCAGGAAGCTCACGACAATTACGTGTCCATCGGCGGGCTGCTACCCGACCAGGCTGAAGAGCTCACCAGGCTGGCCCGCATGGAGCTGAAGCACATGAAGGGCTTTACAGCTTGCGCCAACAACCTCGGCGTCACGGCCGACATGCCCTTTGCCAAGGAGTTCTTCTCCCCTCTGCACAACAATTTCCAGAAGGCGCTTGCAGATGGCAAGGTTACAACTTGCCTGTTAATTCAGGCTATTTTGATTGAGGCATTCGCTATTTCGGCTTACCACATTTATATACCTGTTGCTGATCCGTTCGCGCGCAAGATCACCGAGGGAGTAGTCAAGGATGAATACACCCACCTCAACTACGGACAGGAGTGGCTGAAGGCCAACCTCGAGACCGTGCGAGAGGAGCTGGAGCAGGCCAACCGAGACAACCTGCCGCTTGTGCGCAAAATGCTCGAGCAGGTTGCTGGCGATGCAGCAGTTCTGCATATGGACCAGGAGGATTTGATGGCTGATTTCCTCACCTCTTATCAAGAGGCGTTGCTGGAGGTGGGCTTCACCTCCCGGGAGATCGCCAAATTGGCAGCTGCAGCTCTGATCGGCTGAGGCTTTTTGCCAGGAGTGTCGTGGCAAGATGTAGTGTCCGCGACATCCTCTGGGGTTGCCCATGTTCGGCCTGATCGGTCACTCCACAAGCTTTGAGGCGGCTCGCGCAAAGGCCCGCACTCTTGGCTTCGAGGAGTTTGCCGAAGGTGACCTCGACGTGTGGTGCAGTGCGCCTCCTCAATTGGTGGAGCACCTTCAAGTCACCAGTGCTACTGGCAAGACCATTGAGGGCGCCTACATCGATTCCTGCTTCGTGCCGGAGATGCTGAGCCGGTTCAAAACGGCTCGGCGCAAGGTGCTCAGCGCCATGGAGCTGGCCCAGAAAAACGGTATCGACATCACCGCATTGGGCGGCTTCACATCGATCATTTTCGAAAACTTCAACCTGCTTAAGGAGCAGCAGATCCGTTCCACCACTTTGGAATGGGAGCGGTTCACCACCGGCAACACCCATACCGCATGGGTGATCTGTCGCCAGGTGGAAACCAATGCCCCGAAGCTCGGCATCGACCTGAGCCAAGCCCGGGTCGCAGTCATCGGCGCCACTGGCGATATTGGCAGTGCTGTGTGCCGCTGGCTGAGTCAGCGCACTGGCGTCAAGGAGCTGTTACTGGTCGCCCGCCAGCCCCAACCCCTCCTAGATCTGCAGGAGGAGCTTGGCGGCGGGCGGATCCTCAAGCTGGAGGAGGCCCTACCAGAAGCAGATGTTGTGGTGTGGGTTGCCAGCTTGCCCCAAACCCTAAGCATCGATGCCGCCAACCTCAAGTCACCCTGTCTGATGATCGATGGCGGCTACCCAAAAAACCTGGACACCAAGGCCAGCGGCAACGGTATCCACGTCTTGAAAGGAGGCATCGTTGAATTCTTCAGCGACATCACCTGGCAGATGATGGAAATGGCTGAGATGGATAATCCCAAACGTCAGATGTTTGCCTGTTTCGCCGAGGCCATTCTGCTGGAGTTCGAGGGCATCCACACCAACTTTAGCTGGGGCCGAAACAACATCAGCCTCGACAAAATGGATCTGATCGGTGCCGCTTCCCTGCGCCACGGTTTCCAAGCCTTAGGGCTATCCCCTCACACCGATCCCACCCCGGCCCTGATCACCGTCTGACCCCGTTTCGTCCCCTTGCCCATCCCCGCCATGGCCCGCCGCGCCTTGCTGGAGTTCGAAAAACCCCTGGTTGAGCTCGAAGAGCAGATCGATCAGATCCGCCAGTTGGCCCGTGACTCGGAGGTGGATGTGAGCCAGCAGCTGCTTCAGCTCGAGACCCTTGCCACCAGGCGCCGCAAGGACATCTTCGATGCCCTGACGCCCTCCCAGAAGATCCAGGTAGCCCGCCACCCCCAGCGCCCCAGCACCCTGGATTACATCCAGGTGATCACCGATGAGTGGCTGGAGCTGCATGGCGACCGCCGGGGCAGTGACGACCGGGCCCTGGTGGGTGGGGTTGGCCGGATCGGCAACCAAGGGGTCGTGCTGCTCGGACATCAAAAAGGCCGCGACACCAAGGAAAACGTCGCCCGCAACTTCGGCATGGCATCCCCTGGGGGCTACCGCAAGGCGATGAGGCTGATGGAGCATGCCGATCGCTTTCGCCTGCCGATTCTGAGCTTCATCGATACGCCGGGTGCCTACGCGGGTGTGCTGGCCGAGGAGCAGGGCCAGGGTGAGGCGATCGCCGTCAATCTTCGCGAGATGTTCCGGCTGCGGGTGCCGATCCTGGCCACGGTGATCGGCGAAGGCGGATCTGGAGGCGCCCTGGGCATCGGCGTGGCCGACCGGCTGCTGATGTTCGAGCACAGCGTTTACACAGTGGCTAGCCCGGAAGCCTGTGCCTCGATCCTGTGGCGTGATGCTGGCAAAGCCTCCACAGCCGCCGAGGCACTCAAAATCACAGGCCCCGATCTGCTGAAACTCGGCATTGTTGACTTGGTGTTGCCCGAACCTTCGGGCGGCAACCACTGGGCTCCCCTCCAAGCCGCTGAAACCTTGAAGGCAGCCCTGCTTGAACAACTCAACGAACTGCAGGGCTTGAGTGAATCCCAATTGATCGAGCAGCGCTACGCCAAATTTCGGCGCATGGGAAGGGTGCTCGAAAGCGAGTCCCCAGACCTCTCCCCCAGCTCTTAATATTTCCTTCGGTTCTTCTTCTCCCCTCGGGGCCTGCCTTTGCCTGATTCAGCACCTGTAGCCCTGATCACTGGAGCCTCCCGGGGCATCGGCGCCGCTGCAGCCCACAAGTTTGCCGCTGCCGGCTACGACCTGCTTCTTTCGGCCCGCACCACTTCCGACCTCGAGGCACTCACTACGGCTTTAGTTCCCAGCGGCAGGAGGGTGGAATGCATTGCCCTCGACCTAGCCGAGCCCGCCAGCATTGCCCCTGGCCTCGAAAACCTCTGCAGCAGGGGCCTCACCCCTGCGGTTGTGATCAACAACGCTGGCGTTGCTTATACCGGCTCCCTGGCAGAGATGCCGCTGGCGCAATGGCAATGGTTGATGCAGCTAAACCTCACAGCTGTGTTTCAGGTGTGCCAGTCGTTACTGCCTCGGCTGAGGGATGCTGGCGGCGGACACATCATCAATGTGAATAGCCATGCAGCCCACCAAGCCTTCCCAGACTGGGGGGCTTACTGCATCAGCAAGGCTGCCCTCGTCTCGCTCAGCCGTTGTCTTGCAGTCGAAGAACGCCCCTATGGCATACGGGTCAGCACCCTCACCCTGGGTGCGGTAAATACGCCTCTTTGGGAGAGCGAAACCGTCCACAGCTCGTTCGATCGCCGTGCCATGCTTGATGTAGATAGGGCGGCTGAAGCCCTGCTGTACTTGGCCCAACAGCCCGCCACCTCAGTGGTAGAAGATCTCACCCTCATGCCGGCCGCCGGCGCGCTTTGAGTTCCCCCATGACTTCCACCCTGCCCACCAGTCTTCCGTCGCGCACCAGTGCTCCCGACGTCGCGCCACTGCCGGTGAGCCTGCGCATCCGTGAGCGCCTTGACGAAGCTGGTGTGGCCTACTTGGCCAACGACAACATCGCCGACCACCTCCGGGACGGCGAGCTTGAGCAACTCGAAGTTGAAGTAGCTGGCAAGGTTCGCGAGCTGCTACGAAGCCTCGTCATTGATATCGACAAAGACCACAACACTGAGGAGACAGCCGAGCGCGTTGCTCGGATGTATTTGCACGAAGTATTTAAAGGCCGCTATCATCAGCAGCCGAAAATTGCCAGCTTCCCTAATGTCAAAAAGTTAGACGAGATATATACAGTTGGGCCCATTTCAGTTAGATCTGCCTGCTCTCACCACTTAGTACCTATTTTAGGCAATTGCTGGATTGGGATCAAGCCTGGTGACCGAGTGATTGGTCTATCCAAATTCTCCAGAGTTGCCGACTGGGTTTTCTCCAGGCCCCATATCCAGGAAGAAGCTGTAATGATCCTGGCTGATGAAATTGAGCGCCTTTGCGAGCCTCAAGGACTCGCAATTCTCGTAAAAGCTCAGCACTACTGCATGAAGTGGCGCGGTGTCAAAGAACCTCAAACCAGCATGGTCAACTCGGTAGTCCGTGGAGATTTCCGCCTCGATCCCAGTCTCAAGGCCGAGTTCTTTGAGCTAGTCAAGCAACAGGAATGCATGCTTTCCACCTGAGCAGCTAGCTCGAGTGGAAAGTCAATTCTCTTTGTGACTAGTCCCTCAGGGACTAGTCACTGGGCCAATGGCAGGAGAGGCTTGGCGTCCAGCTCCACCCCCAGGAGCTGATACTGCAACAACTACCATCACTTGGGCTGAAACGTCCTGAGGTTGTAATACATAGGTGGGTCCAGAGGCTCCATTAATGAGCAACCAAGCGCTGGCGCCCGGATTACGCCGGTACCAGTGAAACGCCGATGGTGGCAAGGAGGCCAGCACATCGGCTGCCGCCGTGGCCTGCAGGACTGCACCCTGCACGGCCTCACCCTGCAATACCAGCTGCTGCAATCCGTTGATCTGCTGTTGAACCACACTTTCCTGCTGCAGATCTGAATTGATCTGCTGGCGTAGGGCGCGGATTTGGGCCTGGGGGTCAGCACTCACTCCCGGCACGCAGGAAAGCTGACCGTCCACCAGCTGGCAGCCCACCAGGTCCTGGGAACGGGCCGGTGGCAGCAGGGCCAGGGCTGCAGCCCAGCTGAGCGCAAATGCCAGGGATCTGGCCCAGTGGGACTGGCGTAAAAGTGCAGATCTACAGAACAAACCCATCAACCAGGGGCAAGACCATCCGATCTTGGCGGGGAAGTCGCAGTACGGCCAGCAGCAAGCACCGCAGCAACCAAGGCGGCCACCTGGCCAAGATCCTTATCGCCTGGACTCCGTTCCACGCCGCTGGAGGCATCCAGGCCTGTGGGAGTTAACCGAGTCAGCAGATCCGGCACCCGGTCGGCCCGAATGCCCCCGGCCAGCCACCAGGGAAGAACAGGCTCAAATCCCTGGAGCCACTCGATCGGGATGCGGTGGCCGGTGCCACCCAGCTGGTCGGGCACCCAAGCATCGAGAAGCAGGGCATCCACCACCTCGGCGTATTCAACGGCCCGCTGTAGGTCCTCGGGGCTGCGGATCCTCAGGGCTTTCCAAAGTTGACAGCCCAGGCGGGCACGCAGCTGGGCGCATTGCTGTGGCGTTTCTGAGCCATGCAGCTGCACCACTACATGGCCCCGGCCGGCTTCCAGTTGCGGCCAAAGCTGCTCCGGAGGATCGGCCACCACCAGCACACCCCGACAGCCAGGCGCCGCAGCCCGCATCGCCCCAAAAAGCGCCTGCCGGTGTTCAACCTCAAGGAAGCGAGGCGAGCCCGGCACACCGATTACACCGATCGCATCCACCCCTAAATGGGCCACCGCTGCGGCCTGGCCCGGATTCCGCAATCCGCAGATCTTTAGCAGGGAGGGCGCCATGGCACGGGCGAAGGCCGTTATCCCCTTTCTAGGATCAGGAGATTCATGCTCCAGAACTGGCCAGACCAGAACCAGGAGCAGACACCAAGGCGGAGGGCCGTGGGAGAGGGCTGGCAACTGTTCAAGATCCGGGGAATCCCCCTACGGATTCATCCAAGCTGGTTTGTGATCCTGGTGCTTGCCACCGCGGCCTTCCAACAGCACTACAGCCTCACCCTTAAAGATCCGGTGAGTGGGGGCTTGCTCTGGGGTCTGGGCTTGGTTACGGCTGTGTTGTTGTTCGTTTCGGTGCTGCTGCACGAACTGGGCCACTCCCTAGTGGCCCTAGCCCAGGGGGTTGAGGTACGCAGCATCACCTTGTTTTTACTCGGCGGCGTGGCCAGCGTGGAGCGCGAGTGCAGCACCGCCCGGGGCGCCTTGCTAGTGGCAGCAGCTGGCCCGGCTGTGAGCCTGGTGCTGGGCGTAGGCCTGCTGGCCGCTACCCATTCAGCCACCCATCTCTCCCCCCTGCTTGGCGCCATGGTGTCCGAACTGGGCACCCTCAACTTGGTACTAGCCCTGTTCAACCTGCTGCCGGGCCTGCCCCTTGATGGTGGTCTGATCGTCAAGGCCCTGGTGTGGCAGGCCAGCGGTAGCCAGCGACGCGGCGTTGAGGTGGCCAACAGCTGCGGCCGCTTCCTTTCCCTGCTGGCCATCGGCATGGGCACCGTGGTGTTGCTGCGCGGAGGTGGCCTCAGCGGCGCCTGGTTGATGCTGCTGGGCTGGTTTGGGCTAGGGGCATCGCGCAACCAGCGCCAGATGCTTGCTCTGCAGCAAACCCTCAACGAACTCAAGGTACGGGATGCTGCTGGGCGGCGATTCCGGGTACTGGAGGCGGCAGGCCGTCTACGGGAGCTGAGCCAGATGCGGGTCTCCCAGGCCAGCGAGGTCGACCAGGGCGACTGGCTGCTCGTGTGCGATCGCGGCCGCTGGCAGGGCTTCATCGACGACACGCCGCTGCAACAACTGCCCGTGCAGCGCTGGGATACGGACAGCATCGGCGACCACATCCAGCCACTTTCCAGCCTTCCCTCCATCCGGGAATCGGCACCGCTGTGGCAAGCCGTTCAGCAACTCGAAGACAGCGGCCGCAACAGGCTGCTCGTGCTCAGCCCAGCTGGTCTGCCTTGCGGCACGATCGAACGCCCCGAGCTCGGCGAAGCGGTGCTTGCCAAGCTGGGGCTCCGCCTACCAGCACCCATGCTTGAGATTGCCCGCCGCCAAGGCACCTATCCCCTTGGCCTCGCCCTATCCCAGGTAGTGCGCTCCATGGTGGCTTCTGGTGAGGCAAGGGAAGAGGATCCCTCCACCGCAAGCCGGTAGCGGCCCTCGGTCACTGCAATCCTTTCCCATTCCTCGCCACTGAGGGGGCTAATCCTGCTACCCGCCGCCGCAGCCGGCAGCTCAGCCTGGGCCGATCTGATCACACGCAGCTCCAGCTCAGCGCGGTCCACGGGCATGGCTGGCAACCGAGGTGGTGGGCTACCAAACACAAGCTGCCAGAGGTCAGCGGGGGGATCCAGCAGGATCGAGCCGTGCTGCAGCAGGCAACCGCGGCTCCAGAGCTGGGCGCTACCAATCCGCTTGGCGCCGCAGGCGTGCACCAGATCGGCGGCCGTACTGGTGGCAAAGCAGCTGCTGGGTTGCGGGCTGGCGGCCTGTCGGCCTGCCTGCAATGGCAAGCCCAATGTGGCAAAGCAATCGACAAGCCAGGCGCAAGCGCGGCTGTACGCCTGCAGACGCGACAAGGGGGGATCAGGCCACACCAGGGCGTAGGTGAGTTCCCCGGCGTGGAGCACGGCACGGCCGCCACTAGGTCGCCTCACCAAATCAACCATTCCCGCCGCCGCCAGGCCGTGCCAGTGGGGTTCGATGCAGCGCTGGTGAAACCCCAGCGACAGGGTCGGGCGCTGCCAGGAGTACAGCCGTAAGGCCGGGGCCCGTTGCTCCAGGAGCAGGGTGTCGATCGCCATGTGCGTTGCACCCCCAAGGCAGCTGCTGGGTAGCAGCCGCAGGATTGGGGTAGGAGATGCTTGGGAGTCGTCCATTACCCAATGGTTGGCCGGATGCTGTGGAGCCTGTTGCCCTATCTGCCCCTTGGCCTGTTAGCTGGGCTGCTATCGGGCTTACTGGGCATCGGGGGCGGGCTGGTGTTTTCGCCCTTATTGCTGCTAGCCGGACTGGATCCCCACCAAGCCCTGGCCACCAGCACCCTGGCAATCGTGCCTACCACTCTGGGTGGCACCTGGGCCCACCTGCGCAATCGCAGCCTCCCATGGCGCGGGAGTCTGGCAATTGTGCTGGGCGCCAGCCTTGGTGCCGGCCTGTTCAGCCAGGTGGGGCTGGTGCTGCATGGCTGGATGTTGCTCGCATTGCAGTCGTTGATGTACGGAGGGCTGGCCTTGAGCTTTCGCCCACCGTCAGCGGGGTCTGCCATGGACATCCTTGACTTGAATCTGGCGGGATTGGCCGCCGTGGGCTTGGTGGCTGGCATGGCCACCGGATTGCTCGGGCTCGGCGGTGGCTTGGTGATGGTTCCCCTGATGGTGCAGCTGATGCAGGTGCCAATTCACCTGGCGATCCGCTTCAGCACGCTGGCGGTGCTGACATCGGCCTCAGTGGCCTCAACCACCTTCCTGCTGGATGGCCGCGGGATACTGCCTATTGGGCTAGCCCTTGGAGCAACTGCAGCAATGGCTGCCCGCTGGTCAGCTGCCCGACTGGACAGGGTCAGGGACGGCCAGTTGGCAGTACTACTGCGGATACTCACCTTAATCCTTGCGGCAGACAGCTCTCGACGCGCCCTGTCACTGCTGTTAGCCCAGCCCAACTGAAAGCGGCGTCCAGAAACCCTCATCCAACTCGTAGCCCAGCACCGCAGCCATTTGGGCAAGCCCCTGGCGGCAACTCAGGCCATGGAGGCGCGCCCAGGCATCAAGGCTGAAAAGCCGGTGAGTAATCCAGAGCTCCAAAGACTCGGGGGCAAAACGGATACCCTCTGTGCGGCTGAATTGGTGGGGCAAAACCATCGCCACGTGGCGGGTGAGGTGGCCGCTACTGCGCTCCAGCAACAGGGGCAGCCAGGGTGCTTCCGCATCAGCCCGGAGGGACCAAAGCCGCAACTCGGCAATCTCCGACAGCTCCCGCGGGTCATCGTCTGCTCGGGGCCAGTGGAACTGGAACTCCAACGAGCCGGCCTGCTGAACCAGGGATGCAGGGCCAAGACTGGCCCAGGGCTGGAGAGCTGAAAGATCCAACTCGCGGATCTGGCGCTCGGAAATCTCCACAGAGGCCATCAAGAGCTGTGACAGCAGGGCGGGTGAAGCTGGACCGTAGCCACTGAAGGGCAAAGAATGGGGTGAATCCTGTTGATCACGGCTCTCCCATGGTTTCGACTCTCAGCCTGGCCGAAGTGCTGATTGCCCTGGTCGTAGCCGCCCATGCAGGCGTGCTTGCCGTTCGGCTCTGCTTCAGCCTTTACAAAGCCTGAGGAGCTGCCGACGCCCCCTTGGCAAATCGGGTCTGGCCAGCTAGAAGCGTGCAGGCCCCAGCGGGGTTCGATCCTTTGGTGTTCCCATGCCGCTTCGCGCACCACGCAACTCCAAGGCCCGGCCCAGGCAGCCTTTGCAGCCAGAGCCAAAGCCTGGCTCGCGGCCTGAATCCCAGATTATTTCTGGCGGCGAAACCGCAGCACTTCAGGCTCTCTCAAGCGAGCGCCAGGAACTGCTCTGCAGCCTGATTGGCCTATCCCTCAAAGTGGGCCTTGTGCTGGTTGCTGGCGTCAGCCTGGTGCGGCTTGCCTCTGCCTATCAGGAGCGGATGGAGCGCCAGGGTGAGCTTTCGGCGGTGCTGGACCTTGAACGGGCCAAACTCTCCAAAGCACGGGAGCGCTTTGACCATCTGTTCATGGTGGAAGGAGAACAACGCCTGATCCGCGAGCAAAACCAGTGGATTGCCCCTAACCGACTGCGAGTGGTTTGGCAGCAGCCCACCCCGTAAGTTGGGGCCCTTGTCTCAACGAGCTTGATGGCCGCAGCTGCTGGCGCCGGAACGGTTTTGATCACCGGCACCACCACGGGGGTGGGTCTCAATGCCAGCAAGGCCATGGCGGAGCGCGGCTGGCATGTGGTGACCGCCAACCGTGATCCCGTCAAGGCCGCTGCTGCCGCAGCCAGCCTAGGAATTCCTCCGGATCAGCTCAGCCATCTGCGTTTTGACCTCGGCGATCTCGACAGCGTGCGGGTGGGAGTTGAAACATTGGTGGCATCCCTTGGACGACCTCTAGACGCACTTGTGATCAATGCGGCCGTCTACAAGCCCCGGTTGAAGCAGCCCGAGCGCTCCCCCCAGGGCTACGAGATTTCGATGGCCACCAATCACCTGGGGCACTTTTTACTGATTCAGTTGCTGCTTGAAGACCTGCAGCGCTCCAGCCACCCCTCACGGCGGGTGGTGATTCTCGGCACCGTGACGGCCAACTCCAAGGAACTGGGCGGCAAGATTCCGATCCCTGCTCCAGCCGACCTGGGCGACTGTGCCGGCTTCAGGGCCGGATTCAAGTCCCCCATCGCCATGGCCAATGGCAAGGCCTTCAAACCTGGCAAGGCCTACAAGGACAGCAAGCTCTGCAACATGATCACGACCCAGGAGCTACATCGTCGGCTCCACGAAAACACTGGAATTGTGTTCAGCTCGCTCTACCCGGGATGCGTTGCCGACTCGCCCCTATTTCGCAGCACGCCGCGTGCATTTCAAACGATCTTTCCCTGGTTTCAAAAGAACATCACCGGCGGTTATGTGAGCCAGGCTTTGGCGGGGGAGCGGGTCGCCCAGGTGGTAGCCGACCCGGATTTTTCTGCCTCAGGGGTTCACTGGAGCTGGGGTAACCGCCAAACCAAAGACGGTCAGCAATTCAGCCAGGAGCTTTCAGACAAGGCCAGCAACCCTGAAACGGCGCAGACCTTATGGGATGAATCAATGAAGCTGGTGGGGCTTGTCCCTGGCTAGAAGCGGCGACGGAAGGCGTCGTTGCTACGGCTAGAGCTGTCTTCGGCAAAGCTCAATTTCCACACGTTGCGGCTAAGCCGGCGGGCTTTGAGGCCGCCGCGCTCGACAGTTTCACTGGTAGGACGGGCACCAAGCAATTGACTCACTTCAGACGTGCTGAGAGGGGCTCCGGTCTGGACTGCCAACTGGGTGAGCTCGAGGCGCTGCCTGAGGGCTGCCAGATCGGCCTGGCCACCGTCTTCGGCCTCAGACCACAGCCAGGGCAGGTCTTGGGGCGAACCGGCCAACTTCTGCATTAGCCCCAAACCAATAAAAGCCAGCGCTTGCTCTGGCTTGACGCCCTGGGCTGCGGCCTCAGCCATCCATTCGGGCATCGGGCCATTACTGACAGTGTCGCCGGCGGGCATGGGCTCGGCCTGGGCAGCCCGAGTGCGGGTGGAGCTGGAAGCGGTGCGGCGGGTAGCCATGGACGTCCCCTGAACGTTGGCCGGACGGTACCGGCTCAGCAGCGATGGGCAAGGGGCAGGAGGCTTCAGGGTTAAGATCCAGCCGCAGCAAAGCCGATTTGAGGGCTAGCTGTTCGAAGGATTTCCCCTTGCCCTCCCGCCTTCCCTCCCGTGACGACCTGGCAATGCGCCGGCGTAGGGAGATGGCGCTTGGATCAAGCTCCAGTGGCGGCACGCAGATCACCGGCACCCAGGTTGGTACTGAAAGCTCAGGTGCCAGTTGTGTGATCACCACTGACAGCGAAGGATCCCGGCTGGCACGCCAATCCAGCCAAGTGCAGTCGATCGAGCTACGCACCTACGTATTTCTCGACTCATTGCAGCCCCAGCTGGCGGCTTACATGGGCACAGTGAGCCAGGGGTTCTTGCCCATTCCTGGTGATGCCTGCCTGTGGCTGGAGGTATCGCCAGGAATGGCGGTCCACCGAGTCACCGACATTGCTCTTAAAGCCAGCACGGTGCGGCTTGGCCAGATGATCGTGGAGCGGGCCTTCGGCTCATTGGCGCTCTACCACCGCGACCAGAGCAACGTGCTCCACTCGGGCGACGTCGTGCTCGAGGCCATCGGCAGCCGGGTGGAGCGCCGCAGCCGCTGCGAGGTCAGCTGGACCGAGATAATCCGAGCGATCACCCCAGACCACGCCGTGCTGATCAACCGGCAGAATCGCCGCGGCTCAATGATTCAGGCGGGCATGAGTATGTTCATTCTGGAAACAGAGCCTGCCGGCTACGTGCTGATCGCCGCCAATGAGGCCGAGAAGGCATCCAACATCACGGTAGTGGACGTAAAAGCCGTAGGCGCCTTTGGCCGCCTAACCCTGGCCGGCCGAGAAGGAGATGTGGAGGAGGCAGCCGCAGCAGCGATGCGGGCGATCAGCCACATCAACAACAACGCCAGCTGAGCCAGGAGCTTGCTCTTACGGCAAAAACTCAGGCCAACAACTCCAGCAGCCGGCGCAACTCAGGGGCAAGCGCCCTGGCCGCCTTACCGCGGCTGCCGAGCTTAGCCTTGAGGTGGGCACCCATTAAGGCGTAGGAGCTACCAGCCTCTCGCACATAAAAAAGGCTGTCGTACCCTGGTCCATGGCCCTGGGGAGCACGCAGGATCAAGCCACGGCAGATGCCCTCAGCCTCGGCCCTGGTCGTACCGGATGGATCGGCCAGGGCCATGGCGCTGCGAAAGCTGGCTCCCCGATAAAGGCAGTCGCCCATCTCCTTCAATAAGCGGTGAATGCGCTCGTGGTCAGTGGGGGCGTAGCGGGCCGAAAAAATACCCGGAGCGCCATCTAGTGCATCCACCTCGATACCCGAGTCGTCAGCGAGGGCCCAGTGGCCTGTGAGACGTGCGACAGTCTCTGCCTTGAGGCGGGCGTTTGCGAGATAGGTCGCTCCGGTTTCCTCAATCTCGAGACCGGCTGGCTGGGGCAAAACATCCAGCTCCACGAGCTCGAGCATGGCCCCGATTTCGGCCACCTTGTGGGGGTTGCCACTAGCAACGACCAAGATCGGCATTCAGCTGGGATCGATACAAGTCATTGTCCCCCAAGGGGGTGTCAATCTCGGCTCTACCAGGCCTACGGTTGGTAAACGCCCTAAACCCCGCTTTATTGGGTTCCAGGGGGTTACGGATGGACCCAAGCCTGATTCTGCAGAACCTGGTGAGCCCGCCGGTACTGTTTTTTTTCCTCGGCGTAACCGCCGTACTGGTGGGATCGGATCTGGAGATCCCAGCCCCGATCCCCAAACTCTTCTCCCTTTACCTATTGCTGGCCATAGGTTTTAAAGGTGGCTTGGAGCTGCAGCACAGCGGCCTAGGCGGCCAGGTGCTGCCCACGATCGCCGCCGCCATGGCGATGTCACTGCTGGTTCCGCTTTATAGCTACCTGGTGCTTAAAACCCGGCTAGATGGGTTTAATGCCGCCGCGATTGCAGCCACCTATGGATCGATCAGTGCGGTGACCTTCATCACCGCAGAGAGCTTTCTAGAAACCCAGAACCTGGCCTTTGATGGCTTCATGGTTGCCGCCCTGGCACTGATGGAATCCCCAGCCATCATTGTGGGGCTGCTTTTAGTCAAATTGGCAGCCCCTCCTCAACAAGGCGATGCCCAGAAGATGCGCTGGAGCTCCGTGCTGCGGGAGTCCTTTTTAAACAGCTCAGTATTCCTGCTGGTGGGGAGCCTGGTGATTGGCTTGTTAGTGGCTGCATTCAGCCCGGCCAGCATCGAAAAAATGCTGCCTTTCACCGACAAACTTTTCTATGGATCCCTGAGCTTCTTCCTGCTGGACATGGGGATCGTTGCGGCCCAGAGAATCAGGGATCTACGGCAAGCAGGGGCCTTTCTAATCGGCTTCTCGGTGCTGATGCCACTTTTCAATGCCCTTGTAGGCACCCTGATCGCCCGAGGACTGGGACTAGGCCCTGGCAATGCCCTGCTGTTTGTGGTGCTGTGCGCTAGCGCCTCATACATCGCGGTGCCAGCAGCGATGCGGATGACAGTGCCGCAGGCCAATCCCAGTTTGTATATATCGACAGCACTAGGAGTCACATTCCCGTTCAACATCATTGTTGGAATTCCCCTCTACATGGCCATGATCAACGCCCTGCTACCCGCTGCCGGATAAATCAATGAAACGCCTCGAACTGATCCTCAGCGAGCGGGAGCTAGATGCGGTGATCCAAGCCATGGAAGTCGCGGGTGTGCCCGGGTACTCAGTGGTCAGACACGTCACTGGCAAGGGTCCGCATGGCTCAGTGTCCGAGGGCATGGAATTCAGCGGCCTAGGCGCCAATGCCCATGTGATCGTTTTCTGCGAAGCAGATTTGCTGTCGGCATTGCGAGCAGCAATCCGCCCCCTTTTGACCTATTACGGCGGAGTGGCGTACGTAACAGACGCCGAGGCCCTTTAAGTGTTGGGCAAGCAAATTTTGCCAAAAACAGAACTAGCCGAGCTGAAACTCCTTACCAGCACTACAAGAGCAAGCATTGCCTAACGTTTTGTGATGCACCGATCAGCCTGCCTTATCTAAAAGCGACGCAACAGTGATGGTCGGTTCCGACCAAATGGCTTGACGGGGGGTTTGGCTGCCGACCATGGTTGCGAGCGAACATTCCACCCCCCTCCACCAGGAGCAGGTAATGGCAACTGAATCCATGGGCATCGCCCTCGGCATGATCGAAACTCGGGGGCTGGTGCCCGCGATCGAGGCGGCTGACGCCATGACCAAGGCCGCCGAAGTGCGCCTGATTGGTCGTGAATTCGTCGGCGGCGGTTACGTAACCGTTATGGTGCGCGGTGAAACCGGCGCCGTCAACGCTGCTGTGCGCGCCGGGGCCGATGCCTGCGAGCGCGTGGGCGACGGTCTGGTGGCCGCGCACATCATTGCCCGCCCCCACCGCGAAGTGGAGCCTGCCCTGGGCAATGGCAACTACGCCGGTCAAAAGGATTGAGTTTCTCAGCTGCTGACGCGCTGAACCATCTCAAACCCTTACCCGCCCATACCGGAGAAACTCCATGAGCAAGAAGTACGACGCCGGGGTCAAGGAGTACCGCGACACCTATTGGACTCCTGATTACGTCCCCCTAGATACCGACCTGCTGGCGTGCTTCAAATGCACCGGCCAGGAAGGTGTTCCCAAGGAAGAAGTTGCCGCTGCTGTGGCCGCTGAATCCTCCACCGGCACCTGGTCCACCGTGTGGTCCGAGCTCCTCACCGATCTCGACTTCTACAAAGGCCGCTGCTATCGCATCGAAGACGTTCCTGGCGACAAGGAAGCCTTCTACGCCTTCATCGCCTATCCCCTCGACCTGTTCGAGGAAGGATCGATCACCAACGTGCTGACCTCCCTGGTCGGCAACGTGTTCGGCTTCAAGGCACTGCGCCACCTGCGTCTAGAAGACATTCGCTTCCCGATGGCGTTCATCAAGACCTGCATGGGTCCCCCGAACGGCATCCAGGTCGAGCGCGACCGGATGAACAAGTACGGCCGTCCCCTGCTGGGTTGCACCATCAAGCCGAAGCTCGGCCTGAGCGGTAAGAACTACGGCCGGGTGGTTTACGAGTGCCTGCGTGGTGGTCTCGACTTCACCAAGGACGACGAGAACATCAACTCCCAGCCTTTCCAGCGTTGGCAGAATCGTTTCGAGTTCGTTGCTGAAGCAACCAACTTGGCTCAGCAGGAAACAGGCGAGAAAAAGGGGCACTACCTCAACTGCACCGCTGCAACTCCTGAAGAGATGTATGAGCGCGCCGAGTTCGCTAAAGAACTGGGCCAGCCCATCATCATGCACGACTACATCACGGGTGGCTTCACCGCTAACACCGGTCTGGCCAAGTGGTGCCGCAAGA
>Ga0105105_10000510_pt1 | contig 17718 bp, 16 predicted proteins | sample PPLLaktember2015_4_FD_79108 | JGI IMG/M metagenome (GOLD analysis project Ga0105105, IMG submission 79108) | Freshwater sediment microbial communities from Prairie Pothole Lake near Jamestown, North Dakota, USA - PPLs Lake P8 Core (1) Depth... | ecosystem: Environmental > Aquatic > Freshwater >...
ACACAAACGATACCGGGTCGACCTCCGAAGGCATCGGCCCGATCCCCAACCGCAACCGGGGGATGTCTTCTATTCCGACATGTTCAATAACGGAATTCATCCCGTTATGACTCCCCCCCGACCCCTTATGCCGGAGACGAATCTTGCCAAGGGGTAAATCGAGATCGTCATAGACAACTAAGATATTACCCGGCATAATGTTATACGTTTCCACGGCCTGGCGGACGGCCAGCCCGGAATTATTCATATAGGTGGTCGGCCATATGAGCCGAACGATATTCCCCTCAATGTTATTTTCCGCGATATAGAAATCCCCCGGCCCCGGCTGGGGCGCTATTTTCCATAATTCGGAGATTTTATTGAGAACCATGAATCCGAGATTATGCCTCGTCCGGGCATATTTCTTCCCAATATTCCCCAGCCCGATAATGGCGGAGATGCGGACGAAATCTTCATTCATATTCGGAAAATATATAATTTTTCATAAGTGCGCTACAGCCTTTATCTTTGGCCTGCCTGGTTGTTTACCTAGGGAACCAGTATCGCGAGCAATCTGTTTCAGATATTAAGAAAGGAGTGTTTATGAGTGATTCAAAATTTGATTTAATAATCGCCTTATTTAGCCGAACCATCCAACCTTATCAGGAAGAGTTAGCGAGAGCTCACCTAAAAAGTCTTGGATGCCCAGAATCATGTTTGGCTCTTGATACACACGCATTGGGCTACGGAAATATCAACAAGCAAAAAAATGGCGTATTTTCAATTCAAGCCAAATACATCAAAGAAATACATAAGATAATATCTAAGAATATCAATCTTCCGTCAAGACGCATATAAGCCAAACAAGCGGCAATAACAACATCCGCCTTTAACGGATAGTTAGATTCTCTGTTCGCGCGCCGCCGACACATGCCGCGACCTTGATTTCGCCGGAACAAATTTCACTTCCACCCACTGATTGAATACGGCCGCTATTCTTTGTAACATATTCAGGGAGTGTCTGGGATAATCCGCTTTTTCCAGGCGCGAAATAACCGATGCCTGGTGCCCCATCCGGCGAAGGCCTTGGTGGCCCACAGCTTGCTGTGGGTTCTTAATAACAACACATTGACGAACCTTACCCCCTCAACAATCTCAACGAATTGGTCACCACGAACAGCGAGGAACAAGCCATGGCCGCCGCCGCAATCATCGGCGATAATGACCATCCGAACACCGGATACAATATCCCGGCCGCCAGCGGCACCGCCAGCATATTATAAAAGAAGGCCCAGAAAAGATTCTGCTTGATTGTCCGGTAGGTGGCCCGCGAAATATCCAACGCCTCCTTGAGAGCATTCATATCGCTTCGCACCAGAATGATATCGGCCGATTCCATGGCCACGTCGGTCCCGCTTCCCAGGGCCACCCCGACATTGGCCGCCGCCAGCGCCGGAGCGTCGTTGATGCCGTCGCCGACCATCATGACGATATTTCCGGCCCGCCGAAAAGTCTCCACCACCAGCGCCTTTTTGTCCGGCTTTATGTCCGCCTCGAATTTCGTCAATCCCAAATTTTCGGCCACACCCCTGGCCGTCTCATAATTATCCCCGGTTATCATCACCAATTCCCGGCCCGATTGGGCCAGGGCCGTAATGACCTCGGGAACCTCCGGGCGGATCTGATCGGCCAGCGCAAAATACCCCAGGGGCTGCTTATCGGCGGCCGCGAATACCACCGTTTTACCCCGTGACATCTCTTCCCTGGCCGCTGCTGCCAATGGCCCGAAATCTATTCCGGAAGACTCCATTTCGGCCAGATTACCCACCAGAATGCGTGCTCCCCCGATATTCGCCATTACACCCGACCCGGGATTTTCCACCAGATCCTGCACCTGTAAAAAGTCAATCCCTTCGCTTCGCGCTTTCTCCACGATAGCCAGGGCCAAGGGATGACTGGAGCCCGCTTCCACCGACCCCGCCAGCGCCAGCAGTTTTTCCGTCGGGACCGACTCGGCCGTCCTGACCGCAATCACCTCGAATTTCCCCTGCGTTAAAGTCCCGGTTTTGTCGAATAAAATATGACTGGCCTTGTCGGCCGTTTCCAGAATGTCGCCCCCCCGAATAAAAATCCCTTTCCGGGCCGCCTTGCCCGTTCCCGCCAATATTGCCGTCGGCGTGGCCAAACCGAGAGCGCAGGGACAGGCGATAATCAAAACCGCCACCGGCGCCGTGAATAACATTGAACTATGACGATCAAAAACAAGCCAGATTATAAAGGTCAAAACGGCCAGGCCCAGAATAATCGGCACAAAAACACCGGCGATTTTGTCGGCCAGTTTCTGAACCGGAGCCTTGCGATTCTGCGCCTGCGAGACTAGGCGGATTATCCCCGCCAGAAAAGTCTCCTCGCCGGCGCCGGTAACACGAAACTTCAAGGCTCCCTGTCCATTGACCGACCCGCCGATTATGTTGTCACCCGGCTTCTTTGCTACCGGAAGCGATTCCCCGGTGATCATGGCTTCATTGACCGCCGAACTCCCCTCCACGATTTCTCCGTCAGCCGGAATTTTATCCCCCGGCCGGACGGCCAGAATCATGCCTTTTTCGACCTCGGCCACCGATATTTCCTCTTCGCGACCGTCGATAACCCTGATGGCTTTTTCCGGACGCAGGCGCAGAAGCGCCCCGATTGAGTCGCGGGCCTTATCTTTGGCCCGGCTTTCCAAATATCGACCCAGAAGAATCAGCATGACTATCATCGCCGCCGTTTCAAAATAAAAGTGCGGTTCATGATGAAGCCATCCCCCCCAGACCGCCAAGACCATGGACAAAGAATAGATATAGGCCGCCAGGGAGCCGAGGGCTATCAGGCTGTTCATATTGGAGGAAAACCGGCGAGTCTGTTTCCAGGCATCACTGAAGATCTCCCGCCCCGCGAAAAATAAAACCGGCAACGTTAAAAGGGCCAGGGCGGTCCCTCGAATTTTGAGACCGACTCCCTGGGTGGGGCCCCACATGCTGAAAATCATGACCGGCAAGGTAAGAATCAAAGACACCAGAAACGCTTTCCGCGCGGCCGGAGCTTCATATTCCAGGGGATCCAATCCGGCTGAATGAGAATGAGCCGAATACCCCAATTCCTCGATACGAGATATAATTCTGGGTTCATCCAGGTGTTCCCGATGATATTCCACGGCGGCCGTTCCGGTGGCGTAATTCACCTGGCAACGGCTGATTCCTTCCATACGCGCCAGCCCTTTCTCTATCGCCGCGGCACAGGACGCGCAATGCATGCCGGAGATTCTCAACTCCAAATGGTTTTTATCGGTCATAACTTCAGATTAAAAAATGTAACGGAATTTAAAAAGGAAAATTTCGATTAAGAAAAACCCCCGGCCGCAAAAACCGGGGGTCGATGATTTTATTTGAACCCCATCGCCAGTAACAGCTGGGGACATTTCTTTATCAATTCTTTTTTTATCTTGGCCCGCGCCCGGTGAAGATACCAGCGGACCGTCGCCTCCGGCATATTCATGATGTTGGCCACGTCATTGATATGACAGCCGTCGACATCCCTTAACATGAATGCCGAGCGCTGCTTGTCATTGAGCGAACTGGCCGCTTCGTCGATATATTGCCGAAGCATGCCGCGCCGGTAATCGATCTCCGGAGTATCGATTTTGTCGTCGGCCGTCTCCCGAATATTATCGATCGATTCGTGATTATGACGGTTATGCTTGCGCATGTAATCAATCGAGGCATTAACCGTGATTCGATAAAGCCAGGTATAAAATTTCTTGGTTTCATCATAACGCCAGATATTGCGGCTGGTCTTGACAAAGACATTCTGGGCAATATCGGCGGCCTCATCATAATCGCCGACCATCTTATAGGCCAGGGCCGCCACCTGGTTATAATACAATCTTACCAGTTCTGAAAAAGCCTTCTCTTCGCCGCCTTTAACCCGCCTGATAATTTCACGGGTTTCACGTTCAATGCGATCTTCTTCATCGATTTTATATTGAGGCTTCACTTTCGTAATCGGCGTGGCCATTAATCCTCCCGGTTTATAGTAGTTATCGACTAATATATGATAAATAAGACAATAATAGTATTTATTTATTTAATAATTAAAACGCCTAAGCAAGAAAATAGTTCCAAAATAGTATAGATTTATGACGTATGAGATTGATTAATTTTGCGTTCGAATCTGGCCCAAATCGAAATTTCAGGGAGTCTCAAACCGAATATTTTTGGCAACTACCGACTGGAAAAGGACATAAACCATATCCTGATACATTATTGCCATTATGGCAGTCAATATGACATTATGACGGCTACCTGGCCTTTGGGCCCCCAACCACTTTATTCTGGCATTCTTAATCTTTCCGCCCCAAAAAAAACCCGGCCAAAAATGACCGGGTATATAATTTGAAATCGGGCTGCTTCTAATCGAGTATATATGTTACCGGATTGACCCGCTGGTTATTCTTCAATACTTCATAATGAAGATGAGGGCCGGTAGAATAACCGGTATTTCCCATCAAGGCGATTAAGTCGCCCCGCCGAATGGTCTGCCCGGTTTTAGTCTTGAATTCGCTCAAATGACCATATATGGTTTTGTAGCCGAAGCCATGGTCAATTATGATATATTTCCCCAGATCGCTGACAATTTCGATTGTTTCCACGATACCGTCGGCCGTGGCATAAATCGGCGTCCCGATCCGGCTCGCGATATCCAGCCCGCCATGAAACCGCTTATAACCCGTAAAGGGGTCATGTTTCATCCCGAAACCGCGCGTATGATACCCGCGGGTGGGGCGAATCGACGGCGTATGATCCAGGAGTTCCTTTTTCCCCTGAAGTTCCTGATGAACATCCTCATACATCTGAATCTCGAAATTGGCCAGGCGTAACAAGGCGTCAATTTCGGACTCCGTCGAATGGGCCACTTGCAGGGCCGTGGAAAGTTTGTTATGTGTAATGTTGTCCGGCCCGCCGATACCCAGTTTGCGTTCATCGCTGCTTATTTCCGGCAGATTGAAAATATTCCTGATGACTATTTCTTTGGACACCAGTTCGGCATAGCGGTTGGCGATTTCATCGATTTCAGAACGCAATTGTTTGAATTTCTTCGTCAGGTGCTTGTTTTCCATGGCCAGGCGTTCGGCTTCATGGATCGATACCTGGTTGCCCACATAGGAGGTGGTCAACAAGACATTGGACGTGAAAAAGAAAGTCAGCGCGAAACAAATCCCCAGAATGACTCCATAGGATATCTGCAATTGGCGGAGTTTGTCGCGACTCGACCCGACCATCATCAGGGAAACTTTTTTCCCGAGGAATTTCCTTATCCTGCGCATTCCTTAATACCTTTTTAATCTGAAGGTCCCATAGGTTGCTGAAGTTTGGTCGAAAATAGGCTAATCCCGTTTTCAAGTCAACTAAAAATTTAGGACAACCCGAAACCCTCTATTTAATCAACTGGTACTCGCTTCTAAGGATTTTGTCCACTACTTTTATAAACTTCTCGCTATTCAGATTCTGCAAACTGTACAAGTGCCAGTATATCTTCCGCGGCAGAATCACTATTTTTTTCTTTTTCTCGGTCATCTTCTCCTCCCGGTTGGCCTGGCGGATCGAGAGGCTAAAAAGACCTAAAATTAGTATCGACCCGTCAAAGCGAAAAGTTAGCCGCAAAAGGCGGTATGTGCTGTCCAATTATCACGCAGATACCATGCCCTTTTTCAGGGTTGTCCTAAATATGCGCTACTACGGCTTATTATATTGTCTCATATACACATAGGAGAATGCGCAAAGCCTGGATTTGGGCACAAAATGACGTCCCCGCGTGAAAATTATGGGGGGTCCCCAATAGGCTGGATGAAGCCTCCAATATCACCCCTTTTCATGTCCGATTTTCCTTCCTTGACAGCCCCGGCAGATAAGAATAGATTAGGCTTTTTTAAACCCTGCGAATAGGAAGTCCCATATGATATCCTTAAAAGGGAAAATCGCTTTTGTTACCGGCGCTTCAGCCGGATTCGGCCGGGCTTGTGCCGAGATTTTTGCAGCCCAGGGATGCCGCCTTCTTATTTGTGCCCGCCGGCTTGGCCGCCTGAAATCCCTGTCCGAGAGCCTGAAAAAAAAATACCGGGTGCCGGTTCATTTTTTCGCCCTGGATGTCCGCGACCGGGAGGAAGTCTTGCGCCAAGTCGCCGCCTTGCCCAAAGAATGGCAAAAAATCGAAATCCTGGTCAACAATGCCGGCTTGAGCCGGGGATTGAGTAAACTTCACGAAGGGGAATTCAACGATTGGGAGGAAATGATTGATACCAATATCAAAGGCCTCCTTTATATCAGTCGGGCGGTTATACCCGGCATGGTCAAGCGGGGCAAGGGGCATATTATAAATATCGGCTCAATCGCCGGCCACGAGGTTTATCCCGGGGGTAATGTCTACTGCGCCACCAAGTTCGCCGTCGATGCCCTCACCAGGGGGATGCAAATCGACCTGGTCGATACCCCTGTAAGAGTCAGTTCGGTCGATCCCGGTATGGCCGAAACGGAATTCAGCCTGGTGCGTTTTCATGGCGATAAGGAACGAGCGGGCAAGGTCTATACGGGTATTAAACCCCTGTCTGCCCGTGACATAGCCGAAGCGGTTCTCTTTTGCGTCACCCGTCCGGCCCACGTCAACATTCATCAACTGCGGATAATGCCCACGGCCCAGGCCACAGCTACTATCAATTACCGGAAGTTATCCTGAAAAATAAACCCCGACCGCACACAGTCGGGGTTGGAATATTCGACCATTCTGATAGTCGTTATGTTTAAACCGGCTTAAGAATCATCCCCGTCGGGAGTAGATCCTATTTATCGTAATACAGGTGAAACTCCCACGGATGCGGCCTGATTCTTATTTGCTCCACATCTTTGCGTTTGAGCATTATCCAGGATTCGATTAAATCTTCCGTAAAAACCCCGCCCTTCAAAAGAAAATCATAATCTTTTTCCAGGGCGTCCAGCGCCTTGGTCAAGGAAGTCGGCAGGAGGGGAATGCGTTTCCTCTCCTTTTCCGAAAGATGTTCCATATTGATATCCACCGACGATCCCGGATCAATTTTGTTCTGAATCCCGTCCAGGCCCGCCATAATCATGGCCGCATAACAGAGGTACGGATTACAGGTGCCGTCAGGGGGACGAAACTCCAGCCTTTGGGTTTGCCACTTGCGCTGATAACCGGGGATGCGGATACAGGCCGTGCGGTTTCCCATGGAATAGGTTCCCCAGACGGGGGCCTCAAATCCGGGCACCAGCCTTTTATAGGAATTGGTCGAGGGATTGGTGAAGGCAAACATCGCGGCGGCATGCTTCAGAAGGCCGCCGATGTAATACAGCCCGATTCTGGAGAAATTCATCGGGCCACCCTTTTCGTAAAATATCGACCCTTTTTTATCCGACAAAAATTGATGCACATGCATACCGCTTCCCGGCTCGTTAAACAACGGCTTGGGCATAAAGGTGGCCGATTTTCCGCGACGAAAAGTATGGTTTTTGACGAAATATTTCACCAGGACCGACTTATCCGCCATGTTGGGCATGCTGTCAAAAGCCACCTCGATTTCATGCTGACCGGCCCCGCCCACCTCATGGTGATGGTATTTCAATCCCACCCCGATATCGTTTAAAAGAGAAGTGATTTCCGAGCGCAGATTAAAAGTCCGGTCGGTCGGCGGCGCCGCATGATAGCCCCCCTTATAAGGTACCATATACCCCAGATTTTTCTCGCCGCAACGCCCGGTATTCCATTCCGCTTCCTCGGAATCGATATAATAAAATCCCTCTCGCGGGGATTGATGAAATCGGACATCGTCAAACAAATAAAACTCAAACTCCGGCCCCAGCATGGCCTCGACCCCGGGCAATACTTTTTTCAGATACTTGTCGGCCGCCCGGGTCAGGCGCCGCGGATTACGCGAATACTCCACGACATCTTTCTCCACCGCCATGACATCGCACAGAAACGACATGGTCGGAGTCTCGAAAAAAGGATCGATAAAAACCGTCTCCGGAACGGGGAGAATAATCATATCCCCTTTTTCTATTTTGGTGAACCCGGGCATGGAGGAACCGTCGATACCCACCCCGTTCTTGAACAACTCCTGATCGAGCGCCGAAGCCGGGACGGTGATATGATGCATGGCCCCCAGAAGATCGGTAAATTTGAGATCAATATATTCGACGTGGCGGTCGCGGACCATTTTGGTCAGTTTTTCTAACGCCGGCATACCCATAGTCTCCTTAGAATAAATTTACAGCATTTCAAAATAAGCAATCGCCCCCCAAAAGGCAATATGATTGGTGTTCCGTTATACCCCCGCCGTTTCTGTCGATAACCGGAATATAATACCCCTTGCCAGGGAAATTAAACTGTGTTTATTTTGTACTTGGGTAACGTATGTCGCCGAAAATTAAAATAATCCGTTCCGCGGAAGATCTTTTTATCCCGGAAGAAATCGAGATCAATCTCCTCCGCAAGGGATATGACCTGATTGCCGGGGTCGATGAAGCCGGGCGCGGCCCCCTGGCCGGACCGGTCGTGGCCGCCGCCGTGATAATTCCCCGGGGCGTCGAATTCGAGGGCCTGGCCGATTCCAAAAAATTATCCTCTCGTAAACGGGACGAATTATTCGAGATGATTATTCATTCCCGGGCCGTCTGTGCCGTGGGCGTGATGGATCACGAAGCCATCGACCGCCACAATATTCTCAAAGCCTCCCTTTTGGCCATGCGCCGGGCGATAACGTCACTGGCCGAGGCGCCCGAAATCGTCCTGGTCGACGGCAACCAGCCCGTCCCTAATCTGAATTGCCCCCAGATAACCGTGGTCGGCGGCGACGCCTCCTGCGCCTGCATCTCGGCGGCATCGATTATTGCCAAGGTCACCCGCGACCGGATTATGGATAAATACCAGGAAATGTACCCGCAATATTCCTTTTCTGTACACAAAGGATACCCCACGGCGAGACATTTGGAAGAGTTAAAAACTCTCGGGCCCACGGAAATCCATCGCAAGACCTTCCGGCCCGTCGAAGCGCTCCTGGAAAAAACCCTTTTCGAAAAGCCTTGAAAAAAAATCCCGCCAAATCTTCCGTCGCCCGCGGGCATCTATATGAAGAACAGGCCGTTCGCTTTCTGATTAAAAATGACTACACCATTCTGGAAAGAAACTGGCGTTCCGGGCGACGGGAAATCGATATTATCGCGCGGAAAGACGATGTCGTGGCCTTCATCGAAGTCAAAGCGGCGCGAACATCCGGTTTCGGGCACCCGGTCGAATGGGTCGATAAACGCAAGAGGGTAAACTTGTTCGCGGCCGCCGAAGATTATATCGCCCGGTCAGAGATCAAAGACTGCGATTTCCGTTTCGACATTATCGCTTTCTACAGAGGGAAACTGGAACACTATATCGATGCCTTCCGCGGCGACGACTAATCCGTTTTGCTTAAGATTTCGAGAGAACTTCGGCGGAATTCGATCCGCCGTTATTGACTATCACCGGGCATATTCGTATCGGCGTCATTTGACAGGGCGGAATCCATATAGACTTCATACCCCGCCGCCTGCAATCGATTTCTTAAAATTCCAATGGGCTTCCTGGCATCAGTCACCGAATCTTCCGCAACTTGCGAAGTATCGATATCTCCCCCGTAAACCGAATCATATTGATGTATCAGGGAATCGGTCAGGCTGTCCAGATAAACCCAAAACTCCGCCCAACGGGGTTCATCGTTTTTATATTTCGCCTTAAATTCTTCCAGGTCGTCCACGGTCAAGGCATACTTTTTCAGAATTGAATCCCGGGCCACAAAAAAAGAATCCGGGTGATTGCGGTATATTTCCGAGGCCACCGAGGTTTCCGCTATGACTCCGGCATATTTTAGATATTCCGCCCGGCGGGCCTCCCGCCGATAGTCGCTGATATAAAAATATAGCAAAACCCCTATGCCCATGACCGCCAGAACCAATATTATCCGTCCGTAATTAAGCATAACCCCTTCAGGATTCCGTTGTATTCTTAGACAAAAAAGGTAAATTATTATCGACAGGAAAGCAAGGAATTGAAGAGTGGTTCGGGTTCCGAAACGGGCCGACCGGCGATTCGAGAAACCCGACATCGTAGACTATCAAATACTATGCAGTTATCCTATCCCCCCCATCGCCGCCAATCTCGGGCGGTTAAAATCGGAAACGTCATCATCGGCGGCGGTTTTCCCGTAACCGTCCAATCCATGACCAATACCGATACCCGCGATGTCGCCGCCACCGTGGCGCAGATTAAGGCCCTCGAAGAAGCCGGGTGCGATATTGTCAGGGTGGCTGTCCCCGATGAAGACGCCGCCTCAAAATTGAGGGAAATTAAAGCCCGGATTAATATTCCCCTGGTGGCCGATATTCATTTCCGCTACCAACTGGCCCTGGAGGCCATTCGTCAGGGCGTGGATAAAATCCGTATCAATCCCGGAAATATCGGCGAAGACTGGAAAGTCCGCGAACTGACTTCCGCCGCCAAAGAGGCCGGTATCGCCATGCGGGTCGGGGTCAACTCCGGTTCGCTTCCCGACGATATCCTTGAAAAATACGGGGCAGAAAATCCCGAAGGATTTGTCGAAGCAGCCCTGCGGCAAGTGGCTATCCTGGAGGAAAAAGATTTTCACGATATCGTTATCGCCCTGAAATCATCCAGCGTCATCACCACCTATTGGGCGCATATCCTCCTGGCCGAAAAGGTCGATTATCCTTTCCATCTGGGAATCACCGAATCAGGCACCCTTGCCACCGGCTCCATTAAATCGGCGGCGGGCCTGGGAGCCCTCTTGATCAACGGTCTCGGCGATACCATCCGCGTTTCCCTCTCGGCCGACCCTGTCGAAGAAATCCGCGTCGGCAAGGCGATCCTGAAATCTCTGGAGTTAAAAAAAGAAGGCGTGGAGATAATCTCCTGTCCCACCTGCGGACGCTGTGAAATAGATTTGATAAATCTGGCCGAAGCGATTGAGTCCAAAACCCGCCATTACAAAACCCCCTTAAAGGTGGCGGTCATGGGCTGTTCGGTCAATGGTCCCGGCGAGGCCCGGGCCGCCGATGTCGGGATCGCCGGCGGCAAAGGCTTTGGCTTTTTATTTAAAAAAGGCCAGATAATCGGCAAAATTCCCGCCGATAAGATGGAACAAGTCCTGCTCGAAGAAATTGCCCGTCTCACCAACGGGAAATAATAAATATATGACCCATACTACAATTCGAAACCGGACCCGTCTCGAAACCATTCTGGAAGTAACGGCCTTCCTTTTTATTTTAGGGCCGGCGGTCTGGCTTATATATTCCTGGACAGAAATCCCCGAACAGGTCCCGACCCATTTCAATTTCACGGGGAATCCCGACAGCTGGGGTGGCAAATCGAGCCTCATTCTTCTGCCCTTGGTCTCGCTTTTCCTTTATATCTTATTAACCCTTGTGGGACAACTTATTCGAAAACAATTAAGGCAGTTTTCCGGCGGCCAGAGACAGCTTCCCCCTCTTCGACTGCTTAAAACCGTCACCATGCTGGCCGCACTCAAGGCCGAAATTGCCTGGTTGTTCGCCTATATTGCCTGGGCATCGGTAACCACGGCCCGGGGTGAAATCAACGGTATCGGTTCTTTTGCCATGGTGGTTTTTCTCCTCCTCGTCGCCGCCACTGTCGCCTATCCCCTGTTGAAGACGGATAAGTGAATATGATTTTTGTCTTAAGCATATTTCACGGTTTTAATATTCGATTGATAATTTCTTAGATTTGATCTCCCCCACCTTTCCCTTGCCAGACCTTCCATAAACATCTTAATATATACCCTATCACGGTTTATAACGAAATGACCTCACATTTGCTTAATCCTTCCCGGCTTCTCCTTTTCATCATGGCCGGCCTCATTTTCATTTTGGGCATCTGCCTGGTCTGGGAATTTACCATCGACGATGCCTTCATCAGTTTCCGCTACGCTCGAAATCTGGCGGATTCGGGAACGCTGGAATATAACCCCGGCACCGGTAATCCGGTCGAAGGTTACTCCAATTTCCTCTGGGTGGCAATTCATGCCGTGATAATTAAACTGGGAATGAATCCGGAAACCTCGACCAAATATCTCGGGACGGCTTCCCTGTTATTAATCGCCCTCTCGCTTTACCTCTTTCCCCTCGTCGCCAATTACCGCATCAAAATTATTATGGCTCTGACTCTTTTATTCATCCCGGCCGGATATTTCCATGCCGTCTCCGGCCTGGAGACCGCCTTCTATGCGCTTCTGCTATTCCTTTCCTTTTCACTGCTTATGTTAGCCGTTATAAAAGAAAAACCGGCCGCACCGGTTCTACCCATGGTCAATTTAATATTGGCCTTAACTCGTCCCGAAGGAGTCCTCATTGGATTATTGTCCTTCGCCGTTTTGTGGAGATCCGGCAAAACCGCCGCGGACAAAAAGCGAACCACTCTTTGGTTCACCCTATTATATTTTACTCCCTGTCTGATTTATTTTATCTGGCGCTGGAGTTATTTCGGGACCTTTTTTCCCAATACATTTTATGTCAAAGTCGGATACCCCGGGGCCGGGCTGGTCTGGGCACTGGAAAGTCTTACTTTGATATCTCCCTTTATCATCCTCCTTATCAGCCGCCATTTTATTCTGGGGCATAATGATTACAGCCGTAAACCCATCATGCTCGGCGTTTTATTCATTGCGACCTCACTTTTCATATATCCTTTTTCGGCCCCCATGATGGATTACCTGGAACGGTTCTTGTTTCCGGCTATTCCCCTTTTTATCGCTCTGGCCGGGATAACGGTCGAAGCCATGATCAAGCGCCGTCCTTCCCTGTCCGGAGGCGAAAGCCGCGCCATTGCCGTTTTATTTATTATTCTGATATTCCCCATGGCCTGCCAATCTGATGATTACGCCTATTTCACTTTTTATGGCCAAAATCTCAAATCCGGCCCGGCCGCCTTGGGCAAAACTCTGGCACAACTGGATATCCCGTCCGAGTATTGCAAAGTCGCCCTGGTTCATGCCGGAGCCATTCCCTATTACTCCGGCTGGGAAACTATCGATTTAGTGGGCCTTAATGACGAGATTATCGCCGCCCGCGACCGCGATCTCGCAGATTACCTGGCTGACCGGCGACCCGGTTTGTTTATCCTGTATTCGGAAAAGGGGACTTTCGAAGACTGCCGGGGGTTGCCTTTTAATGAAGAACAGGTGAGCCGCTGGAAACTAAATCATACGCCGCTCGGTAAAATCGCCTGGAGCAAAGAGTACTTTCTGATAGTATATGTCGAATCCGGGCTTCCCCAGGAGATTAGAAATAAAATCTCCGAGGGCATCGGGAAAGTCGAGACGCTGTCTCGGACGCGAATCTTCCCCGAACCAGGCCTCTCATCGGCTCTTAAATACTACCGGGAACGCTTAAATTCCCTCTTGAAATAATTTCCGGCCGTCACGGGTAACTTTACCGATTTCGAAGGAATCTTTCACGAAGCAACAACAAACGAATTCTATCTTCACTTGCCCGATTGAAAGAAGGACGGGGGTGGCGTAAACTAATGTCCCTCCCGTCCTCATTTTTTATGCCGCCGGTATGTCAAAACTGACCACCCCGGCTTCCTCGCATTCGGAAAACCCGGAGTCGCCGCTTTTTTATTTAACGTTATATGTGATGATGCTCAATATGATTGCGGATATTGCGGTAGCGGAATATCCCCACGGCCAGATTGACTATGGCCAGCGGCATTAATATCCAGCCCATGACGGCGATAATAAAAATATCGAAAAATTTCACGAACGTCAATCCGGCCACGAAAAGAGTCAGCGAAGTCCGAATATAAGCCAGCAGGGTCCGCTCATTGGCCTGCTTGGTGCGGATCTCCGCCAATTTTTCCTGATACACCCCGGGTTCTTGTTTCGGGATATTTTCTTTTTCAGTCATAATCGGCGTCAAATGTACTAAAATAGATGCTCAAAGTCAATGATAAGAAAATAACCGGTCCTGATGAGCCGGCTTTGGTTTTCTCTTATAACGAACCTCACAAAAAACCGCGCCCGGGAAGGCGCGGTTTCGGGAAAACTTATTTCAGTCCAAAGTCGTCAGTATTGATACTGGCAGACCCCGGGGCCATTCTTGAATTTATAGTCAACCAGGGTAACAATGTCGATAATATTGCAATTATCGCCGCAATCGGTATCGCATCCGGCCGGCATAATTTTAGGCGGCAGTCCGTTTTTGAACTTATAGTTGATCAGATCGATAATATCCAGAATATCCAGCCGTTTATTGCAGTCGGCGTCACCGTTCATGACCGGCTCCACGTACAGTTGAAAAGTATGCGTTCCCACAAAAGCCGAATCGGAATTGTCTTCGGCCTGAACCGTAAAACTGAAAGTGCCCCCCTCCTCGGCGAAACCGATAATATCCCCGTTCGGGTAAAGGGCCATCCCGGCGGGAAGCGCCCCCTCAACAATGGAAAACGTGTGCGGTGCCAGACCGCCGCCGGCCTTAAGATGGTAATAATACTCTTCTTCATTACACATATGAGTCGAAGGCAAAGAATCCGGGCGCACATGCACCACCGGGACATCGTCCAGTTCGACCTGGATCGCCGCCGTACCGATGAGAGCGTGCCCGTAACGCACCCAGAAATAACCGTTATCGCCCCAGTTGGGCCCCCAGCTGTTTTTCACCCGCCAGGCGCCGCCGCCGCCGGCGCATAAAGTATCATCCCAGCCGACGATCAAAACTCCGTGATTTAAATTCTGGGCCGTCGGATTGGAATAACACCCGTCGGAATACCCGTAAAAATCGCCCGTGACGGCGTAAGCCGAAACCACCGGGCCCTTCAAAAGTGCGTTCTTTATCGCCAGGATATTGCCGTCTATGGATGTATACCCGGACACCGTCGCCGCTATGGTCGGACGGGGATTGGGACAGGGAATGCCGTCATTGGCGTAATAATTAAACTCCGCTTCCGTGCAGATACCGTTATACTCGGCATATTGAACTACCCAGTCCATCCAGCCGCCGTCGCAACCCCAGCCCCCGGAACGGCAGGAAAGAACATGTTGCTCGGATAAGTTGTAATTGAGGCCGTACTCGATCATGAAAGCGGCCTCGATACCGGCCATGGCGCAGAAAATCCAGCAGGAGCCGCAGGCCATCTGGTTTTTGACCGAAGTTATCTTGCCCTGGTCTTCCCAACTGAAACGTCGGACATTCAGCAAGGTATCCGGGGGATCAACGTCTTTGTTGGGATTCAGATGAGAGCGCCAGATTTCCTCCCAGTTTTCGGGGAGCGACAAACCCAAAAACTTCTCCCTTTCTTCGGGAGAGTGATTGAGAATGATATCGTTGGCCTCGACCGTGAAATCGAAATTGTTGTCCTGAATGTACTTCTGAACAGCCTCAATCTCCTTTTCGGCCGCCTCGCGCGTTTGCCCTTCTCCCAGAACCGATGCAGCCATCAACAAGAAAGCCGCCCCGATGACAAAAGCCTTAAAAGAAAATCTCATCTTGGTTGACCCTTCTTCTCGCCGGTACTTATTGAATATTTATAACCTAAATATACTCTTAAATTATGGGATGTCAAGATATTACATAAAATCCACGGCATCGCGTTCGAACCCTAAAATAGCCATAAATTTTTGTTGCCAAATATGAATTATAATGGGATAATTGACCTATTGGTCGGCCGGAATAAATATGAAACGCGAATATTTTAAAACCGCCCTTTTCTTTCTTATTATCGCCGTCTTTTTTTATCTTTTCTATCGACTCATGATCCCCTTTTTCCAGCCGATCGCCTGGGCCGCTATCATGGTAATTGTTTTTTATCCCCTCTATAATATTTTCCTGGCCAAACTCAAGAAAAAGTGGCTGGCTTCGGCCCTATCGAGCCTGATTGTTTTCATATTAATCATCGGGCCGGCCCTGTATATCCTGGCCTCGCTGGTCGATGAAGCCACCCAGTTGCTGGATTTTATCAACCGCACCCAGGAGCAGGGAATCAGTCCCCTTAAAGCCGTGAATATTCCTTTCCTGGACTCTTTAAGAGAAAAACTTGCCGACTACCCCCAGTTGGCCCAGATAGACTTTGAGAATATTGCCAAAGACGCCGCCTCGGCGGTGGCCAAAGCCATTGGCTCGCAGGCCACCAAGGTCATCACCAATATCAGCCGAACCATCCTTTATTTTTTCCTTATGCTTTTTGCCATGTTTTTCTTCTTCCGCGACGGCGACCGGATAATCGCTTTTCTCAAACGCATCACTCCCCTGACACCGGACCAGGTCAATGCCACATACACCCAGCTTCGCGATGTCATCGAAGGGACCATGTATGGCGGGGTGGCTATCGCGCTTATGCAGGGAATCCTGGGTGGGATCCTGTTCGCCCTCGTGGGAATTGACTCTCCTATTCTCTGGGGGGCGGTCATGGCTTTTCTGGCATTGCTTCCCGTTATTGGACCGTTTCTGGTCTATATTCCCGCGGGGATTATTTTGCTTCTGGGCGGTTATACCGTCAAAGGAATTGTGGTTATCGCCATCGGAGTCGGCATCAGCCAGATAGACAATTTCGTCCGCCCTTACCTCTTTCGCAATAAAACCGCCATGCATACTCTCCTTTTGTTCTTTTCCATCATGGGCGGCATGGTCTTGTTTGGCCTCTTGGGCGTGGTTCTGGGACCGATTATTTCGGCCGTTTTCGTGGTTATATTGCGTTTGTTCGAGGGTAGCCTTCACCCCGAGGTATGATTGGTCTACCTCCGGATCGATAAATCCACAATTCTTGCCCATTTTCCCATTGCAGATTGGGTTTTCCCCGGTTAAATTGGTCATGATATCCGAGACAATATCTCCAAGATTAATAATACGGTATTCAGGATGAACTCATATTCCGATAAGGGCAAAGAGGACCCCGGAAAATTCACCGAATTAACCGACGGCACGATAGTCTCCCACTACCGCCTTATCTCCAAAATCGGCGCCGGGGGCATGGGCGAAGTCTACCTGGCCGAAGATTTCGAACTCAATCGCAATGTCGCCCTTAAATTTCTCCCCCCCCATCTGTGTCAGGATGCTGATTGCCGCGCCCGCTTCAAGCGCGAGGCCCAGGCGGCGGCAAAACTCAACCATCCCAGTATTATCACGATTTTTGAAGTCAGTGAATTCAAGAATCGGCCTTTTTTTGCCATGGAGCATATTGCAGGTGATTCGCTGTCGGATTTCATCAAACGTCGGGATCATTCTCTGGAGAAGATTATCGACTTATCAATTCAAATCTGCGAGGGATTGAATAAGGCCCATCAGTCCGGAATTGTCCACCGAGATATCAAACCATCTAATATTATGATAGACCAGAATGGCCGGGTCAAGATTTTTGATTTTGGCCTGGCGGCCATAAAAGGGGATCACAAACTTACCAAAACCGGCTCGACTCTGGGAACCATCAATTATATGTCGCCGGAACAAACCCGCGGCGAAGTCCTGGATGAGCGCAGCGATATTTTCTCCTTTGGAGTCGTTCTGTATGAAATGATAGCCGGTCAATTGCCGTTTAAAGGCGATCACGAACCGGCCATTATATATGCCATTAGCGCTGAAGACCCGGATCCCTTGGCGCGATACAAGACCGGTGTCCCCGACGAATTGCAGCGAA
>Ga0105105_10000511_pt1 | contig 17702 bp, 18 predicted proteins | sample PPLLaktember2015_4_FD_79108 | JGI IMG/M metagenome (GOLD analysis project Ga0105105, IMG submission 79108) | Freshwater sediment microbial communities from Prairie Pothole Lake near Jamestown, North Dakota, USA - PPLs Lake P8 Core (1) Depth... | ecosystem: Environmental > Aquatic > Freshwater >...
AAAGGATGTCACCCAGCCCGGCGGTCAGGGCGTCGCGGCCGGAGAGATTGCCGGTCAGCGATGCGCCGCGCAGCACGTTCGGGGACCCCAGCGAGATCAACATGCCGTGCTGCCGGGCCGCACGAGCCGCCTCCAGGTTCACGGGAAACTCCGAAAGTGTCACCCCCAAACGGCTCACCGCCGCGACCTTGTCGGTGGAATCGTCGTCATGGCTCGCCATGCGGATGCCGCTATCCCGGCAGACCCGTGCCAAATGCTCGAGCCCCTGCCAATCGACCCGGCGGCTGGCTTCGAGGCGGCGCTCGATGATCGTATCGACATGTTCCTCCCTCAAGCCACGCGCCTCGGCGTAATAGGTCCGGAAATTGGAAACATCGGAGAACTGCCCCTGGCCGGGGGTGTGGTCCATGATGGAGAAGAAATGAATCAATTGCCGGCTGATCAGGCTCTCCACCTCGGAAAAGGCCTCGTCGTTCGTGATCTCGTAACGCGCATGAATGCGGGTACGGGCGCTGAATCCGCCCTTCAGATCATGGATCTGGTGGATCAAGTAGTCCGTCATCTCCGCGCTGCGAAACGGCGGATGCTCGTCGCTGTGCAGGAAGCACAGGCAGTGGTAAATGGAGGTGACGCCGCAGGCCACCAACTGCTTGTCGAGTTCCTGGAGCGCGACGTCCACCGGAAAGCGGCCGCCCGGCCGGGGCTGGATGGCGTTTTCAATGACGTCGCTGTGGATGTCGATGAATCCCGGCAGCAGCAGGCGGCCGCGGCCGTTGATGTCATCGAATCCGTCCAAGACGACCGGGCGAGCGGCAATCTCGCGGATGATCCCCTTTTCGACGACCACGGCGGCATCCGCTACCACCGCGTCCGGCGTCACCGCACGGACGTTGCGGATGATCAGGTTGGGGGCCCCATTGGTGTCGTATGTCATGATGAGGTTTCCTTTGCGGGCATGGTGTAGATGTCGTCCATCAACCGGTCCATGATGGAACGGTCGTGAAAAATGGCGATCAGGGTGGTCCCCCGGGCCTTCATCTCGGAGAGCAGATCGAGCACGACCTGCATGGCCTCGGGGTCGAGAGAGGCCGTGGGCTCATCGAGAAGCAGCAGCCGTGAGGGCCGGATGACCGCCCGGGCCAGGTTCACGCGCTGCTTCTCCCCGCCGCTGAAGGTGCAGGGGAATGCGTCGTGCAGCCGGGAATCGATCCTCAGCCGCCGCAGCAGCCGGCGGGCGTTCTCGCGCGCTTCCGGCCGGGGCGCCCCCGCGACCACCAGCGGTTCGGCTACCACCTCGAGCGCCGGGACCCGCGGCAGCACCGACAGGAACTGGGTCACATAGCCCATCTCTGCGCGCCGCAGCTTGAGAATCTCGTTCTCCGGAAGGGCGATGAGATCCACCCGGCCGCCAGCTTTCGAGTCGTAGATGATCGTGCCGGAACTCGCCAGATAGGTGCGGTAGATGCACTTGAGCACCGAGCTCTTGCCGGTGCCGCTGGGGCCGGAAAGCCCCAAGGCTTTGCCGCTCTCCACCCGGAACGAGACGGGCGGGAAGCCCACGATTTCCGTCCCGTTCAGAAAGTGGGAGACGAAGCGTTTTTCAAGGTGGTCGACGGTAAGCATGAAATAGTAACCGTTTTAAGTTTTACGTGTTAGGTTTTAAGCAAACCGAGGGTTGGCTAAAATGAAGTAGCTACGGTAGTATTTTTTTCACTCAAAACGTAACACTTAAAACCTAAAACTGATCATAGCGTCGAATTCACCAGCAGCTGCGTATAAGGATGCTGGGGATCCTCGAGAATCTGGTCCGACAAGCCTTGCTCGACGATGCATCCGTGGCGCATCACGATGGTGCGCGAGGTCAGCAGGCGGATGACCCCGAGATCGTGCGATACCACGATGGTCGCCACCCCCAGCTCCTGCTGCAAACCGCGGATCAAGTCCAGTACGCGCGCCTGCACCGAGACGTCCAGGCCGGTGGTGACCTCGTCAAGCAGCAGGACCGCCGGATGGGTCGACAGGGCCTTGGCGATCTGCACCCGCTGCTGCATGCCGCCGGAGAAATTCCGCGGCAGCTCGTCCATGCGCTCGACCGGCACTTCGGTCTGGTCCAGCAGTCCGCCTGCTCGCTCCCGCATCCGGCCGACATGACGCCAGCCGGCCATCAATAAACGCTCGGCGATGTTGCCGCCGGCGCTCACTTTCATGCGCAGCCCCATGCGGGCGTTCTGGTAAACGATTCCCATGCGCTCGTTGCGGAGCTGCCGGCGGTGAAAGGCGCTGAGCCCAAACAGGTTCTGTCCGGATTCGACCCCCGGTATGCCGTTTCCGTTGAGGCGGAGATAGAATTCGCCCGCGGTGGGCTCGAAGTCGAAATGCAGCAACCGCACCACGGTGCTCTTGCCGGAACCGCTTTCACCGACGATTCCCAGAACCTCGCCCGGATAAAGCTCGAAGGCCACCTCCCGGCAGGCCAGGATCGATCGACAGCGCGGACACTGGTTCGTCTCTCGCCTGGCGCCGGTTGACTCGACACATTGGGGGCAGCCCTGGCCGTAGCGTTTGGTCAGGTTCCGAACCTGCAGGATGGGCTTCACGCGCGGTCCTCCCTTGACGAGCGGGTCTCTTTCACGCCGTTGCCTCTGAGGGCTTTTTCACAGAAGGCCGTATCCGAGCAAGAGTAGGTCCGCCGGCCGGTCGCATCGTCGATCACCTCGTCCAGAAAGGTCCCGGCCGAACCGCAGCGGCCGCAGCGCCGATCGCCGAAGGCCTCGACGCGGAAGGCGAAGTCCTCGAAAGAAAGCGGCTGCACCTCCGTGCAGGGCGGTACGGCGTAGATGCGCTTCTCGCGGCCGGCGCAGAAAAGAAAGAGGGCCTCGCCCCGGTTCAGCTTGGCCACGTCCCAGCGCGGGATCGGGCTGGGGTCCATGAGGTGTCGGCGGTTGACCATAACCGGGTAGCGCGCTCCCACCGTAATTTCGTTGAACTTCACGATATCTTCGTAGAGATAGAGCCACATCCGGCTGTAGTCCGCCTCGGCGTGCATGCGCCGGGTCTCCCGCTCGGACGGTTCCACCAGGCGCAGCGGCTCCGGGATCGGCACCTGGAAGATGAGCAGCTGATGCGGCCGCAACGGCTCCTCCGGGATGCGGTGCCGGGTCTGAATCAGGGTGGCCGCGCCGGTATCGGTCGTGACGGCCACACCCGTAACACGGGTCACGAATTTCTTGATGTTGACCGCATTGACGCTGTCGTCCGCACCCTGGTCGATGACCTTTAGCACGTCCTCCGGTCCGATCAGCGCCAGGGTGAGCTGCAGCCCGCCGGTTCCCCAGCCTCGGGCGATCGGCATCTCGCGCGAGCCGAAGGGCACCTGGCAGCCGGGGATGGCCACGGCCTTGAGCATCCGGCGCCGGATTTCACGCTTGGCGCCGTCATCGAGAAACGCGTAGGAATAACACCCTCCGGCCGGCGGCAGGCGGTCGCGCCAGTCCTCCGGCGGTGCGCTGGCGCAAGATGGCCTGCGGGGTGTCATGGCCGCTCGTCCTCCGGCCGGTCCGGCACCGCCTGGATGCGACGCAGGCGGTCCAGCTCGGATTGAAACGTGACGTAATGGGGCAGCTTGTAGTGGTTGCAGAAACCCATGGATTCGATGCCGTCCACGTGCGTCAGCACGAACTCTTGATCTTCGGAAGGCGCTGCGGGCTCGCCGCCGGACATGGCCCGATCCAGGACCGCCATGGCGATGGCCTTGGTTTCATTGTGCCCGAAGCACAGCCCATAACCGAGGCTGAACCGGGCCGATCCCTCGGCGGCGGCGAGGCGAGCAATGACCTCGGCCTCGGTCACCTGCACCTCGCCGATGCATTCCACCGACCCGGTGCGCGGATTTTTAAACAGCACCGGCAGGAACCCCACCCGCAGCTCTCCGATGACCGGATGGACCGACCCGTAGCCGCGCATGTTGGAATAGGCCAGCGCGAGCATGCCGCCGGTTTCCCCGCGTGCCAGGGTCTGGAGCTGGGCGCTGCGCGGAGCCGGAAAGGCCAGGGCCTGGCGGGTGATGTCCGTCAGACCGGCGCCCTCTTCGGCCGTGCGCCGCTGCGCCAGCAGGCCTTCCTGCCGCAGCATTTCAACCACCTTGGGAAAGCGTTCGGGCAGCGGCGGCAACCGTTCGATGTCGCTTAGCAGCTGCCGGATCCACTGCCGGGTGCGCACCGGGTTTTCGTCCTGCAGCTCGAAGTTCAGCAGCCGCAGGGTGTAGTCCGGTGTCGGCCCGAGAATCTGTCCGCCGGGGATGTCTTTAAAGGCGGCCGAAATGCGGCGGATCACCCGCATGTTCTCGGTGCCGGTCGCCTCGGAATATCCCAGACGCGGCAGGGTGGTGCGGTAGGACCGCAGGATGAAGGACGCCTCGAAGGTGTCGCCCGCCGCTTGTTTGATCGCCAGCGCCGCCAGGTCCGGAGCGTACAGGGAGCCCTCGCCCATCACCCGGTCCACCGCGAAATGCAGCTGCTCGCGAATCTGCCGGGGCGTCAGCAGTGCGGAGTCGCCGCCGGCGCGCCGCACCAGGGAGAAGGTCTCGGCGCTTTCGATGGCGGCCGCTCCGCCGCGGACAGCCACATAACTCATCGTTTCACCTCACCAGAATGCGGGTCGACCGCGGCAGCCCCATCACCTCGCCGCTCGGCCGGACAAAGAAAGCGTCGACTCCCAGCGGGTAGTCGGCATTGGCGGTCATCAGCTCCTGGAATTCCTCGACCGGGATTCCGCCCATTTCGGGCACGAACCCGTTTGCCCCGGGAATCCCGGGGCCGCTCAGCCGGACGCGGAAGCGCTCCGCAACGTCTGCCGGCTGCGAATCGATGCAATACACTATCGTCGCTCCTTCCTCGGGAGATTCCGAACAACCCCGTTTGGCCAGGCCGGCGCCGCCCCGGCTGCTGGCTCCCGCCACGAATATGAAATCAGCCGCAGGTTGGCATTCCAGCTGCACGCCGGTCGCTGCGACGATGGCGGTTTGAAGCGCCGGTGCGCCGCCGTTGCCGATCACGCAGATGCTGACTTCGGAATCGAGCAGACATTCTGCGACGGCGATCGCCGCCGCAAACAGCGAAACCACACCCAGAGCCTCCAGACGCACGACGCGGCCGGGACGGCTCAGGGCCTGAAGCAGGTGGCGATAGTTTTTCTGACTGCGATGCCCGTTGGGATTCATGGGATGTAATTTCCTCATCCGCCCAGCGAGCCGAAATCCACGCGCTCCTTCTTCATCGACTCGAAGCGGACGGCGGTGGCAGCGGCCAGTTTGGAGGAAAGCGCCTTCTGACCGGCACGTTCAGTTTCGAGCGGGCCGAGAAGCGCCCCGATGGCAGCCAGAACGTCTCTGCGGCCGCTGCGCTCGGCCGCCGCGACGGCCGCCAGCAATAACGCCGCTTCGGATTCATCGCCGCAGACCGCGCCGTAGCCCGTGTGGCCGTCCAGATCCACTTCGGCCTCCCTGACCAGGACTTCGCCGAGATGAAACGGCGTGCCGAACGGATCGCGTACGGTGATCATGACCAGTCCGGCCCGCGGTGCCTGCCGCACGCGAAATTCGCCCATGGGCCAGACACGATCTAGCATGACTGCAAGCTCCTCGGAGCCGGCGGCGGACACGGCCGCAAGCAGGCGCGCTTTCAGCCCACTGCTCCGCCCGGAACCTAATGCCGCTAACCCCATGCGGCCTACTCCAGCCGGCGTTTCGCGTTTACCCATAAATTGCCAGAAACCTCTCCAGATTCGAAAAATCCGTGAATCGCTCTTCCAGGGTGCGGCGGTCCCAGTTCCACCAGGCGATGGCCGTCAGCCGCTCGATGATCTCGGGAGCAAAGCGCATACGCAGCGGCCGGGCCGGGACCCCGGCCATCACCTGATAGGGCGCGACGTCCCGGGTGACCACCGCCCCGGCGGCCACCACCGCCCCGGTCCCGATACGGACACCGGCCATGACCTTGGCCCCGGCGCCGATCCACACGTCGTGGCCGAGGCGGCAACGTTGCCGGCGGCGCCATTCGAAGACCGCTTCGTCGTCGCAGGCCGCGAAACCGTAGCGCCGGCGGCGGTAGGTGCAGTGATGCTGCGTAACGCGCTCCATGGGATGGTCGCCGGGGTTGATGACGGCATGCGATGCGATCGAACAGAACTTGCCGATTTCGGTGTAGATGACGGTGCCGTCCGAACCGGCAAGATAGCTGTAGTCCCCGAGCCGCGATTCGATCACCGTCCAATTGGCCCCGATATCGGTGTAGGTGCCTATGACGGAGTCCTGGACGACGGCCAACGGATGGATCTGCGGCGCCGCAGCGGCCTCGGCCGGCTCAAGGTGGTTTATCTGGATTGCTAACGCCACGAACCCTCGCATGCTTCCATGAAGGGCACTTTGGCGGGTGCGGATGAGAGGAGGATGAGGAGTTTGTTAGAAAACGTAAAAGATTAAAGGTGCAGAAGGGAGCGCTGCGCTTAACCCAACAGACCGACCTTCGAAGCAAAATCATCCGGCCCCGGGCTCAGCAGCCAGGCCTTGATCATCTCACGGATCGCACGCACTTGAGCCAACTGCTCTTCGGGAGTGCCGGTCGCTTTCGAAGGGTCCGGAAATGGCATGTGCCAGCGCCGGGTGATGCCGGGGAATATGGGACACTGCTGTTCCGTATCGCTGCACACTGTAACCACGTGGTCGAAAAGCCGGCCCTGCTTGAAAAGCTCAAATACGCTTTGCGGCTTTTGTTGAGAAAGGTCGAAGCCTTCCTCGCGCATCACTTCGACGACCAGGGGATTCACGGCCGCAGCCGGTTCCAGCCCAGCGCTGGCCACATCGGCCCGGCCTCCGGCAAGTCGTTTCAGATAGGCTTCGGCGATCTGGCTGCGGCCGCTGTTATGCCGGCAGATGATGAGCAATTTCAACGGGTCGGACATAAGATTGCCCTCGGGGATAGCCCCCGACAGGACTCTGCCGAAGGATGGAAAGAGATGGGGTTGCTCTTAATGAAATCTTCGGCCCATGGCACAGACCGTCACGACGAAACAGACTCCTATGATCAAAACCAACAGCCACTCCGGCATGGATTCCTCCCGGGTTGTTAATACGCGCACGCCAACCGGCATGCTCGGCTCTATGCATACCACGGGGGATGTTAGGAGAATGTTAATAAATCATGAGATGTTTATAAGGCGCCGCGATCCGCGAATAAGGAAATGACGCGGCCGGCCGGATGGACGCTCCCGGTGGAGAACGGCCCCTTACAGGCCCGTTTAAATCACCAAATCCGTGATCAGTCCGCGCGACTTATCGCCCTTCAGGACGATGTGGGAGTAGTTTCGGCTGCTCTTGAACTTCTTGACCACCCAGTTCAGCCCGTTGTTTTCCTGGTTGAGGTATGGGTTGTCCACCTGCCGGGTGTCTCCCAGGCAGAAGCACTTCACCCCGTCGCCCATGCGGGTGAGCAAAGCCCGGCACTCCGAGCGCGACATGTTCTGCATCTCGTCGATCACGACCACGGCGGCAAAATCCCGAACTGAGCCGAGCGCCTTATCCTCAACCTGCCATGCTCGCCTTGACTTTGAATAGTTACCTCAATACCATAAACTCCAAGAGGATGTGTTAATAAGGAAAATCAAACATGCTTCCAAAGCCCTGGGATATTGTGTCGAGCGAGCGCCGGGGCAGTCTGCGCATTTTCGGCCTGCGCGTCGACCGGGCCGTTTCGCCTCGGACGGGAGTGGCCCACGATTTCTACGTGCTGGAATCCGGCAGCTGGGTGAACGTGATCCCCATAACCCCCGAGCAGGAAGTGGTTCTGATCCGTCAATACCGCCACGGCACCCGGGAGGTCACTCTGGAGATTCCCGGCGGCATCGTGGAGCCCGGAGACTCGCCGGAGGAGGCGGCCTGGCGGGAGCTGCGCGAGGAAACCGGTTACGGAGCCGGGCAGATGGTCGGGCTGGGCTTCGTGCACCCGAATCCGGCGTTCCTGGACAACCGCTGCTATACGTTTCTCGGCCGGGACGCCTTCCGCAAAGGACCTCAAAGCCAGGATGAGAAGGAGGACATAGAGGTCCTTTTGAAACCCTTGGCCGAGATCCCCCGGCTCATTCGGGAAGGCGCGATCACCCACTCGCTTGTGGTGGCCGCCTTTTATCGCCTGTTTGTGGAACACCTTCCCTTGATTTCGGTGGACATGCATGCAACCCAGTGAGTTCATAAAGGCCGCGCACGGCGAGAATCCCTGCGATCTGCTTTTGGCCAACGCCCGCATCGTCGATGTTTTTTCAGGAGAGATCGCCGCCGGCAGCGTGGCCGTCGCCGCCGGGCGGATCGTCGGCATCGGCGACTATCCCGCCCGAACGACCGTCGATTTAGGCGGGCGCTTCGTCGCCCCCGGGTTCATCGATGCCCATGTGCACATCGAAAGCGCCATGACCTGCGTCGCCGAGTTCGCCCGGGCGGTGGCGGTGCGCGGCACCACCGCGGTGGTGGCCGATCCGCATGAAATCGCCAACGTGCTCGGCGCCGACGGGATCCGCTACATGCTGGCCTCCGCGATCGACCAGCCGATCAACGTCTTCTACGCCCTGCCCTCCTGCGTGCCGGCCACCGACATGGAGACGGCGGGCGCGCGGCTTTCGGCAGTCGACCTGGAGCCGTTTTTTCAGGACCCGCGCATCGTCGCCCTGGGCGAGATGATGAACTACCCCGGGGTGCTGGACGGCGACCCGGAGGTTTTTAAAAAGCTGGAAGCCGCCAACCGGCACGGCAAACCGGTCGACGGCCACGCCCCCGGCCTTTCCGGAAAGGATCTGGCGGCGTATGTCGCGGCTGGTATCAGCAGCGACCACGAATGCACCACAGCCGCCGAGGCGCTGGAGAAGCTCGCGGCCGGCATGCACATCATGATTCGCCAGGGCACCGGCGCCCGCAACCTCGCGGCGCTGCTGCCCATCGTCACCGAGCGCAGCTCGCGCCGGCTCATGTGGTGCACGGACGACCGCCATCCCCACGATCTGCTCGAGGAAGGCCACATCGATTCCATCGTCGCCGACGCGATCCGCGGGGGCGTGGACCCCGTGACAGCGATCCGGATGGCCACCCTCAACCCGGCCGAACGCTTCGGCCTCACCCATCTCGGGGCCGTCGCCCCGGGCCGCCAGGCGGACCTGGTGGTGTTTTCGGATCCATCCCGCCTACAGGTCGAGGAGGTCTATGTGCGCGGGGAACTCATCGCCAGGGACGGAAGGATGGCCGCCGGAATCAGGACCCCGCCCTCCCCGCCGGTACAGTCCTCCATGAACGCCAGCCTTCATGGTTTGGATTTCGGCCTGGTCGCGGCCGGGCGGCGCCTGCGCGTGATCGATCTAATCCCCGATCAGATCCTGACGCGCCAGTCGATCGAATCCGCGCCGGTGGAAGGAAGCCGGCTGGTGTCGGACCCCGGCCGGGACCTGCTCAAGATCGCCGTCGTCGAGCGCCACAGAGGCAGCGGGCGCATCGGACTGGGGATGGTCCGAGGCTTCGGGCTCCGGCAGGGGGCGCTCGCCTCCAGCGTCGCCCACGATTCGCACAACATCGTCGTCGTGGGCGTGGCGGATGCGGACATGGCCGCGGCCGTGGGCGAAGTGGTGGCGATGGGCGGGGGGATCGCCGCCGCGGGAGGCGGCCGGATTGCGGCCAGGCTACCGCTGCCGGTGGCCGGGCTCATGTCCCTGGAGCCGGTTCAGGCCGTGAGCGCGGCCATGGACCGGCTGGTACATGCGGCCCACGAGCTGGGATCCCGGCTCAAGGACCCGTTTATGACGCTCTCGTTTCTGGCCCTGCCGGTCATCCCCGAGCTGAAAATCACCGACCGGGGCCTGGTCGACGTCCTTCAATTCCGGCCCGTCGGCCTTTTCGTGTGATCGGAAGTTGCTTCAGCTCGGGTCCATCCAGAAATGGTGGATTTCGGTTTCAGGCCAAGGCCGCAGCGATTTCGCAACCGCAGGCGTAGTGTTTCTACGCCGAGGATTGCGAAGAGCGAGAACGCCGGCATGAGCCGAAAGACGCCGTTTCTGGATGGACACGCGTCAATCCTGGCGGAAAGGCCGGCCCAGCGCCGCCGGCGCCATTCCCGATAAAAACCGCAGCAGTGCCGAAGTCCGACCGCGCTGCGCCGCCCAGCGCCGGACGGATTCGTTCTGGGCCATGGACATGAGCAGCAGGGTGAAGATCATCAACGGGAAGGGGGCCACTTGAAAAACCTGAGCCGGAACGCCGGGCAGCCAGCCCTGGAAGTAGATGCCCATCAGCTGCAGAAATGAAAAAAGGTAGGCGCCGACCGCCGCCTTGAGCGGGTGCCACCCGCCAAAGATGACCAGTGCGAGCGCGATCCAGCCGGTGCCCTCGGCGCCCTGGGGCCGCCCCCAGCCGGGTTTGGTGCAGAGCGAAAACGTGGCGCCGGCCAGCCCCACCAGAAGGCCGCCGCAGACCGCATAGAGCATCTGAATCTTCCGGGGATCGATGCCGCGCGCATAGGCTGCCTTCGGGTTTTCGCCGACGGCCCGAAGCTTCAACCCGGGAGCGGTCTGGTAGACGTACCACCAGCTGATGCCGACCAGCATCAGACTGAAGTAAACCGGAAGCGGGTGGTTGAAGAGGACCGGGCCGAGAAACGGGATCTGGTCCAGCCCCGGCACCGGTGCCGAAACCGTCTGAGGCCCCGGGAGGCGGGTATAGGGGTTGCCGAGGAAATACGCCAGGTCGCGGGCCATCAAGGTGAGCACGAACCCGACCGCCACCTGGTTCTGGCGCAGAAAGATGCTGAACACGGCAACGGCGGCGGCGAGCGCCGCTCCCACCAGGGCGCCAGCGGCGAAACCCGCCAGCAGGCTGTCCGCCTTCCGTGCGGCGACAAATGACGTCATGGCGGCGAGCAGGATGGAGCCGTCGAGCGACAGGTTGATCAACCCGGATTTCTCGGTGACGGTCTCCCCGATGGCCGCCAGGACGATCGGCGCCGCGCCGGCGATCACGCCCGCAATGATGAGAGTGAGATCTAATTCGGTCACATCGTCAACGGTTTCGAGTTGAGCCGAACATGTCGTTGGAAATCTCCCCTGGCCCCTCTTTTCCTAAGAGGGGGATCCCTCCCTTTGGCAAAGGGAGGTCGGGAGGGATTTCTCGGAAAGCTGATCTTGAAATCCCCCTATCCCCCTTTTTCAAAGGGGGAAACAGAAGGGCGGCCACCTGCCTGCGTTGAGCGCGCCTGCCGCCACCCGTGCATCCCGAGGGTCGCCAACACGAATGCACCTTGAATGACGCCGCCGAGAGAGGAGTCCAGCTGCAGCATCATCGGCAGCTGGATGCTCCCGACGTTCAGACAGGCGAAGAAAAGTGCCACCGGCGCCACCAGCCAAATACGGTAGTTGGCCAGCATCACCACCAGCAACGCGAGGTAGCCGTAGTTGCTCGAAATGGCCGGAATGAGCCGGTGGTAGACGGCCGTCACCTGAAGATTCCCGGCCAATCCGGCGAGTCCGCCGGCGAACAGCATCGCCAGGACCATAAGCCGCGACGGTTTGAGGCCGTAGAGAAAAGCAGCACCCGGGTTGCGGCCGACGGCCTTCAAATCCAGGCCGATCCAGGTGCAGCCAAGTATCAGGCCGGTTGCAACGAGGGCGGCTATCACGAGGGCCAGGGCCGACGGCGGTATTCGCAGCAGGGCCGGGGCGTTCAGCCAGAGCACGGTGGGAACAGTCTCCGTCCCGCTCATCGAGGCCACCCCGGGCTGTTTCCAGGGACCGAAGATCAACCACAGCAGGATGCCCTGCGCCACGAAGTTGAGGCCCAGCCCAGCAAAGATCTCGTTGACGCCGCCTTTGGTTTTCAGGAAACCCGCGACCGCCGCCCACATCGCACCGCCCAGCGCGGCGGCCGCCAGGGAAAGGACAATGACCACTGGAGCCATGTCCAGGCTGCCCATGCCTGCGCGCAGCGCCCAGGTCGTAAACACGGAGCCCATCATGACCTGGCCCTCCACCCCGATGTTCCACAGGCCGATCCGAAAGGTGAATAAAAGCCCGCAGGCGCATAGGGTCAGGGGGATCCACACCTTGACCACGTGGGTGAACTTGACCCATGAGCCCAAAGACCCCAGAAAAAGATGGGCATAGGTATCGAGCGGCGGGGCTCCGGAGACGATCAGCAGCAGAGAGGTAAAAACCAGCACGACCGCAACGGTCAGCAGGATGTCGCGCAACGGCGCTCGGATGAGGGGATGGACGGCGGAGTCGTCTGAAGCCATGGCCCTAACCCCTTCCGGCGATCGCGCTTCCCAGTTTCTGAATATCGGTGGCCGCGGCGGCCACATCCAGGATGATCCGGCCATCGAAAAAGACCAGCACCCGGTCAGCCACCATGAGGATCTCGTCCAGCTCCGGCGACGAGAACACGATGCCGGTCCCTTTCCGGCTGTAAGACTGCAGGTGCTGCCAGACCCAGTTCACCGACTCCAAGTCCAGACCGCGCGTGGGGTTTTCCAGCAGGAGCAGGCTCGGATCGGGCGGGAGGAACGACAGCAGGAGGCGCTGCTGATTGCCGCCGGAGAGGGCTTCGACCGGCGTTTGGGGACGGCCTTTGATGCGGAACGTTTCGATCCGCCGGGCGGCGTCTTCCGCCGCCGCCGGATAGGGCACCCGGAACGTCCGGCGCTCTTGCTGAAGCGCCGCGTGTTCGCTGATGGTCAGCTCGGGGATCAGGCCTTCCTCGAGGCGCGCCGACGGGACGAAATAGACCCCCAGTTTATTGAACCCATGATAATCCTGTCCGGACATTGATTGTCCGCCCACCTGGACCGACCCCGACCGGGGCGGTTTCAGTCCGCCCGCCAGCCTTAGAAACACGTCCTGGCCGCTGCCTTCGAGGCCTGCCAGGCCGACCACTTCGCCTTGGCGGATCGTGACGCTGCAGTCCACCAGCCCGCACCGGCCCCCTGGGCTCGACACCTCCTCCAGCACCAGCACCTTGCCGCCGGCCCGCTGTGCGGAGCGCGCCGGCGTGTGCGGGGCTGCGCCGAACATCATCTTCAAAAGCTGCTCTGTGTCAAACGGCCGTGCCATGGCGCCGGTCACCCGGCCGAGTCGCAGGACGGTCACCCGGTCGCACAAAGCTTCCACATCCTCAAGCTTATGGGATACCAGCAGCACGCTTTTGCCTTCCCCCGCCAAGCGCCGCAAGGCTGAATAGAGCACCCCTTTCTGGGCGGCGGAAATCCCTGTGGTGGGCTCATCCAGGATCAGGAGCTTGATCCCTAAAGCCAGCAGGCGCAACAGCTCCGCCTGCTGGCGCTCGCCCACGGTCAGGCTGTTGACGGCGGCCTCGGGGTTCAAACGGAAATGAAACGAATCGGCCAGTTCCAGAAAACGCGCTTTGAAAGCCCTCCGGGCCAGCGCGAACGTTCCGGTCTGCCCGATAATGAAATTGTCGATAACCGGGAGTTGAGGAAAGTCGAGGGGGTCCTGGTAGAGCATGCCGACGCCGAGGCCGACGGCCTCCGCCGTCGTGCGGTAGTCGGCGGGTTTCCCATCCACCTGGATCGATCCCGAAGTCCGGGCGGTGAACCCCGCCAGGATCTTCATCAGCGTGCTCTTGCCGGCGCCGTTTTCACCGAGAATGCCGTGCAGTTCCCCGGGCGCTATCGTCAAGCTGACCCCGTCGTTGGCCTTTACGGCGCCGTAGTGCTTGTGGATGTCAACGAGCTCCACTTGCATGGGCCATTATTTCTTGGCGCTGCTCTGCCCCTGCATGCCCTGCAGCAGCTGCTCCATGTGCCAGATCTGTTTGTCCCCGGCGGTTGCACCGGCCTTCACGAACACCGTGCCGTCCTGGAAGTTCAGCGGCCCCTTGAACAGGTTGACCGTACCCGAACCGAGGTCCTTGACGAACCGGTCCAGCGCCGGCTTGGCGCCGGCGGGCAGGGCCGTTCCAGGAACGAAGCCCACGATGCTCGTGTCGGGGTTGTTGATGTCCTTCCAATCCGGGCCGAGCCACAGCCATTCCTGTTTCCAGGTCCTGTCTCTGGCGGCCTTCACGAATGGGACATACGCCGGGCCCCAGTTGAAGTAAGGCACGCCCAAACAGACATCCGGGGCGCCCTGGCAGGCCCCGATATAGTCATAGGGAACGGCCCAGACGCTTTTGCCTTCTTTCTTCTTCTGGCCGGCCACGCTGAGCGCCTCGGTGGTGTCGATCCCGGAGAGGACCACGTCATAGCCGGTGTTGAAGAAATTCTGGGCCACCTGGGTCGGATCGGAGGTCACCCCCGGAATGTTGAACCAGAACCCGATCCAGGTCACCTGGAATTTCAGGTCCTCGGGCTTCTTCTTGAGCACGGTCTCCCAGGCGTATTTGGCGCCCAGATACGCCGAGGCCGCCAGCCGGCGCGTCTCCTCGTTGATGAGCGGCCCCAGGTAGCCGATTTTGCCGGTCTGGGTGGTGAGGGCCGCCGCAAAACCCGCCATCATTTTGGCGTACTCCATCTTGCCCATGAGGTTGCTCAGGTTGGGCGGGGCCTTGCCGGAGAGCACATCGTCGCCGGAAATATGCAGAAAGTAAGTATTCGGGTGCTGGCGCGCGGCCTCGCGGGTGCCGTCCTTCATGTCGTCGGAGTTGGCGATGATCAGCCGGGCGCCCTTCTCGACCATGTCGTCTACCAGCTGCGGAATGGTGACGCCCGGCCGGTCCGCCGGATTGACCTTGTCGATGTAAATCATCTTGGCGCCGGGCACCCTCTTTTCGACGTATTTGCCGCCCTCGTAGTGAGCCTGGCTCCAGCCGTGGTCGTTGTAAGGGCCGACCAGGAGCAGGCCGAAGGTAAAGGCCTCGTCGGCGGCGGCGCCCGACGGCAGGACCGTCGAGAACAGCGCCAGAATCGTCAGAAATAGCAAACCCTTTTTCAGCATCGTCGCCTCCCTGGGGTCAAGCGGGTGTTCGGTTCGGTGCGGTACAGTAGACGCGGAATATATCAAAGCTGCAATCAGGTCAAGAAGCTTTAACACCAGGCGTACGCGGAGATGCATGGGTTGGGTTGCCCACATTATCTGCCGGGAGATAGAGCATCGTAGATTTTTTTTATGATCGGGCTGCGATTCCCTATTTTCCATTCGAATGGTATATAAGCTGCCAACCCATCTATTCCTGATTTTTGATGGAAGGGGTCCAATAGGGGTCTTCTTTTATATAGTAAGAGGCTTTCAGCCGACACCGTTCCTCGAAGGATGCTGCCATGCCGATCGATCTTGCGAAGTTTAAAGCCGCATACGCCAAGTGGGTAGAGGAGGGCTTAGCCGATTTTCAGGCCGGCAAGGTGCTGGAAGTCGTCAAGCGCTACCCGCTGATCGTCAGCGAAGACGTGCCTTGGACTCCCTACCGGGGAAGACCGTCGGAGCAGACCGTTGCCCTGGTCACCAGCGGCGGGCTTTATCTCAAAGGCAGCCAGCCGCCTTTCAACACAGGCACGATCCATGGTGACCCCGCGTTTCGTGAAATCCCCAAAACGGCCCGGCAGGAAGATTTCGGCATCGCCCACGCGCACTACGACCACAGTCTCGCCGAGCAGGACATCAATGTGATTTTTCCTCTTCAGCGTCTGATCGAGCTTGAAAGCGAGAAGGTCATCGGCAGCGTGGCGGAGACGCATTACAGCTTCAGCTACGTAAACGATGTCGTGACGCTCATCACCGATTCGGTTCCGAAGCTGCTTGCAAAGCTGAACAGCGCCGGAGTCGACATTCTTCTGCTGGTACCGGTCTGACCCAAGTGTCATCAGACCGTGGGTCTGATTCAGCGGATGGCCGAGGCGGCGGGGATTCCTACCGTTTCCATGGGCAACGAACCCGAGCGGATGGCAATGATCAAACCCCCACGGGCCCTGCGGGTCAAGTTCGGTCGGGGCAGCATGTTCGGGGAGCCGGGGAATGTGGAGCGCCAGCGACGAATCGTGATGGATGCCATAGATGCACTGCAGACCATGGACGTGCCGGGTGCTATTCGAGAGCTGCCTTACCGGTGGAAGCGGCCCGATAATTTTGGAAAATATTAAAAAACATGAGGTGTTGATGAGGTACCGCCCGCCGGGGGCGGCCGCCTACAGGCCGGTTGAGATCACAAGGTCCGTGATCGGCCCGCGCGACTTATCGCCCTTCAGGACGATGTGGGAGTAGTTCCTGCTGCCCTTGAACTTCTTGACCACCCAGTTCAACCCGTTGTTCTCCTGGTTGAGATAGGGGTTGTCCACCTGCCGGGTGTCCCCCAGGCAGAAGCACTTCACCCCGTCGCCCATGCGGGTGAGCAGGGCCCGACACTCCGAGCGCGACATGTTCTGCATCTCGTCGATCACGACCACGGCGTTCTCGATGTTCATGCCGCGGATATATGCCAAAGGCAGGAGCTCGAAGGTTTTGGGGTTGAACTGCGGCGGGTAGAGGTCGCCGTCCATGAAAATTTTGTTGGCGGGCCTCAGCCGGTGAAGCTTGGCAACCAGGTCGGCGATGTAGCGCGTGTAGGGCTCCAGCTTCTCCTCCAGTTTTCCGGGCAGGTAGCCCAGTTTCTGGCCGATCTCGATGGTGGGCTTGATCACGAATATCTTCCGGTGGGACTTGCGCTCGAGCACGAGGAAAAGCGCTGCCGCGAGCGCCAGGTAGCTCTTGCCGTATCCGGCCTCGCTCTGCACCGAGACCAGGTCGATATCCGGGTGGGTCATAAGCTCCAGTGCCAGATTCTGGAAAACATTGCGTGGAGTCACTTTCCAGACCTTGTGCTGGTAATCGATGATCTTCTCTCCCTGAGGTCCGAAAAACACGGGCCTGCCCTGCTCGTTCCACCAAAAGGCGTTCGGCACGGATTCCGCGCGGCTGGCCACGAAACCGGTAAAGTATTCCGCCTCGGACTTGAACGGCACGGACTCCTTGTAGATCTCGCTCTTGATGCCCCGCAGCCGCGCCTGGAGTTGGAAGATGCGGTCGTTGGTGACCAGGATGGGCTTGTCGATTCCGCTCGACTGGATTTCGTCCAGGATGAACTTGTCCACCAGGTTGACAAAAGGGTCGGCGACGGAGTCGGTGTTGAGCACCTTGAAGGCGTCCGGGTTCTGCACGAGGTATTCGATCACCCGGGCGACGATGTGCCGGAGCTTCGGATCCTTTTTGATCTTGTTCAGCTCCAGGAGCACATGGTAGGGGATAAAGACACTGTTCTCATTTCCGTTGCGCAGCTTGACCAGAGAATTCGGATCTTCCAGCAGGACATTGGTATCGATGATGTAGTTCTTCTGTTCCATGTTCCGTCGCACCTCGCATAGGTTGAGTGGAAATATCAGAATGCGCGCAACGATCGGGACGCGGCAGTTTCGTCTGGATATGAATTGTATCCGAAATTGGTCCCAGGGTAAAGAGACTCAATCAATATATCGTAAGCAGCGAGTTAGTTGACCACTAAATATTGATGAACCCGTAAAAAGCCATCAATCTTGATGAATGAGACGGCGGCAACCTGCTCAAGTGCATGATCGAAAAATGAAAAAGCCCGAAAGGCCAAAAAAAACTAATTTGGCTTCACCCGGGGAGCCGAAGACGATTCTGGAAGGCGCAAAATGACCCTTGAAGAATTAAAAAAACATGTCTCCAGGGGCGAGTCG
>Ga0105105_10000512_pt1 | contig 17675 bp, 17 predicted proteins | sample PPLLaktember2015_4_FD_79108 | JGI IMG/M metagenome (GOLD analysis project Ga0105105, IMG submission 79108) | Freshwater sediment microbial communities from Prairie Pothole Lake near Jamestown, North Dakota, USA - PPLs Lake P8 Core (1) Depth... | ecosystem: Environmental > Aquatic > Freshwater >...
CCGCCGCGCTGTCCGCCGCTCAGTCGCCCCGTCGCACAGGGGTCGCGGATGCGGATGCGGATGCGGCCGATGCCGACGCCGACTCCGGCGCCCCCCGGCGACCTCGCGACCGCGTACGGCGGGACGGTGACGCTGGGTGACGCCGACCTCGGCGGGCTCCGGGTGGTGCTGACGCTGCCCGCGGTCCCCGCACCCACCGACGCACGGGGGCGGGTCAGCCCTCCGTGAGCCTCGGCGCCTCGGCCTCGTCCTTGAGCGACACCCCCGTCGCCCCGAGCCGCCTCGCGCCCTCCAGCAGCCCCGCCAGCGTCGCCGCCGCGCGCCCGTACGCGAGCCCCTCCGGCCGCACGTTCGAGATGCAGTTGCGCTCGGCGTCCGTGCGGCCGACCCGCGGCGCCCACGTCAGGTAGATGCCGAGCGAGTCGGGCGACGACAGCCCCGGCCGCTCGCCGACCAGCAGCGCCACCGCGCGCGCGCCGAGCGCCTCGCCCGCCTCGTCGCCCAGCGCCACGCGTGCCTGCGAGGCGATCACCACCGGGCCGATCGACCAGCCGACGAGCCGCTCGCGCGCGGCGACCAGCAGCGGCACCGCATGCCGTGCGACCGCGACGGCGGAGAGTCCGTCGGCCACGACGAACACGAGATCGGGCGCCGACGCGGGCGCCGCCGCACGCAGGCGCGCGAGGCTCGCGTCGTCCAGCCGGCGGCCGAAGTCGGGCCGCCGCAGGTAGGTCGGCCGGTCGGCCGCGCGGCTGTGCGCGGCGAGTGTCTCGAAGCCCTCGGCGCGCAGGGCGGCGTCGAGCGCGGCGACGTCGAGCGGCGCATGCACCGCATCGCGCGCCTGCGCGTGCGCCAGACCGAAGGCGAGCTGCGCCGAGGTCGGCTGGCTCGAGCCGGTGCGCCCGAGCGCGATGCGTGCCGGCGTGAACGCACGCAGCGCGGTCCAGGCATCGGGCTCGACGAGCGGCCGTGCATCGGCGGCCGCGTTGTCCACGGAGGCACGCGCGGGCTTCGTCTCGTCGAGCGCGTCGGGCGCATGCGTCGGCGCTCCGTCGCGCGACTCCGATCCGCTCACGACCCCACCCCCACCGCCTCGGCCATCCCCAGCAGTGCCTGCCCTCGCGCCGCGCCGCCGAGCAGCCGTCCGTCCGCCCCCGCGATGCCCATGCGCTCCAGCCACGCTTCGAACTCGGGCGCGCGCTTCAGCCCGAGCGACTCGCGCAGGTACAGCGCATCGTGGAAGGAGGTGCTCTGGTAGTTGAGCATCACGTCGTCGGCGCCGGGCACGCCCATGATGAAGTTCACGCCGGCCACGCCGAGCATCGTCAGCAGCGTGTCCATGTCGTCCTGGTCGGCCTCGGCATGGTTGGTGTAGCAGACGTCGCAGCCCATCGGCACGCCGAGCAGCTTGCCGCAGAAGTGGTCCTCTAGGCCGGCGCGCACGATCTGCTTGCCGTCGTACAGGTACTCGGGGCCGATGAAGCCGACCACGGTGTTGACCAGCAGCGGCGCGTAGCGACGCGCCACCGCGTACGCGCGCGCCTCGATCGTCTGCTGGTCGACGCCGTGATGGGCGTTGGCCGACAGCGCGCTGCCCTGGCCGGTCTCGAAGTACATCGCGTTCGAGCCGACCGTGCCGCGCCGGAGCGACGCGACCGCCGCCGCCGCCTCGTCGAGCAGGGCCAGCGAGATGCCGAACGATTCGTTGGTCTTCTGCGTGCCGCCGATCGACTGGAACACCAGGTCGAGGGGTGCGCCGGCCTCGATGGCACGGATCGACTGCGTGACGTGGGTCAGCACGCACGACTGCGTCGGGATCGCGAAGCGCTCGCGGATCGCATCGAGCACCTTGAGCAGTTCCACGATGTTCGCGAGGTTGTCGCCCGCCGGATTGATGCCGATGACGGCGTCGCCGCAGCCGTACATCAGGCCGTCGATCGTCGAGGCGACGATGCCGCGCGGATCGTCGGTGCCGTGGTTCGGCTGCAGCCGCACCGACAGCCGCCCGGGCAGGCCGATGGTGGTGCGGAACGCGCTCACCACGCGCCGCTTCCTCGCGGCGAGCACCAGGTCCTGGTTGCGCATCAGCTTGCTGACCGCCGCCACCATCTCCGGCGTCAGGCCCCAGGCGAGCCGCTCGAGCGCCGCGGCGTCGGCGGCCTCGGACAGCAGCCAGTCGCGGAACGCGCCGACGGTCAGGTGCGCGACCGGGGCGAAGGCGGTGGCATCGTGCTGCGAGAGGATCAGTCGCGAGACCTCGTCTTCCTCGGCGGGCACCGCGGGTTCGGAGAGGAAGCTGCGCAGCGGCACGTCGGCGAGCGCCATGCGCGCGGCCATGCGTTCCTCCTCGTCGGACGCCGCGACGCCCGCGAGCAGGTCGCCCGAGCGCGCGGGGCTCGCGCGTGCGAGCAGCGTGCGCAGGTCGTCGAAGCGGTGGCGTCGCGCGCCGATCGTCTGGTGGTAGGCCATCCGCGCCTGCCCGGGGGCACCGGGGTCCGAAGAGGGATGCGGTCGATTCTAGCCGCCGGCCCGCGGCACAGGTGGTATGCCTCCTATCTGCCGGACGGGCGCGCCGCGCGAGTGCCCTGCGCCCTGCTTCGCACCCGATGCCACGCCGACCCGAAGGGTCATCCGCACCCCGGTGGTGCCGGATCGCGGCCCGGGGCCGTCCTGCGCACGGTCGGCACGGTCCTTGCGTCGGAAGGCTGCAAGCATCGCGGCACGTACCGCGACGCGCTCCTCCACTTCAACGACCGGCCCTCACTGACCATGCACGACCTCGAACTGAAGCAGCAGCTCGCCGAGCGGCTCGCGCTCGACCTCGGACGGCGGGACTTCCTGCGCGGCGGCGCCGCGATGGGCGCGGCGGCCCTCGCCGGCGGCACCTTCACCGGCGAGGCGCTCGCCCAGCCCAAGCGTGGCGGCACGATCAAGTGGGCCCACATCGTGGCGCCCGATACGCTCGACCCGCACTTCACCGGCTCGCTGGGCGCGATCAAGATCCACAACAACATCTACAACGGCCTGCTGAAGGTCAGCTACGAAGGCGGCAAGGTCTCGTTCGTGCCCGACCTCGCCGAGAAGTGGCAGATGGTCGACGACAAGACGCACGTCTTCACGCTGCGCCCGGGCGTCAAGTTCCACAACGGCGACGCGTGCGACGCGGCCGCGGTGAAGTGGAGCGTCGAGCGCGTCAAGGATCCGGCGGTCGCCTCGCCTCACTCCTGGATGGTCGCCGACCTCGCCGGCATCGACATCGTCGATCCGCTGACCGTGCGCATCCGCTACGCCAAGCCCTTCGCCTTCTTCCCGGTCGCGATGACCGGCGCCACCGGCCGCGCGGGCACCATCGTCAGCCGCAGCGCCGTCGAGAAGTTCGGCAAGGACTTCGGCCGCAATCCGGTCGGCACCGGCCCGTTCAGGTTCGTGCAGTGGAAGGAGAACGAGCTGATCGAGCTCGAGCGCAACCCGGACTACTTCGAGAAGGGCCTGCCCTACCTCGACAAGATCCAGATCATGCTCATCAAGGAGCCGACCTCCGCGGTGGCCGCGGTGCTGTCGGGCCAGGTCGACGGCATGGACGCCTGCCCGTTCCAGTTCATGTCGCAGCTGCGTGCGAACAAGACCCTGAACATCTACGGCGACGTCGAGGGCAACTACGCGTTCCTCGGCATGAACATGAAGCGCGGCCCCTTCGCCGACGACCCGAACCTGCGCCTGGCGGTGGCCTTCGCCATCGACCGCGCGACGATCGTCAAGCAGGGCTACTTCGGCGACGCGATCGCCGCGTACTCGCCGATCTCGCCGCCGATGACCGGCTTCTACGATCCGAACATCGCCAAGAGCGGCCGCGGCCAGTTCTTCGACCTGAAGCGTGCGCAGGAGTACCGCGCCAAGGCCAAGGCGAAGGGCGACATCGAGGTCACCTACATCGCCACCGAGGCGTTCACCGCGAACGGCGGCAGCGGCAGCCGCAACGCCCAGCTCATCATCCCGATGCTCGCCAAGATCGGCATCAAGGTGAAGCTCGAGCTGATGGACCGCGCGATCCTCACCAAGCGGCGCAACGCCGGCGAGTTCGACCTGTACGACGAGGCCTGGCAGGCCGACCTCGATCCGGACGAGACCATCCGCCCCGAGTGGGTCACCGGCAAGCCGTGGAACTTCGTCGGCTACTCGAACCCCGAGTTCGACACGCTGATCAACCAGGCCTCCGAGATCGTCGACCGCGACAAGCGCAAGAAGCTCTACTACGCGGCCGAGGACCTGATGATGCAGAAGGACGCCCCGATCGCGATCCTCGCGCACACCAAGGTCTACAAGATCTTCAACAAGCGCGTCGAGGGCTTCAAGTACGTGCCGGTGGACCTGATGAACATGCACACGGTCAGTCTGAAGTGACGCGCTGACGACCCGACCCGCACGATGTTCCGTTCGGCCGCAGGCAAGGGCCTGCAGACGCTGCTGGTGCTGCTGATCGTCTCGATCGCGAGCTTCTGGTTCCTGAAGCTCGCGCCGGGGGACCCGGTCACGCTGCTGCTCGGCTCCGAGTACTCGCCGCAGGCGCATGCGCGCCTGACGCGCGAGCTCGGGCTCGACCAGCCGGTGTGGACGCAGTACGGGCTGTGGCTGTCGCGCTTCGTCCAGGGCGACTGGGGCAAGTCGTTCATCACCCGCGACGACATCTTCACGCAGGCGGTGTTCCAGGCGCTGCCGGTGACGCTGGCGCTCGCGGCGCTGTCGCTGGCGCTGGCGCTGCTGGTGGGCGTGCCGGCGGGCGTGCTCGCCGCGCTGCGCAAGGGCCGCTGGCCGGACTACTTCGTCTCCTCGCTGTCGGTGTTGGGCTCGGCGTTCCCGAGCTTCTACCTCGGCATCGTGCTGATCTGGGTGTTCGGCGTGGCGCTCGGCTGGTTCCCGACGATGGGCTTCGTGCGGCCGTGGGAGGACCTGGTCGGCGGCCTGCACCACCTGGCGCTGCCGGCGATCACGCTCGCCTGCTACTACACCGGGCTGATCGCGATCACCACGCGCGCCAGCCTCATCGAGGTGATGAACCAGCCGTTCATCAAGGCGGTGCGCGCCCGCGGCGAGCCGATGTCGCGGGTGGTCGGCGTGCATGCGATGCGCAACGTGCTGATGCCGCTGGTCACCGTGATCGGCCTGCAGCTCGGCGGCCTGCTGCGCGGCGCGGTGATGACCGAGGTGGTGTTCGCGGTGCCGGGCCTGGGCTCGATGATCACCACCGCCGTGCTCAACCGCGAGTACGGCGTCGTGCAGGCCGGCATCATGCTCACCGCGCTCTTCTTCGTGCTGGTCAACCTCCTGGTCGACCAGCTCTACACGCTGCTCGACCCGAGGCTGCGACGCCGATGAGCGCCACCCCTGCCTCCCGCGGCCCTGCTTCCGGCGCGGCCACGCGCCCGGTGCTGCCCGCCGACGCCGAAGCCTGCGTGCACGACGCCGCGGCGCTCTTCTCGGCGCCCGGCTCGGCCGCGCCGCCGCCCTCGGGCGCGCTCGCGCGCGCCTGGCGTCGCATCCGGCGCGAGCGCTCGGCGGTCATCGGCCTGTGCATCGTGGGCGCCTTCGCGCTGCTGGCGCTGCTCGCGCCGCTGATCGCCACCCACGACCCGACCGAGCAGAACCTCGAGCACGCGCTGATGCCGCCCGGCGCCGAGCACTGGCTGGGCACCGACTCCTTCGGCCAGGACATGTATTCGCGCCTGCTGTACGGCGCGCGGCTCGCGCTCGGCATCGGCTTCGCGTCGGTCGGCCTGGGCCTGGCCGGCGGCATGGTCATCGGCCTGGTCGCCGGACTCGTCGGCGGCTGGGTCGAGTGGGCGCTGATGCGGCTGGTCGACGCCATCCTCGCCTTCCCCGAGATCATCCTGGCGATCGCGTTCGTCGCGGTGCTGGGGCTGGGCATCGACAAGGTCATCTACGCGCTGGCGATCTCCTTCGTCGGACCGTTCGCGCGGATCGTGCGTTCCGACGTGCTGCAGGTGAAGTCGCGCCCGTTCGTCGAGGCCGCCGGCCTGATGGGCGTGCCGCAGACGGCGCTGATCGTGCGCCACCTGCTGCCGAACGTGATGCCCTCGCTGCTGGTGCAGGCCGGCATCCGGATCAGCACCGCCATCCTGCTGGAGTCGGGCCTGTCGTTCTTCGGCATCGGCGTGGTGCCGCCCACGCCCGACTGGGGGCTGATGATCGCCGAGGGCCGCGCCTTCATCACGATGGCGCCGTGGATCTCGGGCGTGCCGGGCATCGCGCTGGCGGTCCTGCTGGTCGGCCTGACGCTGCTCGGCGACGGTCTGCGCGACGCGTTCTCGCCGCGTTCGGAGGGCCGCTGACATGACGACCGGGACGGGGGAGGCGCTGCTGCGGATCGATCGGCTGTCGCTCAAGCGCGGCCGCAACACCGTGCTCGACGAGGTCTCGCTGTCGCTCGGGCGCGGCCGCTCGCTCGGGCTGCTCGGCGAGTCGGGTGCGGGCAAGTCGACGCTCGCGATGGCCATCATCGGGCTGCTGCGCGAGCCCGAGGTGGGGCTGTCGGGCAGCCTCGTGTTCGACGGCACCGAGCTCACCGAGCTCTCCGAATCGCGCTTCCAGACGCTGCGCGGCCGGCGCATCGGCCTGATCTTCCAGGACGCGATGGGCTCGCTCGACCCGTGCTTCACCGTCGGCAGCCAGATCTGCGAGCCGCTGCGCCGGCACCTCAAGCTCGACAAGCGCCAGGCGCTCGATCGCGCCGCGCAGCTCCTCGACAGCGTCGGCATCCCCGATGCGCGCGCGCGGCTGTCGGCCTATCCCCACCAGCTCTCCGGCGGCATGCAGCAGCGCGTGATGATCGCGATCGCGCTCGCCTGCGACCCCGAGCTGCTCATCGCCGACGAGCCCACCAGCGCGCTCGACGTGACCATCCAGGCGCAGATCATGACCCTGGTGATGGACCGCGTGCGCGCGCTCGGCTCGAGCGCCGTCTTCGTGCTGCACGACCTCGCGCTCGCCGCCCAGGTCTGCGACGAGGTGGCGGTGATGTACGGCGGCCAGATCGTCGAGACCGGCCCGTCGGCGCTGCTGCTCGGTTCGCCGCTGCATCCGTACACGCAGGGCCTGCGGGCCTGCGTCGTGGAGCTCGACTCGCACGAGCTCGAGCCGCTCGCCGGCAACGTGCCCGATCCGGGCGACATGCCGCCGGGCTGCCGCTTCGCGACGCGCTGCCCGAAGGCCGGGCCGCGCTGCACCCAGGTGCGTCCGCCGCTGGTCGAGCTCGAGGGGCGGCGCGTCGCCTGCTGGGTCGCGCAGGGCGAACCGGTCGGGGTGGCGTCGTGAGCGCCCGCGCGGGTCAGAAGCCGCTGTTCTCGGTGCTCGACGTCGAGAAGGCGTACGAGGTCGGTCGCGCGCCGCCCGCGCGCCGCTTCGCCCGCGGTGCGCCGCGCCTGCTGCATGCGCTCGACGGCGTGCGGCTCGACGTCGCCGAGGGCGATGCGGTGGCGCTGGTCGGCGAGAGCGGCTCGGGCAAGTCGACGCTGGTGCGGCTGATGCTCGGGCTCGAGGCGGCCACCGAGGGCCGGCTGCTGTACCGCGGCACGGACCTCGCCTCGCTCGGCGTCGAGGCGCGGAAGACCTTCTCCCGCGAGGTCGCCTACATCTACCAGGACGCGCGCGGCTCGATGAATCCGCGCATGCGCATCGGCGACGTGCTCGCCGAGCCGATGCGGCTGCACGGGCTGTGCGCCGAGGCCGACGTGCCGGCGCGGGTCGGCGCGCTGCTCGAGCGCGTCGGCCTGTCGGCCACGATGCGCGACCGCTTCCCGAGCGAGCTGTCGGGCGGCCAGGTGCGGCGCGTCGCGGTCGCCCGCGCGCTCGCCTCGGAGCCGAAGATCGTGTTCGCCGACGAGTCGGTCGCCGGGCTCGACGTGTCGGTGCAGGCGCAGCTCCTGAACCTGCTGCGCAGCCTGCGCCGCGAGATGGGGCTGACCCTGGTCTTCATCACCCACGACCTCGGCGTCGCGAGCTACCTGTGCGACCGCATCGCGGTGATGTACCTCGGTCGCGTGGTCGAGGAGGGGCCGACCGGCGACGTGCTGACGCGCCCGCGCCATCCGTACTCGCGCGCGCTGATGGACGCGTTCCCGAGCTTCGGGAGGCCGCTCGGCGCCCCGCTGCGCGGCGAGATCCCGAGCCCCATCGACCTGCCGCGCGGCTGCCGCTTCGCGTCGCGCTGCCCGCAGGCGCGCGACGCCTGCCGGGAAACCGAACCGGTGCTGGTGGCCGACGGGCCGGGGCGTCGTGTAGCCTGCGCCTTCCCACTTTCGTCCTGACGTCCCCCGACCGACGTCCCGACGTTCCGACGCCTCCGGAGTTCTCCCGATGACTTCCCCCTCGGCCAGCGGCCGCGGCGGTGCGATCACCGCGCCGCACCACCTGGCCACCGAAGCCGGCCTCGCCATCCTCGCCCGCGGCGGCAACGCCATCGAGGCGACCATCGCCGCCGGCGCGGTGCTCGCGGTCGTCTACCCGCACATGAACGCCATCGGGGGCGATGCGTTCTTCACCGTCGCCGAGGCCTCGGGCGCCTGCTTCGGCCTCGACGGCGCCGGGCCCTCGGCCGCGGTCTGCACGCCCGAGGCGTACCGGGCGCGCGGCTTCCAGGCCATCCCCAAGCGCGGGCCCTGGGCCGCCAACACCGTCGCCGGCATGGTGTCCGTCTGGGGCGCCGCCTACGAGCACTCGCGCTCGCGCTGGGGCGGCACGCTGTCGTGGGCCGAACTGCTCGCGCCCGCCACGAAACTCGCCGGCGACGGCTTCGCCGCGAACGCGGGGCAGGGCGCCGCGATGCGCGGTCACTGGGCGCAGCTCTCGCAGTCCGAGACCTTCGTGAAGAATTTCGCGCCCGGCGGCCGCATCCCCGAGAAGGGCGACACGCTGCGCCAGACCGCGCTGGCCGAGAGCCTCGCGCTGCTGGCGCACGAGGGCGCCAACGGCTTCTACCGCGGCGAGCTCGGACGGCGCATCGCCGCCGGCCTGCAGCGCGAAGGCAGCCCGCTCGATGCCGGCGACCTCGCGCGCTTCGAGTGCCGCCGCGTCGCGCAGCCCGCCGTGCGCTACCGCGCCGGCACGCTGCACAACCTGCCGCCGCCCACGGTCGGCATCACCTCGCTCACGCTGCTCGGCATCCTCGACCGCTTCGACCTCTCGGGCCTCGAGCCGATGTCCGCCGAGTTCGTGCACCTGCACGCCGAGGCCGCCAAGCTCGCGCACGCGCTGCGCGACCGGCATCTGGGCGATCCCGATTTCGTCGACGTGCCCGTGCACCGCATGCTCGCGCCGGCCACCCTGGACGCGCTCGCCGCGCGCATCGACCGCACGCGCGCCGCCCCGTTCGACGACGGCCCGCTGCCCGGCGACACCGTGTGGTTCGGCGTCGCCGACGCCCAGGGCCGCTCGGTCAGCGCCATCCAGAGCCTGTGCTGGGAGTACGGCAGCGGCGTGATGGCCGGCGACACCGGCATCGTCTGGCACAACCGCGGCCACGGCTACACCTTCGAGCCCGGGCGCGCCAACACGCTGGCGCCGGGCAAGCGGCCGTCGCACACGCTGAACGCGCCCACCTGGTTCGGCGACGACGGCTCGCGCATCGTGTTCGGCACCATGGGCGGCGAGGCCCAGCCGCAGATCTCGGCCGCCGTGCTCACCCGCGCGATGGACCTCGGCATGCCGCTGGCCGACGCGCTCGCAGCCCCCCGCTGGGTGCTCGGCCGCGCCTGGGGCGACCAGTCGCCGACCACGCTCAAGCTCGAGCGCCGCTTCCCCGAAGCCACCGCCACGGGCCTGCGCGCGCTGGGTCACGACGTCGAATGGTTCGACGAGTGGTCCGACTACATGGGGCATGCGGGCGTGATCCGCATCGGTGCCGACGGGGCGATGGACGTGGGCAGCGACCCGCGCAGCGATGGGGCGGCGGGGGCGCTCTGAGGCTCGCCGGCGTCACGACCCGAGCATGATCGGGCGTCGGCCCGGGGCTGCGGGCCGACCAGGCCCGCGCCTTCGAGTCACACGTGGCGCCAGTCGTCGCCCGGCATGATGCGCTTCATGAACGCATCGAACATCGGGACCGTGTAGGCGGTGTCACCGTGGTTCGGACTCCAGATCATTCCCTTGGCGATCAGCGAACTGCGGGTCGGCGCGAGTGACGTGACCTTGGCCGGGTAGCAGGTGGCGATGTCGCCCGAGCGATGCGGACCCGGACCGAGTTCGGCCATCGCGCGCAGGTAACGCTTTTCCTTCGGCGTCAGCCGATCGAAGCGCACGCGGAAGAAGCTTTCGTCGAGCGCCGCCACCGCGCTCCCCGAGGCGCGCTGGACTGCATCGATGCCGATCGGCGAGCGCGCCGCCTGCTCCCAGGTGTGGAACCCCCATTGCTGCAGAAAATACGCATAGCCTTGGGTGACCTCGACGAGCTGATTCAGCGCGGCCTCGTCGATGTCTACCCCTTCCTTCTGCAACGGCACTCGGATCGCCTGCTCGGCGGCGGGCCGCGGGAGCGGTCCGATCTCCGGGAAGTTGAACAGGCGCTCGGCGTAGGACTTGGCGTTGCCCATCCGACCGCGCAGCTGCGGCAGGCCTGCGCCCACCAGCACGACCGGTAGCTGCTGCTGCTCGATGCGGTGCATGGCTGTGATCAGGACCGCCAATTGGTCCTCCGCGACGTATTGCAACTCGTCGATGAAGATCGCTTCGGCGGTGCCGGCTGCCTTCGCGGCCTGGCCGACCTGTTCGAAGAGCGCCTGCAGATCGTGCTCGAGGTCGCCGTTGTCAGCTAGGCCGGGCTCGGCCTCGTAGTCCAGTCCGACCTCGAGATCCTGATACTTGATCTTCATCTTTCCCGCGAATCCTGCGAGCGCACGCAGGCCGCGGATGGCGAACTCCTTCGCCGCTGAGATGTTGCTCAGCCTGAGCAGAGCTTGGCGCAGCTGGGGTGCGAGGATCGCGGGCAGTGATCGCCCCTCCGGGGCCTCGATCCGGATCGTATGGATCCCTGCCGCCTCTGCCTTGGTCCGGATGCGGTCGAGCAGAACGGTCTTTCCGACCCCGCGCAGACCGACCAGCATGGCGCTCTTCGCATGGCGACCGATCCTGGCGCGCTGCAGCGCGACATGCATGTCTTCGAGAAGCGCGTCGCGGCCGGCGAGTTCGACAGGCGGCGAGCCGGCTCCCGGCACGAACGGATTTCGGATGGAGTCCATGGGCCTCTCGTTTATAGCGAGTTTCGCAATCTTATCCATTAAAGGTAAGAATGCAAAGCTCTGTATAAACGCCATCGGCGCCGCGAGACCCCGCCGGGTGCCTCACCCCAGCCGACGCACCGCCTCGATCGCGATGTCCCGGCCGTGCTCCTGCACGAAATGCCCGCCGTCGGCCACCCGCATCGGCTCCGGACAGCCGCGGATGCCCGCCCGGAGTCGCTCCATCAGCGCCGGCGTGAACACCGGGTCCTGCATGCCGATCGCCATCATCGAGCGGCCCGTCCAGGCCTCGGCCCAGAAGGCGGCCGCCTCGCGCGAGACGGCCGCGCCGTCGTCCTGCGGATGCTCCGGCACCAGGTCCGGGAAGGCCCGGGTCGCCGCGCGGAACGCCGGCCCCGGAAACGGCGCGTCGTAGGCCGCGCAGGCCGCCTCGCTCATCTGCGGATTGCCACGCGAGAACAGCCGCGAGATCGCGAAGTCGGGCTTGCCGCGGCACATCGCGCGCCACTGCAGGAAGCCCTCGGGCAGCGGCGCCTCGGCGGTGGCGAGGTAGGTGTTCATCACCAGCAGGCCGCGATAGCGCGCAGGGGCCGCCACCGGCAGCGTCAGCCCGATCAGTCCGCCCCAGTCCTGCACCACCAGGTTCACGCGCTCCAGCGCCAGCCACTCGACGAACGCGAGCAGCACCCGGCGGTGCCGCTCGAAGGTGTGCCACGCGACGTCGAGCGGCTTGTCGCTGCGGCCGAAGCCCGGCATGTCGGGGGCCACCACGCGATGCCCGGCCGCGAGGAACTCGGGGATCATCAGGCGGTACAGGTAGCTCCAGGCCGGGTTGCCGTGCAGGCACAGCCAGGTGACCGGCGCATCGCGCGGGCCTTCGTCCAGGTAGTGCAGCCGCAGGCCGCCGAGCTCGGGCAGGTCGGTCGTGTAGCGCGGCGTCCAGGGGTAGTCGGGCAGGCCGGCGAAGCGATCGTCGGGCGTGCGCAGGTGCGGGGTGTCGGTCATGGTCGGTGTCCTGGGTTCGTGCAGCGGTCGGGCCCCTGCGGCCCGAGCAGCGCAGCCACCGCCTCGTCGACGACGACGGCGCGCGAGCCGTCGACGATGCGGGTGGCACTCAGCGTGGCCCAGCCGTGGCAGAGGGCGAGGATCTGCTGCGCCACGTCACGGGCGCGCTGCGCACGATCGGGCGTCGCGGGCAACGCCGAGCCGACTGCGTCGACGAGATGGGTGAGCGTCCGCAGCGCGCGGGCCCTGCTTTCCGCGGGCGGATCGAAGTCGCCGCTGCGAGCGCCCAGCATGAGGGCGTAGTGGTGCGGTCGCTCGGCCGCGATCCTCAGGTACTCGCGACACAGCCGCCGGACGCGCTCCGCCGGCGGCAGCGACAGCGGTACGGCCTGCTGCGCTGCGGCGAGCGCCTCGAACCCCTCCTCGAACAGGGCCTGCAGCAGGCCGTCCTTCCCGCCGAACCGGCTGTAGACCTGCATGGTCGTGCAGCCTGCCGCCTCGGCGACGCGACGGACGGAGAGCGCCGGGAGTCCCTCGGTCTCGAAGATCCGGCGGGCGGATGACAGCAGCGCGGCCGCCGCATCGTCCAGCGGCACTGCCGACCGCGCGGACGCGCCGGTCTCCAACGGTCCGGTGGGTTGCCTGGGTTTCATAACGACGTTATGATCGCATCAATAACGATGTTATGGCGGCGAGGCCCCTGCGATGAAGACGATGATCCGGTTGTCACTGCTCGCGAACGTCGCGGTCCTCATCCCGGTGTGCGCCGGGCTCCTGACGGACGCCGGCTGGACCGGGCACGGGTACGGCGGCGCCACCGCCGCGCGCGGCATCCTGTTGTCCGTGTACGGCGCGATCCTCGTGGTCTCGATCGCGCTGCTGTTCCGGCCGGACCCGATGCTCGTCGCACCGTTGCTGGGGGTCCAGGTGCTCTACAAGCTGACCACGCCATTCACCGTGGGGAGCTTCGAGAATCCGGTGGTGATCAGCAACCTCGTCATCGCGGTCCTGCATCTGGCGACACTGAGCCTGATCGTGCAGGGGCTGCGGCGGACGCCGGCCGAGCCGCACGGCGCCGGCTGACCGGGCGAGCCTTCATCGGCGCCGCCCCTCCGAGATCGGCGCTTCGTCGCAGACGGCGCAGCGGTCGCGTCACCCGGCCTGCGGCAGCAGGAACTCGAAGCGCGTGCCGCGTTTGAGCTCCGAGTGCACGCGCACCACGCAGCCGTGCAGGTCGAGGATGCGCTTGACGATCGCGAGGCCCAGTCCGGAGCTCGTCGACGCACCGCCCTCCTCGGCGTCGGAGGCGCGCCAGTAGCGCTCGAAGATGTGCGGCAGGTCGCTCGACCCGATGCCGCGGCCGGTGTCGCTCACGCTGATCTGCATGAACGCCCCGTGGGTCTCGATCGCCAGCATCACGGTGCCGCCCGACGCCGTGCAGCGCAGCGCGTTGTCGATCAGGTTCTGGAGCACGCGCTCGATCATGGCGATGTCGGCCAGCACCTTGGCAGTCGTGTGACTGCCGGCTGCGAGCCCGAGCGTCACGCCGCGCCCCTCGGCGGCGAGCCGGTAGTCCTGCACCACGTCCTGCAGCAGTTCCGCCAGGCAGAACACCTCCCGCCTGGGCTCGATCCGGCCGGCGTCGAGCTTGGACAGCTCGAACAGGTCGGCGATGCGCCGGCCCAGCAGATCGACGTGACGCAGCGCGGTGCGCAGGTGCGCGGCCCGCGCGTGCGGGTCGATCGAGTCGCCGCGCAGCAGGACGGTCTCGACGTAGCCCCGGATGCTCGACAGCGGCGTGCGCAGGTCGTGGGAGATGTTGCTCACCAGTTCGCGGCGCTGCCGGTCGCTGTCCTCGAGCCGCTGGAACTGCTGCGAGATGCGTTGCCGCAGGGTCTGTACGGCGCGCCGCAGCACGCCGATCTCGTCGCCGGCTTCGTGGTGCTCGCCGCCGTCGGCGTCGGCGTCGTCGCCGTCGTCGCGGAACGACCTCAGCTCGTCGGTGAGCTGTCGCAGCGGGCGGGTCAGATGACGCCACGCGATCCACAGCACGGCCGCCGCCAGCAGCGTGGACAGCGCCGCGCCGGTGGCCATCGCGCGCAGCGCGCCGGAGTTGCCGAGATCGGCCGCGACGCGCTGCGCCGCGCTGCCGTCGAGCACCACGTAGAGGTAGCCCATGCCGCCCGCGGGCGGCGCGATGGACCACACCGAGAAGATGTTGGCGCGGCCCGGGCTGCGCGGGTCGGTGCCCAGCACCGGCAGCAGCACGCGTCCTTCGTGCTCCGCCTGCAGGAGTCGACGCATCGGTTCCATGTCGACCTGCACGCCGACGGGATCGGTGTCCTGCAGACCCTCCAGCGCATGCGCCAGCACGCGGCCGTCGGCGTCCAGCAGATACAGCTCGACCGACGGGTTGATCGCCATCACCTGCTGGGCCAGGTCCTTCATCCGCGCCGTGTCCGGCCGGCCCGCCGGATCGATGAGGCCGGGCGGCTGGTGTTCGACGATGTAGCGCGCGAGTCCGAGGTTCATGCGCTGCGCGCCCTCGAGCGCCGCCTGCGCGCTGTAGTGCTGCAGCAGGCCGTACATGACCGCGCCCAGGCCCAGCAGCAGCGGCGCGGCGACGAGCGCCGCGCGCACGTGCAGCCTGTGCCACACCGCAGTCCCCATCCGGGGCGGTGCCGGCCTCATGCGGCCACTTCGAAGCGGTAGCCCACACCCCACACCGTGTGGATGAAGGCCGCCTCCGCCCGTTCGTCGCCCAGCTTGCTGCGCAGCCGGTTGATGTGGCTGTTGACCGTGTGGTCGTAGCCATCGTGACCGAGGCCCCACACGTCGGCGAGCAGCTCGGTCCGGGTGAACACGCGGCCCGGGTGCTGCACGAAGTGCCACAGCAGATCGAACTCGCGTGGCGTGAGGACGATCTCGGTGCCGAGCAGCCAGACCCGGCGCTGCGTCCGGTCCACGACCAGGCGGCCCTGTTCGACGCGCGACGGGACCTGCGCCGTCGCATCCGCCGTGCGCGCCGCGGTGACGGCCGAGCGGCGCAGCAATGCCTTCACGCGCGCCTGCAGTTCCAGCACGCTGAAGGGCTTGGTCAGGTAGTCGTCGGCGCCGAGCTCGAGGCCCAGCACGCGGTCGAGCTCGCCGCTGCGCGCGGTCAGCATCAGGATCGGCACGTGGGCGGTGCGCGCGCGCACTTCGCGACAGAGGTCCAGCCCGTTCAGACCCGGCAGGCGGATGTCGAGCACGATGGCGTCCCACGGCTGCTGAAGGGCCAGCACGAGGCCGCTCGGACCGTCGCTGGCCAGGGTGACCCGAGCCGGCAGGTCCGTCAGGTGCAACGCGATGAGTTCGGCGATGTCGCGCTCGTCCTCGACCACCAGGATGCGGCGCTCGGCCCGTCCGATCATGTCCGCGGCCGGTCGGTGGGGCGTCCGTGACTGCGTGGGGAGGGGCATGTGACGGGCTCCAGGCCGCGGCGCTTCAGTTCGTCATCGATGCGGGCCAGGTCGGCGAGCCAGTCCAGGCGCGCCATGCTGACCACTTCGATCCGACGGTCTTCGAGCGCCGCCACCGGGCAGGGCTGCGACGCGATCCTGCGGTCCCGCGCCCGCAGCACCCGCTCGATGACGGGTTCGTACAGCCGCACGAATGCGGTGACCCACCGGCACGAGTCGGCGTGGCCGTCGCTTCCTTGCAGTTCGAAGCGCCGGACCATTCCGAGCGTGGTGTCCGCGTCGAACCAGTGGCCGTCGGCGACCCAGTGGTTGACGCTGAACAGGCTCACCGGAAGGCCGCGGGCGTCCAGGCCGATGGCGATCAGATGGCTCGGCGCGGTGCGCGTCCAGTCGCTCTGGCCGGGGCGGCCCGGCGTGCCGAGGCGTCGGCGGCGGCCGCTGCGCGTGGCATGCCAGAACAGGTGCAGGTGGCCGTGCTCGGCGTCGGCCGCGCGATGGCTGTGATAGAAGAACTGCGAGCCGCGGCGGCGATCCACCACCCCGCCATCGGGGTAGTGGTCGAGCGCGACCACGTCCGCACCGGCGACCCAGCTCTGGATCAGCGAGCCGTGCCGCCGGATCGCGCGGCCGAAGCTGTCGAGACTGTCCTTCGCCGCCCGATGGGTGCGCAGCAGCTCGGCATCGCTCAGGCCGCGCAGCGGCAATCGCATGGGTGGGTCGCCGTGCGTTCGTTCGGGGGGCTACTTCCGGGCGCCGCAGGCGCCGCACTTCTTGGCCGCGCACGCCCCGCATTTCTTGGCCCCGCACGCGCCGCACTTCTTCTTGGCCGCGCACGCCGCGCATTTCCGGGTGCTGCAGGCGCTCGCGGTGGTGGTGCAGCGCGCGCGGCAGGTGGCGCTCGCGCAGCCGACCAGGGCGGCGGCGGTCACGACGGCGGTGGCGAGCGTGCGGGACAGGTCGAGGGCTAACGAACTCATGGATGTCTCCAGGGGGTGGGTGAAGCGGGAGGGTCGGCTGCGGCTGCAGCCGGGGTCGATCACCGGGACTTCAGCGAAGCCCAGTTCCGATTCGCGCGATCGATGAAGCCCGGGATGTCCGCCTGCCAGCGCTTCTGCACGGCGTGACTGAGGTTCAGGTACAGCCTGCCGTCCACGATGCGGAAGGCCGTCGGATCGATGTCGGGCGTGTGGCCCTGGGCCACGCCGTAGGCGCAGTAGCCGCCGTACTGCGGCTCGTACCGGGCGGGGTCGGCCATGAACCGCCGCTGGTTCGCCTCGTTGGCGAACCAGTAGGTGGCCGTGCCCGCGGTGGCGCTGAACTCGGCCTTGCCCGGGACCGCCTTGCCTTCGGCGAAGTAGGCCACCGGATCGTGGCCATGGATCGCCACCCCGCGGGCGTCGACATTGGCCGGCGCTGCGGCCGACGCGGCGAGGGGCGTCAGGGTGGCGACGAGAGCGAGCGACAACTGGCGCCGAAGGAGGTTCATGCGGTGTTCCGTGGCTGCGAGCGGCCAGTGTCGAGCGGGCGCCGACGCAAGTCCTCACGGATACATCACGCAGTCCTCAGCGATTCGCGTACGGCCCGACGCGGGATCGGAGCCGTCTCGTCCGGGGCGAGTCGGACGCCGAGACCGACCGGATCCGAGCGTTCGCCGCACCGGCGTTCCCGCGGGAACGCCGGACCAAGGCGTCCGGCAGGATCAGCGATCGAGCCGCGTCAGCGATCGAGCCGGCGCGGCCCGAGCAGCAGCGCCCGCACGTCGCCGCGCTGGCGCACGCTCTCCACCAGCAGGTAGATGCAGAGGAAGGGCGTGCCCCCCACCCCCGCCAGCACTGCGAGCGCGAGGCCGCCCGCGCTGAAGCGGTGGCGCCACGCGACCCACAGCGCCGACAGCAGCAGCATGCACAGGAAGTCCAGGTTGAACTGACCCGCCCAGCCCATCGCGGCCATGTCGCCGACGAAC
>Ga0105105_10000513_pt1 | contig 17671 bp, 19 predicted proteins | sample PPLLaktember2015_4_FD_79108 | JGI IMG/M metagenome (GOLD analysis project Ga0105105, IMG submission 79108) | Freshwater sediment microbial communities from Prairie Pothole Lake near Jamestown, North Dakota, USA - PPLs Lake P8 Core (1) Depth... | ecosystem: Environmental > Aquatic > Freshwater >...
GGGCCGGCACATTCACGATCAGCGCGTTCTGGGCCTCGGTGAGCCGCAGCTCGCTGCTGCCGTAAGTGCGAGCCAGCCGGGCCAGCTCCGTCATCGCCTCCGCATCCAGGCGACCCATCGGCACGTGCAGCCCCACCCAATGGAGCCCCTCCTGCTTCTGGGCATGCACGCCCAGGGCCGAGCGGGGGGCCCGGTTTACCAGGTGGGAACCATCGTGGGGGAGCACGGGTTCGGCGAAGGCTTCAACCAGCTCAGCTCGGTAGGCAGCGATCCCTAGCTGGTCGATCAGATACATCAGCCGGCTTTTGTTGCGCTGCTGGCGGTTGCCGTGGCGCTCGAAATGGCACAGCAGGGCCAGGGTGAAATCGGCCAGCTGCTCAGCCCGCAGCCACAGGCCCAGGGGGATCGCCAACTCGTTGCGCTGGGCTGAGAAGAAGCCCCCCACCAGCACCGTGAAGCCAAGCTCACCGTTGTGCTCAGCCGGCAGGAAGGCCAGGTCGTTGTGCAGCAGGAAGCTATCTGGAGCGCCACCCACGGCCACATTGAACTTGCGCGGCAAGTTGCGGGGGCCAGCGGGGCCCAGCAGCCGCGCCTGGATCGCCAGCACCAGGGGCCGGGTGTCCACGATCTCCTCTGGGTCAATGCCCGCCAGCGGGTTGCCGGTGATGTTGCGAGGGTTGTCGTGACCCGACTGCCGGCTGGTGAGCCCCACGGTCTCCAGCGCCACCATCAGCGGCGCCATGTCTTCCAGCAGCAGGCCCCGCAGCTGCAAGTTTTGGCGGGTGGTGATATCGGCACTGCCGTGATCGCCACAACGATCGATCGTCTCAGCCAGCAACTCCAGTTGCTCAGCGCTGATCACGCCGTTGGGTAAGCGCAACCGCACCATGAAGCGTCCGGGCGTCACCGGACGGAAAAAGATCCCCAGCCACTTGAGCCGGATCGTGAGCGTGGCCTCATCTAACGCCTCCCATCCTTCGCGGCCGAGTTGCTCTAAGCGAGGAGCCAGCTCGAGGCCGCAGAGCTCGGCCTTGGCCTGCTCGATTTTGCTGAGCGGCGGCTGGCTGGCCGTCGAAATGATGGGGCTCGTCATCGGGCGGACTCTCGTAATACGGAACAACCTCGGCATGCACGCCCTGCCGCCAAATAGCTGCGAGGGGGCCAGAGCAAGCGCCGATGAGAGTTACGCCGCCAGGAAACAGGGATGGTGGAAAAGGGGGCGCTCATAACGGCGGCGCCAACCTTGAACCTTGAAAAGCTCCTCAGGGGGAGACAATTGAAATTGTCCGCAGTGCGGGTCGCTTTCCGTGTCGCAATCGCTACCACCCGCAGCACCGGCGGCAGATGCGGGGCTTAGACGCCTGCAGCGCCTCAATGGCCTCGGCCCCGAGCGGGCCCGCTTTCGCGAACTTATTGCCAAGGTGGGCAGTGGCGAGCACACCAGCACGGGCCTCAGCCGCGATGAAGCCCGCGACGCCATGGACCTGATGCTCCAGGGCCAGGCAAGCGATGCGCAGCTGGGAGCCTTCCTGATCGCCCACCGCATTCGCCGGCCGCTGCCGATCGAATTGACCGGCATGCTCGACAGCTACCGCAGCCACGGCCCAAAGCTGCAGACCCCTGGCCGCCAGGCCATTTGTTTCGGCGTGCCCTACGACGGCCGCAGCCGCACCGCCCCCCTGCTGCCCCTGCTAGCCCTAGTGCTGGCCAGCGCCGAGATCCCGGTGGTGCTGCACGGCGGCGACCCGATGCCGGTTAAGTACGGCGTCACCCTGGCTGAGCTGTTCGCCGCCCTCGGCATTGAATGGCGAGGGCTCAGCCTCGCTGCTCTGCAGCAACGGTTGAGCACGCACCACCTGGCCCTCACCCACCAGCCCGACCACTTCCCAGCGGCGCAAAGGTTGCTGCCGGTGCGCGATGAAATTGGCAAGCGCCCCCCCGTGGCCAGCCTGGAACTGCTTTGGACCCCCCACTGCGGCGACCATCTATTAGTGAGTGGCTTCGTCCATCCCCCCACCGAAAAACGGGCCTGGGAGGCCCTAGCCACCGCCGGTGAAACCGAGGTGCTCACGGTGAAGGGCCTGGAGGGATCAACCGACCTGCCCACCAGCCGGGCTGGCATCACCGCCCGGGTCCGCGACGGCTCGCTGGAGCGGCTGCTTGTGCACCCCCGGGACCATGGCCTGCACGGCGATGAAATCGCCTGGGAAAGCCTGGAAACCTGGCAACAGCAGGCGCTAGCCGCCTTGGGTGGTGAAGGCCCCCTGGCTATGCCGCTGCTCTGGAATTTGGGGGCCTACCTCTGGCTGGCCGATCGATTCGAAAATCTTGCTGACGCCCTGGATCAGGCGCGGGCTCTGCTGGCCTCCCAATGCGGCGAGCGCCTACGGCAAAACCTGGCCGATCACGGCTAAAGCGGCAATCGGTAGCAATTGCAACGCTCAACTGCGGCCCAGCCATGGTGATGTAAGTAAGTCGGTCAGCTTGAGCGCCGGCTTAATTTTTTGACCGGTTCGGTGCGCTTTTTTGTGGAGCCCGTCCGGAGTGCATTTGCCGCCACTCCGGCCTATCCCAAATCAAGCGATGTCCAACCTTTCGCGCCGCAAGTTTCTGATCACCGCCGCCGGTTCGGCTGCTGGAGCCATCTGGCTAGCTGCCTGTGGCAGCCCCAGCAAAAAATCTGACAGTCAGGCAAGTAGTGCGGCCAGCGGCGCCGCTGCCCCGGAGCTGAAAGCTGCCACCTTGGGCTTCATCGCCCTAACTGACGCTGCGCCCCTGATCATCGCCCTGGAGAAGGGTTTCTTCGCCAAGCACGGCATGCCCGAGGTGAAGGTGGTGAAGCAGACCTCTTGGGCCGCCACCCGCGACAACCTGGAGCTGGGCAGCAGCCGCGGCGGCATTGATGGCGCCCACATCCTTTCGCCAATGCCGCTGCTACTAACTGCCGGCACGATCACCAAGACCAAGCAGCCCCTGCCGATGTACACCTTGGCGCGGCTCAACTTGCAGGGCCAGGCCGTGTCGGTGTCTAAGGACTACCTGGACAACAAGCTCAGCATCGACAACAAGGCGGGCTTGGCAAAAGCCACGCAACAAGCCATGAGTAAGGGCAAGAAGTTCAAAGCGGCCGTTACCTTCCCCGGCGGCACCCACGACCTATGGATGCGTTACTGGCTCTCCGCCAATGGCATCGATCCCAATAAGGATGCCGACCTGGTAGTGGTGCCACCCCCCCAGATGGTGGCAAACATGCAGACCGGCACCATGGACACCTTCTGCGTTGGTGAACCCTGGAACCAGCGCCTGGTCAATAAGAAGCTGGGCTACACAGCCGCCGTCACCGGCGAACTCTGGAAAAACCACCCCGAGAAGGCTTTCTCGATGCGCGCCGACTGGGTTGATCAAAATCCCAAGGCCGCCAAAGCCCTGCTGATGGCTGTTCAGGAAGCCCAGATCTGGTGTGAAGACCCAGCAAACCTGGATGAGCTCTGTGAAATCACAGCAAAGGACAAATACTTCAAAGCCAGCGTGGCCGACATCAAACCCCGTCTGGCCGGCGACATCGACTACGGCGATGGCCGCGTTGTTAAAAACAGCCCTCTGAGAATGCGCTTCTGGAGCGAAAACGCCTCCTTCCCCTTCAAGAGCCACGACCAGTGGTTCGTTACCGAAGATATGCGCTGGGGCTACCTACCCTCGGACACCGATATCGATGCCTTGGTAAATAAGGTAAACCGGGCTGATCTCTGGAAGGAGGCTGCCACCGCTATCGGCCAAGAAAAGGCCATTCCCGGCAGCGATTCGCGCGGCAAGGAAACCTTCTTCGACGGTGTGGTGTTCGACCCGGAAAATCCCAAGGCCTACCTAAACGCCCTAGCAATCAAGGCGATGAAGTGAGCTCCAAGGCCCAGCAACTTCCCCGTTCCTACTCCCGCCATCCGTGACCCCCACCGCTTCCCCGGGCCGGCGCTCCCGCCGGCCTCGGCTGCTGCCGGCACTGCCGCAGATCCTGCCCTACCTACTCTGCATCGGTGCCTTTCTGCTGGTTTGGCAGTTGCTTTCGGGCGCCCTTGGCGCTGCGCGACTGCCCGGCCCGATCAACGTGCTGGTTGATACCTGGGATCCCTACATCAGCCAGCCGTTTTTCGATGACGGTGGCACCAGCAAGGGCCTGGGCTGGCAGATCCTGATCTCGTTGCAACGAGTGGCGGTGGGCTACGGCCTGGCTGCAGTAGTAGGAGTCGCGGTCGGCGGCCTGCTCGGCCTAAATCGCTTCGCCGGCAAAGGTTTTGATCCGGTGGTGCAGGTGCTGCGCACCGTGCCACCGCTGGCTTGGTTTCCGATTTCGCTGATGGTGTTCCAGGACGCCAATACCTCGGCGGTATTTGTGATCTTCATCACGGCGATCTGGCCGATCATTATCAATACGGCGGTGGGCATCCAGGAGATTCCCCAGGACTACACCAACGTGGCCCGGGTGCTGCGACTCAGCAAGCGGGCCTACATCAGCAACATCGTGATTCCAGCCACGGTGCCCTACGTGTTCACCGGCCTGCGCATCGCCGTGGGCTTGGCCTGGCTAGCAATCGTGGCCGCAGAGATGCTGAAAGCCGACGGCGGCATCGGCTACTTCATCTGGGATGCCTACAACGCCGGCGGCGATGCCAGCTCCAGCCAAATAATCCTGGCGATCATTTATGTGGGCGTGGTGGGCCTGCTGCTGGATCGCCTAGTGGCCTGGGTGGGTCGCAAGGTGAGCAAGGGAGCCGCCTGATATGACCACTCCAGGTGGACTGATCAGCGTCGACGCCGTAACCCAGGTATTTCCCCTGGATGACGGCGGAAGCTACGTAGCTCTGCAGGGCATCAATCTCGATATCGCGGCCGGCGAGTTTGTATCGCTGATTGGCCACTCCGGCTGCGGCAAAAGCACCCTGCTCAACCTGCTGGCCGGGCTCGACCAGGCCAGCGAGGGCGGCATCTTGATGAATGGCCGTCAGGTGACCGTTCCAGGCCCTGATCGCATGGTGGTGTTTCAGAACTATTCGCTGTTGCCCTGGCTCACGGTGCGCCAGAACATCGCCCTTGCCGTAAACACCGTCTACCCCGGTAAAAGCAGCCAGGAGCGGCGCGAAATCGTTGAGCGCAACATCCAAACGGTGAATCTCAGCGCCGCCGCCAGCAAATTTCCAGCCGAGCTCTCTGGCGGCATGAAGCAGCGGGTGGCGATTGCTCGGGCCCTGGCCATCCGGCCCAAGCTGCTGCTGCTTGATGAACCCTTTGGCGCCCTCGACGCCCTCACTCGCGGCAATTTGCAGCAGCAGCTGATGCAGATCTGTCAGGAATCAGGGCTTACCGCCGTGATGGTCACCCACGACGTTGACGAAGCCCTGCTGCTCTCAGATCGGGTCGTGTGCCTGAGCAACGGACCAGCAGCCGGCATCGGCCACATCCTGAACGTGCCCATACCGCGCCCCCGGGACCGACTCACGGTGATGGACCACCCCGACTACTACCACCTACGCGCCGAGCTGATCCACTTCCTGCAGGAGCAGCGCCGGCTCAAGCAACTCGCCGCCACCTCGCGATGACCGCCGATACCTCTTCTACAACTGCCTTCCTCGAGTTTCGGGGCGTGGGCCAGGTGTTCCAGACTCGGCGCGGGCCATTTGAGGCCCTGCGTGACATCAATCTCCAGGTGCGGCAGGGGGAATTCCTTTGCGTGATCGGCCACTCCGGCTGCGGCAAAAGCACCCTGCTCAACATGGTGTCTGGCTTTTTGCAGCCCAGCCACGGTTCTGTGACCCTGCACGGCAAGCCGATCGCTGGGCCCGGCCCCGACCGGATGGTGGTGTTTCAGAACTACTCCCTGCTGCCCTGGCTCACGGTGTGGCAAAACGTGGAGATGGCCGTCAAAGCGGCCCGGCCCGAACTAGCTGCCGGCAGCCGGCGCGAGGTTGTGACTCACCACTTGGAGATGGTGGGCCTGATGGACGCGCGCGCCAAACGCCCTGGGCAGATTTCGGGGGGCATGCGCCAGCGGGTGGCGATCGCCCGCGCCTTGGCCGTGTCACCGGCGGTGCTGGTGCTCGATGAACCCTTCGGCGCCCTCGATGCGATCACCAAGGAGGAACTTCAAGAAGAACTGCTGGCGATCTGGCGCGAGCAGAAACCCACCGTGCTGATGATCACCCACGACATCGACGAGGCCCTGTTTCTGGCCGACCGGGTCGTGATGATGACCAACGGCCCTGCCGCCGGCATCGGCGAAATCCTCGAGGTGCCCTTTGAGCGGCCGCGACGCTACGAAGCTATCCAGGACGACCCCCGCTACGGCCAGCTGCGCAACCACGCCCTCGATTTTCTTTATCGCCGCTTCGCCCACGACGTGGATTGAGCTGTGAGCGCTGAGCAGTGAGCTGGTAGCAAGCAACACAGCAGATGATCGCACTTAATGAAACCTTAACTTCAGTCCAGGCAGCTTGTGCTGATGGGCCCCAGGGGCTTCTTTTCGACCCCGCGAATCCATCAACCGCGGTGTGAGACCCCCGATGAAATTCTTCCAACAGCTGCTGCTGGCCGTGGCCGGCACGGGCCTGCTGGCCCCTCTAGGCGCAACCGCCAATGAGCTGTCTTCGTTGAACGGCAGTGCCGCCATCAACGACTACATGGAGCAGCAGGAAATCGACGAGCTCAAGGCCTGGCGCTCTCAAAATCAGGTCACCAGCGTTAACCAGTTTTCTGACGTAAGGCCTACCGACTGGGCCTACCAAGCACTAAGCAATTTGGTGGAAAAGTACGGCTGCGTAGCCGGCTATCCCAATGGCACCTACAAAGGTGGCCAGGCCATGACCCGCTTCGAAGCAGCGGCCCTGCTCAATGCCTGCCTCGATCGCGTCACCGAAGTGACCGATGAGCTGCAGAGGTTGATGGATGAATTCAAGAAGGAACTGGCTGTGCTGAGGGGCCGCGTCGATGGCCTCGAAAAAAAGGTAGGCGTACTAGAAGCCCAGCAGTTTTCCACCACCACAAAGCTCAAAGGTGAGGTGAACTTCATCTTGGGCGGCGTGCCCGATTACAACTCGGACACCAGGGTGGGAACTCCTCCCGTGGCTGTTGGTAAGCAGGACCGCACCACCTTCAATTACGACGTGCGCCTGAATCTTGACACCAGCTTCACCGGTAAAGACCTGCTCAAAACCCGCCTGCGCGCGGGGAATTTCACAGCCTTTAGCCCCTTCAATGCAGGGGATAGTCTGTTCAAACTGGATAAGGCCTCCAGCACCAATGCAGGAGCATCCGGCGCTGGTGGTATCGATACCGTATCGATCGATCGCCTCTATTACCAGTTCCCGGTCGGCAAGTCATTCACCCTCACCGCCGGCGCCTTGGTGCGCAACACCGAAATCCTCGCCTTTATCCCCAGCGCTTACCGCTCCCAGCTACTCGACTACTTCTCCGTGGCTGGCACACCAGGGGTTTACAACAAGGCAACAGGCCAGGGATTTGGGGCCGTGTGGAAGCAGCCAGTGCCAAAGGGGCAGGGCTTCTGGAACGCCTCACTGAACTTCATCGCCCAAGACGGTGAAATCTCCAATGAAGGGATTTTCGACAGCGATGGCAGCCTCAACACCATGGTCCAAATCGGCTATAAGGCCACCAGTTGGGGAGCCGCCGTCGCCTACCGCAACGGCACCTTCGGCACTCGCACGATCAACTCCAACGGCACCGCCTTCAACACACTCACATCCGGCCAAACATCTAATAGTTTTTCAGTGGCAGGTTACTGGCAACCCATCGACACCGGTATCGTCCCCTCAATCAGCGCTGGTTACGGCTTCACTGATATTTCGGGGGGCATAGCTGGAGCCGCTGATTCCCAGTCCTGGTATGTCGGCTTGCAGTGGGATGACGCCTTTGCCAAGGGCAATAGCGCTGGTGTGGCGATCGGCCAAAACCCTAGCGCTGGAACCGGCGTTAAGGACCCCCTCTCTCTGGAGCTCTTCTACAAGTTCCAGGTAACTGACAACATCTCAATCACTCCAGGGCTCTTCTACATCGCTAACAGCTCCAACCAGGTGAACGACAAAGATCTCTGGGGTGGCGTGATTCAAACCCAGTTCCGCTTCTAATCTAGAAGAATGCTAATCTAGAGAACGCTAATGTTGCTAGCCCCCGAAATCGGGGGCTTTTCATAAGAACTAAGCGCCACCGCTGCTGCCTTGAGCTCCGGCTGCTTCGAAATCGGGCATCCCAGCTCATGCATCAGTCGATTGGCCTCGCAAGCCAGCTCGCCTTGGGAAGCGCCCCAGTGCATCGGCAAAAACACGGTGCCGGGCCGAATGCGTTGCGTCAGCTGCACCTTGGCGGTGAGCACACCCCGTCGAGAGCGCACCAGGGCCCAGGCCCCATCCACCAAGCCGGCGCGAGCCGCATCGCTTGGATGCACCTCCAGCAGCGGCTCGGGGTGGGCCTTGAGCGCCCGCGCCACATGGGCCGTGCGGGTCATGGTGTGCCAATGGCCCAGCACCCGCCCCACCGTGAGCACCAGTGGATAGGAGTCGCAGGGGGGTTCGGCCAAGCCCAGGGGCGGATCGGCCCAGAGGCGTGCCTTCCCGGAAGGGGTAGGGAAGGCCAGATCGACATAGAGGCGCGCTGCGCCGCCGCCGGGGGCGGTGCCGGCCGGGAAGGGCCACTGCTGGGGGCCGTGGTCGGCCAGGAGCTCATGGCTGAGGCCGCTGCTATCGCAGAGCCGACCGGCCGTGAGCGCCACGAATTCGGCATACACCTCGCCGGCGTCACGCCAGCCGAACTGCTGCCCAAAACCGAGGCGCCGGCCCAACTCCGCAAAGATCGCCCAGTCGGGCCGGGCCTCACCGGGGGGCTGGCGAAAGGCAGAGCAGAGAGTGACGCGGCGCTCGGAGTTCACCATTACGCCAGCCTTCTCGCTCCACTGGGCCGCCGGCAGCACCAGGTGGGCCAGCGCCTCGGTCTCCGTGCCGGCATAGGCCTCGCTCAGCACCACCAGCGGGCAGTTCGCCACCGCTGAGCGCACCCGATCAAGGCTGGGCAGGCTTACTAAAGGATTGGTGGCCGCCACCCACCAGAGGTCGAGCGCGCCGCGCTCCATCGCCTCGATCTGTGGCCACACCGCCAAGCCGGGCTCTGGCGAAATCGAGCCAGCAGCAAAGCCCCAGTGGCGCTCCACCTCGGCCCGGTGCTCTGGATCACCCACGGCGCGGTAACCGGGCAACAGCTGGGCCAGGCCGCCCACCTCGCGGCCCCCCATGGCGTTGGGCTGGCCGGTGAGCGAGAAGGGTCCGGCGCCGGGGCGGCCGATCTGGCCGCTCACCAGGTGCAGGTTGCAGATCCCGGCCACGGTGGCGGTGCCCTCACGGCTCTGGTTCACCCCCATCGACCAAAGGCTGAGCGCGCCGGTGGCTTGGCACCACCACTCAGCCAGCTGGCGCAGGTCGGCCTCGGCGATGCCGCACACTGCCGCCGCCCGGGCCGGCTGCCAGGCCCGCCAGAGGGTCTCGAGCTCGGCGAAACCCTCGGAGTGGGCCGCCACGCAGGCCTGATCCACACCGCCATGCTCCAGCAACAGGTGACCCAGGCCACAGAGCAGGGCCAGGTCGCTGCCGGGGGCGATCGCCAGGTGCAGGTCGGCGGCATCGCTAGTAGCGGTGGCCCGTGGATCCACCACCACCAGGCGCGGCCCATTCCCCTTGCGCCGGCGCTTGAGCAGCCGCTGAAACAGCACCGGATGGCACTCGGCCGTGTTGGTGCCGATCAGCAGCACCAGATCGGCCAGATCGAGGTCGTCGTAGCAGCAGGGCGGGCCATCGGAGCCGAGGCTGCGGGCATAGCCGGCCACCGCCGAACTCATGCACAGGCGCGAGTTGGCGTCGAAGTTGTTGCTGCCCAGGGCGCCCTTGAGCAGCTTGTTGGCTGCGTAGTAGTCCTCAGATAGGAACTGACCGGAGCCGTAAATCGCCAACGCCTGCGGCCCCTTCGTGGCCAAGGTGGCCTGGATGCGCTCCACCAGCAAACTGAAAGCCCGCTCCCAGCTGATCTGCTCAAAGGGCTGATCGGTACGAGCGCGCCACAGGGGCGTGGTGAGGCGGTTGTGGTGCAGGGTTTCGCCCACGGTGGCGCCCTTGATGCACACCTGGCCCAGCGACGAGGGATGGTGGCGGTCGCCGCGGGCGGTCCAGAGGCCGCCGGGTTCGGCCGGAGCCTTCAGCTCCAGGCCGCAGCCCACGCCGCAGTAGGGGCACTGGGCTAGGGCAGCTGGACTGGCGGCTGAACTGGCAGCCGGGCTGGCGGAATCACTGACCATGGGGTCATTGGATCAAGCCAGGGCACCCGATGATGGTGGCAGTTGTTACCGCAGTTCCCCTGGGCTCCCCCCTGGCCAGCACCTGCTTCCACTTCGAGGCCGACTTCACCGCCGACCTGCGCTGCATTCCGATGGCCGTGCGGCGCAAGCTCGATCTGGCCGGCGTGAAGCTGAAGCTGCAGCACTGGAGCGAGCTGGGCGACAGCGAGCGCAGCGACCTGCTGTCCTGGCCCGACGACCCCGCCGCCATCGAGGCGTTGCACCAGCACCTGCTATCACGCACCATCGGCCTCAGCGCCGGCCAGGCCAAGGAACTGCCCCGAGCCAGCGGGGAGACCTGGCAGCAGGCCGACCAGCTGCCCAACCAGCTGCCCGAAGTGCTGGTCGCCTCCTGCGCCCAGCTGGGCCTGGAGATGCGCACCGGCGGCTGGGCGGAACTGGACGAACTGCAGCGCTTCGCCCTGGTGAAACTCAGTCACCCCGGCCACGAGCACCGCAACCTGCCGCGGGCCCTGGCGGAGTTCGGGCTGCTGGAGCCTCACCACTTGCGGTAGGGCAGGAACTTGCCGTTCATCGTCACCACCACCCGATCACCCTTCGGGTCTTCCTGCTTGGCCACCGTCAGGCTGAAGTCGATCGCCGACATGATCCCATCGCCGAACTGCTCCTGGATCACGTCCTTGAGCGGCAGGCCATAAATCTGCAGGATCTCGTAGAAGCGGTAGAGCAGCGGATCGGCGGGGATCACCGGATCGAGGGCCCCCTTCACGGGATAGGTGGTGAGAGCAGCCAGCAGGGCAGGCCGCTCCGGCTCGGTGATCTGCAGGGCCTCCAGCAGCACCTGAGCCTGATCGGCTGAGGCCGTGGCCTGGCCGTAGAGCAGGCTGGCGGTCCACACCTCGTCTTGACCCAGGCGGGCGCCAAGGTCGGCGAAGCTGAGCCCGCTGCAGCGCTTGGCGTCGAGCAGGGTCGTGGTGTGGGGAGACAGAGCCATGGAGCAACCAGATATGGGACGGGACCCTACGGATGGGCGGCGACCGGCCTGGCAGCCGTTGCTACAACTGCCCCTGCGCGCCTGCCTACTCAGCGGTGGCGAGAGCCGTCGCATGGGCCGCGACAAGGCGCTGCTGCCCCACCGCGCAGGCGGCACCTGGCTGGAGCGCAGCTTGCGCCTGCTGGCCCAGCTGGAGACACCGATCACCCTGCTAAGCCGCCATCCGGCCCATCTAGAGCTGGCAGAAGAGCTGGCCCTCGCGCTCGCCCCGGGCTCGCCGGTGACGGCCCTGGCCGAACCGCCGCCCTGGGAGGGGCCGCTGCTGGCCCTGCACCGGCTGATGCAGCAGCACCCCGACGAGCGGCTGCTGCTCTGCCCGGTGGACATGCCTGATCTCACCCTGGCCGCCATGCAAACCCTCCTGGCGAGCGCAGCAACAGGGAGCCCCACCCGGCTCCACCTGGCCCACGACGGCGAGCGGCTGCAACCGCTGCTGGGCCTGTATCCGAGCAGTGCCCCGACCCGCGCCCACCTGGCCGCAGCGGTGGAGCGGGGTGAACGGCGGCTGCAGGGCTGGCTGGCGACGCTGCCCTGCCAGGCGGTGCCGCTGGATCCCCGTGCCATCCGCAACGTGAACCGGCCCTGAGCTTGGTCAGTTGGCCTAAGCCAAGTCAGTCGGCCGACTCCCCCACCGCCTCCACCATGCGCTCACACCGCTCCAGCTCCGCCTCCACCAGTGCCAGCAGCTCCTGCCTCGGTGCCGGCAGCGGGAAGGGTCCCTCCTCATAGCGGGCCTCCACCGCAAACACCTGCAGCTCCAGCAGCAGGGGATCAAGCTGCTGACCAGCCAGGGCGACCAGATCTTCGAGGTCATGGACCCGGGGTGGCCGCCGGTCGGCCAGCACAATCCAGGCCTTGAGCAGTTTCTCCACCGCTTGCTGGGCCGTGAAACCCCAGTCTTCCTCTGGATAGGCCCCATCCAAGCCAAAACGCAATGTGCGCAGATGGCGGCGCACAATCGCCAGGAGCAGCAAGGCGTCTTCAGCGGGCGACATACAGCACCCGGCCCTCACGGGCCACATCGCCGAACACATGCCAACGGGAGCCGCTCAGTCGCTCGGCATCAGCGGTGCCCGCCACCACCAGGTCGACACCCACTCCCTGGCGACCCAGCGCTCGGTTGAAGCGCTTCCAGCAGGTCAGCTTGTCAGCCGCTGTGAGCTGAGGCTGGCGCACGATCACCGCCAGATCCAGATCCGAGTCGGGCCGCGCCTCACCCCTGGCCCGCGAACCAAATGCGATCACCGCCTGCACATCGGGCTCGGCGCACAGACGCGCCAAGGCTTCCCCAGACCTCTGGGGATCCAACCCAGGACCCAGGTCGGGAGCCGACTCGAGCGCCAGGGGCTTGCGCCAAGGGATGGCGGGCGGCGTGAAACGCTCGGCAGCGGAGGCGACCATGCTGAAACGCTACCGCCAACATCAGGCCGACAGCCATAGCGTGGCCGCCATGGCCAGCGCCACCGACCAGCTCAACCGGCCCCTCGGGGTGCTGCGGCTATCGCTCACGGCCCGCTGCAACCTGGCCTGCACCTATTGCTTACCGGATGGGGTAGAGCCGCCGGGCCTACTCACGCTGGAGCAGCGGCTGCAGGTGATCGGGGCGGCGGTGCGCCTGGGAGCCCGCAGCCTGCGGCTGACCGGCGGCGAACCCCTCCTGCACGGCGGCCTGGAGGAACTGATCGCCGCCGTGCAACCCCTGCGCGCCACACACCCGGAACGTGCAGGCCTGCGCGAGATCGCGCTCACCAGCAATGGCCTGCTGCTGAGCGCGGCGCGCGCCCGGAGCCTGCGGGCCGCCGGCCTCGATCGCATCACCCTCAGCCTCGATGGCACAACGGGTGCGTCGGTGGCCCGCATGGCTGGCCTGGCCGATGCCGCCGCCGGCGAACGGGCCTTGGCGGCGGTGCTGGCGGCACTGGAGCACGCCCGCGCCGCCGGCTTTGATCCCGGCCGCGGGGCACTCAAGCTCAACGCCGTGATCCAACGCAGCGCCAACGACGACCAGCTGCTGCCCCTAGCGGCCCTGGCCCGCGAGCGAGGCCTGGAGCTGCGCCTGATCGAGTTCATGGACGTGGGCAACCGCAATGGCTGGCGGCCCGAGGCGGTGCTGAGCGCCGCCGAGATGCTGGAGCGGATTAGCGAACGCTGGCCGCTGGAGCCCCGGGGGCGCGCGAACCACGGCACGGCCAGCCGGTGGCGCTACAGGGATCACGACCCAGAAAGCGGCGGCGCCCATCTGGCGGTGGTGGCATCGGTGAGCGCCCCCTTCTGCGGCGACTGCAATCGCCTGCGCGTCACCGCCGACGGCATCGCCTACACCTGCCTGTTTGCCGCCCCCGGCAGCGGCCTCGACCTGCGCCCCTGGCTGCAGGCCACCAATCCGGCGGAAGCGGTACGCGAGGCGATCGCCAGCATCTGGCGCCGCCGCACCGACCGCTGGAGCGAGGAGCGGCAGGAGGTCTGGCAAGGCGACAACCCGCAGAGCACAGCAACCGCCCCAGCCCATGCGGAGATGGCCTATCTGGGCGGCTGACCCGCCAGCCCCAGGAGCTTCCAGGCGGCCAATAGCAGCACCAGGGCCAGACAGCGGCGGATCCAGGCCACCGGCCAGTGGCGGCTGCCGAGCCTGGAACCCACCGCGCCGGCCAGCAGCACCATCAGCAGCATCCAGCCGAACTGGGGCGGCAGGGCAGCCAGCAGGGGGCCAGCAGCCCGGCGGGCCAGCAGCAGGCCGGTCAGGCCACTGAGTGAGTTGCCCAGGATGAACAGCGATGACACCGCCGCCGCCTGGCGGGTGGAGGCCCAGCTGCAACCCAACAGCAGGGGCGTGAGAAACACGCCGCCGCCGGTGCCGGTGAGACCGGCGAGCAGCCCCAGGCCAGCGCCGCACAGCAGCAGCATCCCCAACGGCGGCCGGCTGAAGCGCTCAGGATCACGGGGCTGGCGCAGAAAGCGCAGGGCCGAGGCCAGCAGCACCAGCGCCACTAGCCGCTGGAACCAGAGCGTGGGCAGATCGAGCCAGCCACCCAAGAAGGCCGCCGGCAGGCCGGCCAGCAGCACGGGCCAGAACAGCCGCCAGCGCAGATGGCCGGCGCGCCAGAACTGCCAGCTGCCCTGGGCGGCCACCACGGTGTTGAGGATCAGGGCCAGCGGCTTGATCTGCTCCGCCGGCAGCCCGGCCAGGGCGAGCACGGCGATGTAGCCGGAGGCGCCGGCGTGCCCCACGGCGGCATACAGAAAGGCCACCAGGGCCAGGGGCGGCAGCAGCCAGAGGGTCACAGCCAGTGGTGCGGATAGGGCAGCGCCCCCTTCACCCAGCGGCTGAAGGCCGCGGCAATCAGCACCAGCAGCAACGAGCCGCTGAGCACGGGAGTGAGCACAAACAGCGGCGTGGCTCCCAGCGCCACGCCGAGAAAGGCGAGGCCACCGGCGGGGGGATGCAGGCAGCGCAGCTGCTGACCCAGCAACACCGTGAGCCCCACTGCCAGGGCGATCACCAGCGGCCCCTGGCCCAGCCAGGCCACTGCTGCCACGCTCACCAGCGCCCCCACCAGGTTGCCGAGCACGATGTTGCGCGGCTGGGCCAGGGGGCTGGCGGGGTAGCCAAACAACAGCACCGACGACGCCCCCAGTGGGGCCGCCAGCAGCACCATGCCGCTCCAGGCACTGAGCAGGCCCAGCAGGGTGAGCGCCAGCAGCGCCCCCAGCCAGGACAGCGAGCGTTGTCGACGCCGAAAGCGGGGCTGGTAGGCCCGGCCGCGACGCCGCTGCTCCACCAGCCAGGTCTGCAGCATCACCACACCCGGCAATCACACTCCACACACAGAAGAGCACTGTCGATGGGGGCCGGCGCCGCCACGGTGACGACGGCTACGGATCAGCCTGCCCAGGGCAGCAGCACCGGCACCCGCTTGAAGGCGGGGGTCCGCTGTTGGGAAGGCTGGCCAGGAATCCGACCAACAGGACAGGGCCCTACAAGCACCCGATTGAATTCCTCGATTGAATCGCCTGCAGGCCCAATGCTGCCAGGGCTGCTATCGAAATAACAGCATCATGTTTCAAACCATGCACCGGTTCACGCCCCCAATCCCCGTCCTGCTGGCTGCGATCAGCTGCCTGGCCTCGATCTGCCCGCTGCCGGTGTTGGCTTCATCGACCGATGCCTGGGCCGCGCACCGGCAGGAGGTGACGAAGGCCTGCATCCGCGCCAGCGGCCTGGTGGATGCACGGCTGGTGGGCAGCGTGATCAGCTTCGACGACAGCGTGGGCCGCAGCGCGGCGCTGATCACCGGCCGCTATCCCCGGGCCCACATGGCACGGGCCAAAGGCCTGAGCCTCTGCCTTTTCGACAGGCGCACCCGCACGGCCCAGACCACACCGGCAGACGACTGGCGCTGAGGAAAAGGGTGCGCGGGGAATCCTGAACCTGACCGCCTCCCATCGATGAACAGCCCAAACCGCCCGGACGGGCTGATCCAGCGCTATCGCGAACTGCTGCAGACACGCCACTACGCCCGCCGCACGGTGAAGACGTACGAGCAGTGGCTGCGCCGTTTCCTCCGCTTTCATGGCATGCGTCACCCACGGGAGATGGGCAGCGCCGAGGTGAATGCCTTTCTTACCCACCTAGCTGTGGAGGAGCAGGTGAGCGCCTCCACCCAGAACCAGGCACTGGCGGCATTGCTGTTTCTCTACAGGGACCTGCTGGAAGGGAACCTGGAACTGGAGAGGGTGGTACGGGCCCGAACGCGCCAGCGACTGCCGGTGGTGCTCAGCGAGACAGAGGTGCGAGCCGTGCGACAACGACTCGAGGGCGGCAAAGACCGACTGACCCTGCTGCCACAGAGCCTGGATACCGACTTGCAGAAGCACCTGCTGAAGGTGCGCCACCTGCATCAAAATGACCTGGCGTCTGGCTGGGGGCGCGTGCTGATGGCCTACGCGCAGTCAAGGAAATATCCCAATGCCAACCGCGAATGGGGCTGGCAGTGGGTGTTCCCCCAGCAGAATCGCTGATGCGATAAGGAATCGGGTGCCCAGGGGCGCCACCACCTCGATCCGAGCGTGGTGCAGAAGGCCGTGAAGCGGGCCATGGCTGACGCCAGGGTGAGCAAAGCGGCCAGCTGCCACACCTTCCGCCACTCCTTTGCGACGCACCTTCTTGAGCGCGGGCAGGACATCCGCACCATCCAGGAACTTCTGGGCCACAAGGACGTGAGCACCACAATGATCTATACCCACGTGCTCAACCGTGGACCTCTCGGGGTACACAGCCCAGCGGACTTTGTGTAGCAAAACGAACAGTAGTTCGCGGAACCTGCCAATAAAGAGTTGAGCCTGCAAATACCAGCTTCTCGACCTGCCTACAGTGAACGACTACCTAATCCACAGAATACTTGCTGCTGCTGCACACACGTTGCGACGAGCTCATCTCGAATCCAACATTCAGCATCTTGGATTGCGAGGGCGATTTCGAGAGTTGCTCGTTGCAGAACTGTTGGAACCCTGGCTTCCACCTTACGTTGCCTGTGGCTCGGGCATGATCATCGATACGAATAATCAGAAGCGACAGTTTACTCAAGATGACATCATCCTGTTTGATCGATCACTGACGCCGCCCATACTGGCAACCGAGTCTCTGTCTTCGGAAGGCGTGTTTTTGTACAACAGCGTTCTGGCTCGGATAGAGGTCAAGTCCAAGGTAACGCGTGGTGATCTGAGAGACTTTGTAAGGTCATCAATGGACATCGCATCCTTGAAGCATGGTGTTCAGCAAGGATTTGCTGGGCCACCACTATTCGGAGCTTTCAACATGCTGGTTGCGTTTGACGCTGATGCTGAGGGCGTCGGCAAGCCGGACTATCACTTAACTAGGCTCATTGAGGTGATGCAGGAGAGTGGATGCGATCCGCTTTCCGGCGTGGTGTCAATGCTTTGCATCCCTCCATATGGTTTTTGGAAGATTGGCAACTCCTCAGGAACGATCGCGTGGGAGCGCCTTGATCCGCCGGAACCGGAGAGAAACCTTGCTTGGTTTCTAGGATGCGTGTCTAACTCCTGCTTTCTTGAGCACGCCAAGCGACAAGGGCGCGGCCCAACGCAATCGCTGGAAGGTGGCGTTGGAATGTACTTCCCACACCCGTTCGTGCTAGCGGAGGCCTAACATCAACATTCAGAAGACGGGCTTTCGTGAATCTGTCATTGCTGAAATCCTTGCCCGCTTCTGATCTTGAGCGTTAGCTGCACAGGAAGGCCGAGGTCGGTATCGTTAA
>Ga0105105_10000515_pt1 | contig 17654 bp, 17 predicted proteins | sample PPLLaktember2015_4_FD_79108 | JGI IMG/M metagenome (GOLD analysis project Ga0105105, IMG submission 79108) | Freshwater sediment microbial communities from Prairie Pothole Lake near Jamestown, North Dakota, USA - PPLs Lake P8 Core (1) Depth... | ecosystem: Environmental > Aquatic > Freshwater >...
GACGCCGGCCCCTTCAGGGGACCCCGCAGTTATGCGACCGCAATCCATTACCTTCTGAAAACCGGAGAACGGTCGCGGCTGCATCGCATTCATTCGGATGAACTCTGGTTTTACCATGCGGGCCTGCCGCTCGATGTCCATGTTTTCCCTCCCGAGGGGCGCCCGACCTCCTTCACCCTCGGCTGTGCGCCGGAAAAAGGGGAACTGCTTCAGGCGGCTGTTGCCGCGGGAAGCTGGTTCGGCGCCTGTCACCCGCTGCAGGGAAGCCCGGCGGAAGGGTACAGCCTGGTCAGCTGTGTCGTCGCTCCCGGTTTCGACTTCAGGGATTTTTCCTTTGCCGCAAAGGAAGCTCTTCTTGAAAGGCATCCCGCGTTTTCAGCCATTATCGCCCGGCTCTCTTGAGCGAAAAACGGCAGAAAATTCCCGGATATCCTGAAAAAGGAACCGGGCAGGTGATTTCACTGTTTTTTTGTACTTTACCACGCGCCCGATTCCATGGAGGAAAGGGCCAGAGCACTGAAACGAACGATAATCAGTCGTGCCCTCTCGAAAAGGCATGCAACGAAAAGAAAGAGAAACACCTTAACCGATGAAAAAGCGCGTCGTCATTGTAGGCGGTGGATTTACGGGAATCAACGCCGCAAGAATACTCGGCAATAAAAAAGATATCGAAGTCACCCTTATCGACCGGAAAAATTACCACCTTTTCCAGCCCCTGCTCTACCAGGTCGCCATGTCGGCTCTCGGTGAAGGCGATATTGCCGCCCCGCTGAGAAACATGCTGGCCAATTACCATAACATAACGGTGTTCAAGGGAATCGCCGAAAGCATCGACGCACAGAACAGGATCGTCAGAACCGATTTCGGCGGCATCCCCTACGACTATCTCGTGCTTGCCTGCGGCGTAAAGCACCACTACTTCGGCAACAACCAGTGGGAGGAGTTCGCCCCCGGCCTGAAAACCCTGGCCCAGGCCAAGGAGATCAGAAGAAGGGTGCTGGAAGCCTACGAGGCTGCTGAACGCGCCAGCGACCCGGTCGAACGCAAGAAGCTGCTGACCTTCGTCATTGTCGGCGGGGGACCTACCGGTGTCGAACTGGCGGGCTCGATCGGCGAAATGAGCCGCTATACCCTCTCGAAGCTCTACCGCAATATCGACCCCAAGCTGACCAGAATATTCATCGTCGAGGCGGCTCCCCGCATTCTCGGCTCGTTCGACCCCGATCTGGCCAGCAAGGCTACCCGTTCGCTTGAAAAACTGGGCGTGCAGGTCTGGACCAACAGCATGGTGAGCAATGTCGATGTCAACGGCGTGCAGATCGGCAAGGAGCGCATCGAGGCGGCAACCGTGCTGTGGGCCGCCGGCGTAACGGCCATCGATACCGGAAAGGAGATGGGAGCGGCAACCGACCGGATCGGACGTATCGTCGTCGAGGAGGATCTCAGCATACCGGGCTATCCGGATGTTTTTGTAGGCGGCGATCAGGCTCATTTCACGCATGGCCTTCCCGGTCCGCTTCCCGGCCTTGCCCCGGTCGCCCTGCAGGCCGGACGGGCAATAGCAAGGAACATTCTCTGCGACATGAAAGGAAAGCCGAGAAAACCGTTCCATTACACCGACAAGGGCCAGATGGCCACCATCGGCAAGAACAAGGCCATTCTCCAGATCGGCAGCATCAGGTTCGACGGAGCTCCGGCCTGGTTCGCATGGCTTCTGGTGCACATCTACTACCTGACAAGCTTCAAACACCGCATATTCGTGCTGATGCAGTGGGGATGGTCCTACTTCACCTTCGGTTACGGAGCCCGGCTGATCGTGAACCGGGAGTGGCGCTTCTATCCCGAAGCCGTGGCCTGCAGGCCGGAAGAGGAAAAAGAGAATACGCAATGAGCATACCGCAACGGCTGCCTGCAGCGCTCAACCTCCTGCTGTCGCTGCTCTTTATCGGCGTCGCGCTCTATGTCTTTTTTTTCGCGGACGCGCCATCGGCGGCGGCCCGCCATGATCTGCTGCTCTATGCCTCCCTTACAGGTGCTTACGGCATCTGGCGGCTGGTGCGCGCCGTGCTGACGGGGAAAAAAGCCGAAGAAAATGTTTGATGGCAGCATGATTGATCATTATAATCAGTTTTTACAGGCATTGCTGCAACTGCAAACACCTTAGCAAGGAAACAAGCACGCATGAAACCACTGCCGTTGACTCAGGAAACGGAAAAAGAGCTTTTTTTTCACAACTACGCCCGTCTGCCGATCGCCGTAACCCACGGAGAGGGTTGCTGGCTGGTAAGCGACGACGGGACGCGTTATCTGGACATGATCGCCGGTATCGGCGTCAACGCGCTCGGCTACGGCGATAAACGGCTTCTGGACGCCATAACCGATCAGGCCTCAAGGCTGATTCATGCCTCGAACCTGTTTCTGCTTCAGCCGCAGTTCGATCTGGCCGCAAAGCTGCTCGATATTTCCGGACTCTCGAAAGTATTTTTCGCCAACAGCGGCACCGAAGCGATCGAAGCCGGAATAAAGCTCGCCAGAAAGCGGGCTGCCATGACGGGCCAGAGCGATAAAAAGGAGATTCTGTCGCTGAGCAACTGTTTTCACGGCAGAACCTACGGAGCCATGTCGCTGACCGCGAAGGCGAAATATACCGACGGATTCGATCCCCTGCTCCCGGAAACCGGCATGATAGCCTTTAATGACCTGGCCGATCTCGAAGCGAAGGTTTCCGAAAAAACCGCGGCGGTCTTTATCGAAGTCGTCCAGGGAGAGGGCGGAATACACTGCATTTCCGAAGCGTTTCTTTCGAAGCTCTCCGAACTGCGCGACCGGTTCGATTTCCTCGTCGTCGCCGACGAGATTCAGGCCGGCTGCGGCAGAACAGGCCGGTTTTTCAGCTACATGCATTTCGATATCCTGCCCGATCTGGTCTGTCTGGCAAAGCCTCTGGGCGGCGGTCTGCCCCTGGCGGCCGTGATCGGCAGCGAAAAAATGGCCGACGTGTTCAGCTACGGCAATCACGGCACCACCTTCGGAGGCAACCCGGTTGCCTGCGCGGCGGGACTTGCCATGATTGAGGCGATCTATGCCGACAGGCTTATGGAGAACGCCCTGAAGATCGGGGAGATGATGAAGCTCGCCCTCGAGGAGCTTGCCTCCAGGCACCCGCAGATCATCGAAGTCCGCCAGTACGGACTGATGATCGGCATAACGGTCGACAAGGAGGCGAAAGTGTATGTGGAAAAAGCCCTGCGGAAACAGGTTCTCGTGAATGCCACAAGCCAGAATGTCATCAGGCTGCTTCCTCCGCTCTGCATCGGCACAAACGAAGCACAACGCTGTATCACCGTACTCGATGAAATCCTTACCGAAGAAAGCCGGTAAAAAACCGGAGAGCAAATCAGCCGCCATGCCGCTCGGCGCCCGCAACTACGTGATGATCGCCTGCGGCGCGGCTCTCATAGCCCTGAGCTATCTCGGCATGTATCTCGAGCGGGATGCCGACGGCTTCTTTTCGCTCTACATCAGTCCTCTCACGCTGGTTGCCGCCTATGTCTGGATCGTTTTTGCCGTTCTGCTGCGCCGGAAAAAAGAAGCGTCCTAACCGGCGAACTCTCCGGGAAATCCCCTCTCCGTCGGGACTCCGGATAAAACAGCGAGGAAAAGCCGGTTCCTGCCATTACCGGCCTGCTTACCGGAGAAAAACATGAAACAGTATGCGGGGGAATTTTATGCGAAGAGGCACGAGCGTACCCTCTATGCGGCAGAGCGCATACTCTCGGTTCTTCTGCGGAATATTCCGGCAGTTCATTCCGCTGTGGACATCGGATGCGGTGTTGGCACCTGGCTCTCGGTGCTCAAAAAAAAGGGGGTTAAAGAGATACTCGGCATCGACGGAAGCTGGGTCGAGCGGACGCTCCTGGAAATCCCCGAAAATTCGTTCATGCAGGCCGACCTGCAGCACTTGAGGCTGCAAGCGGCGCAAAGCTACGATCTGGCCATCTGTCTTGAAGTGGCCGAACACCTGCCGGCTGAATCTGCGAAGGGGTTCGTCGGCTTTCTTGCGGCGCTCTCCCCCCACGTGCTCTTTTCGGCGGCAATTCCCTTTCAGGGCGGCATCGGCCACCTTAACGAGCAGTGGCCCGAATACTGGGCGGAGCTTTTCGATGAACAGGGTTACGGGGTTCATGACATCATCAGGCCGGAAATCTGGAACGACAGCAAAATCCCGTTCTGGTACCGGCAGAACACGCTCTACTTTTCAAGAAAGGAAAATCCGGGTGACCTTCAGCAACCTTCAGGTGACGGATGGAAATCCCCGAAGGCCCTGAATCTGGTACATCCGGATCTCTATCTCGGCAGCCCGGCAGCCGGAGCTGCGCCTGAAATCAATCGAGCTGGAAACGTATCGGCACGGTGAACCAGACCTTGATCGGGCTGCCGTTCTGAATACCGGGGTAGTATTTCGAATCCATGACCGATTTGATGGCGACGGCGTCGAATACACTGCAGTCCGCAGGCAGACGCTTCATGACCTTGGCTTTTATCGGTCGGCCGTCCTCGCCTATCAGCACGCTGACGAAAACCTTTCCCTCGATTCCCGCGGTTCGGGCCATTTCGGGATAGGCCGGTTTTTTCTGGTCGAGAAAGCCCGGCATTTTTTCGCACGGCACGAACATGGGAACTTCATCGCCCGCCGACGCACCTCCCCCCGAGCCGGAACCTGAAGCCGCCTGGTTGGCCTGCTTGATCTCCTTCTGGGTGGCAAGCGTCTGCTCCTTCGGGGCGTCACTCTCCCTGACCGTCTTGATTTTCCCGACATTGGGCGCTACAGGCGTGGCCGTTGCGGGTCTTACGACTGCCGGTTCAGGCTGCGAAAGAGGCGGCGGTGGAGGGAGCTGCGTCACATTGGTGACCACCTCGTAGCACTCGACCATCGGCTCGTCATCCCCGGAGGAAAATCCGGTCATCGACATAATAGCCTGCCAGTTGGCGCTCACAAGCCAGAACGCTCCCAGAAGAAGAACCGCGGTAATGACGCCGTGCGAAAGAAACAGATGAGCCTGCCTGCGAAGCACAAGGTTTCCGTACCCGATATTGCGCACCCGTTCGGTATCGAGAAATTCCTCGGCAAAAGACAATCCGGAGGCTTTCCGGGAGGCCTCCCTGTGGATTTTATCTAACTTTGAAGACACTCTGCCACTTGCTCCTTTGCTGTCCCCTGCGGGTTAAACAGCTCTTTTGATTTCCACTTCATCCTGATCGGTATAGTCGTCGAGACTGAAACGGTCGATTTTCATCAGGTTCAGCTCGTCGATAAGATCGACAAGACTTTTGTACTTCGCCTTTTCACTGATTTTGACGACGATCACCATTTTCCTGTTTTTGGCGGTCTGCTCCCTGAGCAGCGAACGAAGCTCTCCGCTGAGAGCCATCCGTTGCGAATCCGCCGGATCGTAAAGGGAAATCCTGCGCGGTGCTTCCTCCCCCAGCGAGCAGTATGCCATACCGTCGCCGGCGATACGCACAACCATGACGTTGTTCTCGGAAATCCTGACCTCCCCCTGTTCGGGAGGCATATTGATCTCCATGGTATTCGATTTGGAAAAGGTGGTGGTCAGCATGAAAAAAGTGAGCAGAAGAAACGCCACATCCACCATCGGCGTCATATCGAGATGAAAACCGATGCGCCGCTGCTTGCGGCCCCCTTTTTTCGGCCGGCGGTTTCCGTTCGGAGAATCAACCATTCCCATACTCAGCGTACCTCCCTTTCAAGCACGGTTACAAGATTGAAGGTAAGAAGATTGGCTTTTTTGTACACACTGATGACATGGTTCACCGCTTCGTAATCCGCATCGGCGTCGGCGCGGACGACCGGCCTGAGTTTCTGGTCGGCGAAACGAGCCATTACGACGAACTTGTCGAGCTCGTCACGCCCTACCGTGAAACTTTCGGCAAGGCGGAAGCTCCTCAGGGAATCGCTGATTGCCGAAGCCGGAAGTCCTGCCGCCTGCAGCTTCGGGCGGACTACCGAATTGAAAATTTTTTCGCGGGACTGCTGCGAGGAGACCCCCATCAGAAACGTGTTGTTGCCGCTTACCATGACGGTAAGCACATCGGACTCGGGGAGCTTCTGCTCCGAATGGGAAGAGGGCAGATCGATACGGACCGCTTCGGGAGGACGAAACTTGGTGGTCAGCATGAAAAAAGTCAGCAGAAGAAATGCCACATCCACCATCGGCGTCATGTCGATCCGGAATCCTACCCGCTTTGCCTTGATTCTCGACATGAGCGTTACTGGTTTTTACCGGTTCCGAGTGTCTGGATGATATAGAATGAAGCCTCGTCGATCATGTAACTGAACCGGTCGACCTTGTTGGTGAACACATTGTAGGTGACAATACCCATGATACCGCCGACAATGCCGAGCGCCGTATTGAAAAGCGCTTCAGAAATGCCGAGCGAAAGCTGCACGGCATCGGGAGCTCCGCTGGTGGCCATCGCGGCAAAAGCGCGGATCATGCCGAGCGTGGTGCCAAGAAGCCCCACCATGGTGGAGATCGACGCGATGGTCGATATCGCCACGAGATTTTTTTCCAGGAGCGGCATCTCCATTACCGTCGCCTCTTCCACGGCCTTCTCCATTTCACTGATTTTCTTGTCGCGGTCGGTGACGTTCATGCCCACCATCTTCTGATAGCGATCGAGCACCGCGCGGAGCACCGCCGAGAGCGAACTCTGGTGGTCGTCGCATTTGGCGATGGCCTGATCGATCGATCCGTTTTCGATATCCTGCTTGAGGCTCTGCACGAAGCCGGGAATGTCTCCCTTGCCGGAAGCCTTGTTCAGCGCGATAATGCGCTCCACGATGTAGGCGATCACCATGAGAATCAGAGCCATCAGCACCGAGACCACGGGCCCGCCATTCCAGATGGCATGGAACATCGACTCGGGCGGAGTGGTACCCATCCACGCATAAAATCCCAGAGATACGGCATAGGTCACAACGATGAGCAACCCCGTGAAGAAACCCTGTTTCATATGATTGAATAATTTTTTGAATAATTTTTGGTGACGGCCTTCAGGAAATATTTTCAGCAGCGAATCGATACCAGATCGTAAATAATGACTTCTTTTGAAAAAAAACAACAAATACCCGAATACTCTTGCCTTGCGGCCCAAGGAAAAACCCCGGCGTCTTGACAATTCAGGTTTTTCGGTTATCTAACAGGGTGGGTAAAAAAACAGAAACAGACTTGCACTGCAAGAGCGAAAAGGATAGGGGCATGATTCCGCAAAACGTAATTGACGACATCCGTCAGCGCGCCGATATTGTCGACATCCTGTCGGACTATCTGAAACTGCAGCCCTCGGGCCGCAACTTCAAGGCGCTCTCCCCCTTCACCCAGGAAAAAACCCCCTCGTTCGTCGTCTCGCCCGACAAGCAGATCTACAAGTGTTTTTCAACCGGAAAGGGTGGAAACGTCTTTTCATTCATCATGGAAATGGAAAAGGTGACCTTCCCGGAGGCCGTGGAACTTGTCGCCAAACGCTCCGGGGTCGATATCAGCCGGTATACGGCGCACGATGCCGCAGCCGGAAACGAGGAAGAGAGCCGGACGAAGACCCTGCGGTGGGCGGCGCGCCTGTTTCACCGCACCCTCATGAGCGAAGCGGGAAAAACCGGACTCTCCTATCTTACCGCACAGCGCGGGCTTTCCGCGGAAACGCTCACCGCCTTCGGTCTCGGTTATGCTCCCGAGTCATGGGACCATCTTCTCCTTGAAGCCCGGCGGGCCGGAATAGCCGAAGAGCAGCTGGCCGAACTCGGTCTTGTTACCGAAAACCGTCAGAAAAGCAGCCGGTACGACACCTTCCGAAACCGGGTGATCTTCCCCATATTTTCCGTCGGCGGACAGGTTGTCGGCTTCGGAGGCAGAACCCTGGCGAGCGATCCCGATACCCCCAAATATCTGAACTCTCCGGAAAGCCGGATGTTCGAGAAGTCGAAACTGCTGTACGGACTGCATGCGGCAAAACAGGAGATCCGGAGAACGGAAACCGCTTTTCTCGTCGAAGGCTATATGGACGTGATCGCCCTGCATCAGGCGGGAGTAACTGCCGCTGTCGCCTCCTGCGGCACATCGCTCACCCGCTACCAGGCGAAAATCCTGCAGCGCTATACCTCCAGCGTGCTCTTCATCTATGACGGCGATCCGGCAGGGAAAAAATCCATGATGAGCGGCATCGACATCCTCCTGGCCGAGGGCGTCACTCCGTTTGTGGTCATGCTTCCGGCGGGCGACGATCCCGACAGCTTCGTAAGGCGCGAAGGGCGCGACTCGTTTCTGCACTACACCCGGGAAAACCGCCTCGCCTTTCAGGATTTCCAGATCCGCGTGTTCAGCGATTCGGGAAACTTCAGTCACCCCGACGTGAAAGCCAAAGCCATCGGCGTGATGACGCACACCATTTCGCTCATCCCCGATCGCATCCGCCGGGAACTCTACCTGCAGGAGCTTTCAGGAAAACTTGGCGTAAGCCCTGCAGCCCTTGCGGAACTCACCAAAAAACAGCCGGTCAGAAAGGAGTTCCCGGCGCCGCATGAGGAGCCCTCGGCCCGGACTCCCGCCCTTGCCCGCCGGCCGCCGCAGCAGCTGTCGGTGCTTGAAAAAACCTTTCTGAAAGCTCTGCTTGAAAGCACGCTCTACGGAAATGTGGTGCTCGAATTCGCCGCATCGCACGAAGCGATGCTCGATCTGCCGCATCCGGCGGCCCGGGAGATTCTTGCCCATATGATCCGGCGCTACCGGGAAAGCGGAGGAAATCCAGACGAACGCATCGACACGGCAACGGAAATCAGCATGTTCGGAAGTGCCGAATCGAGAGATCTGGCCTCCGGCCTGCTCATTGAACAGCCGGTCAGCAGCAGATGGCAGGAACAGCCCGATGCCGACCGGGAACACGCCCGACGCTGCCTAACGGCATTTCTCGATGCATTCAGAAACATCATTCTCGAACCGCTCTCGCACCGGAAGAAAACCGTTACGGAAGCGTTGCGCCGGGAGGAGGACAACGACAGGGCATTGGCGCTGCAGCAGGAGGTCAAGGAGCTCAACGCAACCATCAGAAAAACCACAGCCGATCTCGGAGCAATGATTACCGGCATCATTGAAAGCCGCTAAAGCGGCTCCGGCGCGCAAAAGCATCCCTGAAAAGAAAAAGCCGTCCCGGAGCGCCACTGGCTCCGGGACGGCGTTGTTGCTGTTCCGGCGTCACGCTTCCGGGTTCAGGGCGTCATCGAGTACCCTTCGAGCGGACGGCTGAGGCAGAGCTCCCTGATCTCGTGCCTGACCGAACGGCAGACATCCTCGACACCGGCACTGTTTGCCGAGGCGATGACCCGGTCGATCATGGAGGCGATGGCCCGGCTGTCGTTTTCGGTCATGCCGCGCGTGGTCATGGCCGGGGTGCCGATCCTGATGCCGCTGGTGACGAAAGGCGATTTGTCGTCGAAGGGCACCATGTTCTTGTTGACCGTGATACCCGCCTCATGCAGCAGGTTTTCGGCCACCTTTCCGTTGACCTCCTTGTTGCGCAGATCGAGCAGCATGAGATGGTTTTTCGTGCCTCCGCTGACGATATTGTAACCGAGAGCGATAAAGGACTCGGCCATTGCCGCGGCATTCTTGCGCACCTGAACCGCATACTCCCTGAAAGCGGGCTGCAGAGCTTCACCGAACGCTACCGCCTTGCCGGCTATGACGTGCATGAGCGGGCCGCCCTGGATGCCGGGCATCACTTCGGCGTCCATGACCTCCGACATCATTTTCACCCGTGAACCGCTTTTGGTCTTGATGGTGATGCCCAGCGGATTCTCGAAATCGCCGCCCATCATGATCATGCCGCCCCTCGGACCGCGAAGCGTCTTGTGCGTCGTTGTGGTGACGAAGTGGCAGTGCGGCATGGGGTCGCCGAGCAGCCCTGCGGCGATCAGTCCTGCCGGATGGGCGATATCGGCCATGAGCAGGGCGCCAACCTTGTCGGCGATCTCCCTGAACGCCTTGAAATCGAACCCCTGCGAATAGGCGCTCGCTCCCGAAATAATGAGCTTGGGGCGCACCGCAAGAGCCATCTCCTCGACCCGGTTCATATCGATGCAGCCGCTTTCGCGTTCGACCCCATAGGAGTGCGCCTCGAAAAGCTGTCCCGAAAAATTCACCGCGCTGCCGTGCGTGAGGTGGCCGCCGTGGGAGAGATCGAGGCCCATGATGCGGTCTCCCGGCTTGAGCACGGAAAAAAGCACCGCCATATTGGCGCTTGAGCCGGAATGCGGCTGAACGTTGACATACTCGCATCCGAAGAGTTTTTTCGCCCGGTCTCGGGCAAGATTTTCGGCGATATCGACAAATTCGCAGCCGCCGTAATAGCGTTTTCCGGGATAGCCCTCGGCATATTTGTTGGTCATCAGCGAACCGCAGGCCTGCATGACGGCCCTGCTGGTGAAGTTTTCCGACGCGATGAGTTCGAGGGTCTCCATCTGCCGCCTGGTTTCACCGGCTATCGCATCGAAAACCTCTTTATCCTGCATCTGAAGGATTTCGGTATCCATCATGGCATCCATTCCTTTTTGGGTGTTTACGGTTTATGTTGTCCTTTGTTCATTTTTTCAGCCACCATCTGCTCGAATACATGCTGCTCGCTGGCGCAGGAAACGCCGATCATGTGGCCCATCTTGTCACGCTTGGTTTCAAGATAGTTTCTGTTGGCCGGATTCGGAGCGATCTCGAGCGACATTCTCTCGACGATTTCAAGACCGTACCCTTCGAGGCCCACAATCTTTTTCGGGTTGTTGGTCAGCAGCTTCATTTTCTGCACGCCGAGGTCCTTGAGAATCTGGGCGCCGATGCCGTAGTCGCGAAGATCGGCCTTGAAGCCGAGCTTTTCATTGGCCTCGACCGTATCGAACCCTTCATCCTGCAGATTATAGGCTTTCAGCTTGTTGATGAGGCCGATGCCGCGCCCCTCCTGCATGAGATAGACCAGCACACCGCGGCCCTCCTTCTCGATCATCCTGAGCGCCGAAGCGAGCTGGTTGCCGCAGTCGCACCGGAGGGAAGCGAACGTATCGCCCGTAGCACACTGGGAGTGTACCCTTACAAGCACCGGATCTCCAGTGGTCACGTCCCCCTTGACGAAGGCCATGTGGTTCTGGTTGTCGGTAAACGATTCGTAGGCGATGAGACGGAACTCGCCGTGAACGGTCGGAAGCCTCGACTCGACTGCCCGGTGAACGAGTTTCTGGCGCTGCATCTGGTAGGCGACCAGATCCTTGATGGTAATGAGTTTAAGTCCGAATTTATCCCTGATTTTCATCAGTTCGGGAAGACGCGCCATGCTGCCGTCTTCATGGAGAATTTCACAGAGCAGGCCGACTGGATTGCACCCGGCAAGACGGGCAAGGTCGACGGCCGCCTCGGTGTGGCCAACGCGCCGGAGTACGCCGCCGTCCATGGCCCGAAGGGGAAAGATATGGCCGGGCCGGGAAAAATCGTCAGCCCTGCATGACGGATCGGCAAGCATTTTTATCGCCATGGTCCTGTCATAAACCGATATTCCGGTGGTTACCCCTTCGGCTATGGCATCGACGGAAACCGTAAAGTTGGTTTCATGCTGGGAGGTGTTTCTCTGCACCATGGGGTCGAGCTGCAGTTCTCGCGCCCTGTCCATGGTAACGGCAACGCAGAGCAGACCACGGGCCTCCCTGGTGATGAAATTCACCATTTCGGTCGTGACACGGTCGGCGGCGGCAATGAAATCGCCCTCGTCCTCACGATCCTCATCATCGACAACAATGACCATCCTGCCCTGTCGAATATCCTCAAGCGCCTCTTCGATTGTATCGAATTTCATGTTATTGATTCAAACCCTGATAGCGTTAACGACAACTTTTCCGGAACGGATTTTCTCGCAAAGTCCCTGTAATGTAAAAAAATTCCGGAACCGTTGACAGCGAATCGACTGCGCTTGAAAAAGCGCGGTCTCTCTGGCGGCTTTGAGAAAGATCGGCTTTTTTTATCTTTCCAACGGTTTTATATCCATCGTCGAATTGTTACTTTACAGAACAATCGTATTCCGAAGCATCTACAATCCAAGAGACTGCATGACCACAAAAGTTTCCAGCCTTTCAGAAGAGGTTCAGGGCCTCACCCGCAAACTCCCGAAAGCAATGCTGGTAAAGGCAAAAGAGTATGGTTTTTCCGATTGTCAGCTTGCCATTATTTTCAAAACCACCGAACCGGTCATACGTTCACTCAGAAAGTTTTACGGAGTCGAATCGGTTTTCAAGACCGTCGACACCTGCGCGGCCGAGTTCGACGCGAAAACACCCTACCATTACTCCACCTACGACGAGGAGAACGAGTCCGTCCGCTCCGACCGGAAGAAGGTCATCATCCTCGGAGGAGGCCCCAACCGCATCGGACAGGGGATCGAATTCGACTACTGCTGCGTTCAGGCGGTCTTTGCGCTCCGCGAGGCCGGCTATGAAACCATCATGGTGAACTGCAATCCCGAAACGGTTTCAACCGACTACGATATTGCCGACAAGCTCTATTTCGAGTCCCTGACGTTCGAGGATACCATCCGCATCATCGAGCACGAGCAGCCGCTCGGCGTCATCGTCAGTTTCGGAGGGCAGACCCCCCTGAAGCTTTCAACCAGACTCGAAGAGGCCGGCGTCACGATTCTCGGCACCTCATCGACGGGCATCGACTTGGCCGAAGACCGGAAAAAGTTCGGCGCACTGCTTGAAAAGCTCGATATTCCCCACCCCGATTACGGTACGGCCATCAGCTTCGATGAGGCCCTGGCCATCACCGAAAAAATCGGCTATCCGGTTCTTGTCCGCCCCAGCTATGTGCTTGGAGGAAGAGCCATGAGAATCATCTACAACAACGACTCGCTCAAGGAGTATGTCGATCAGGCGCTCTTCATCTCCGAAAAATATCCGCTGCTTATCGACCGTTTTCTTGAAACCGCCGTGGAGTTCGACATCGACGCCATCGCCGACAGTACCGACTGCGTCATCAGCGGCATCATGCAGCATGTCGAAGCCGCCGGCATTCACAGCGGAGACTCGACCTCGATCCTCCCCTACCGCAATATCAGCCGGGAGGTGATCGATACCATGAAGGCCCATACCCGCAAGCTGGCCGAACACATCCAGGTTGTCGGCCTGATGAACGTGCAGTATGCGGTTCAGAACGACAGTGTCTACGTGATCGAGGTGAATCCGAGGGCAAGCCGCACCGTTCCGTTTGTAGGCAAGGCCACCGCTGTGCCCGTCGTGAAAATCGCAACGAGGGTCATGCTGGGCGAAAAGCTCTCCGATCTGAGAAAGGAGTACGATCTGAAGGACTGCGACCAGCTGGGCATGAAGCACATGGCCATCAAGGAACCGGTCTTCCCGTTCTCCAAGTTCGTGAAATCCGGCGTCTATCTCGGCCCGGAAATGCGATCCACCGGAGAGGCCATGAGCCTTGCCGAACAGTTTCCCGAGGCGTTCGCCAAAGCCTATCAGGCGGCCAACATGCAGTTGCCGCTTTCGGGCGCGGTGTTTATCAGCGTGAACGATCTGGACAAGAACCAGCGCATCATCGCCATAGCAAAGGAACTCTACCGCATGGATTTCGACCTTGTCGCCACTGCGGGAACCCACCGTTTTCTTACGGAAAACGGCATCGAGTGCAAGAAGGTGTTCAAGGTAGGCGAAGAGGGGCGGCCCAATATTTTCGACATCATCAAGCACGGCAAGATCGATTTCGTGATCAACACCCCAAGGGGTGAAAAGGCCCTGCACGACGAAGAGGCCATCGGCGCGGCATCGGTACTGAGCAATGTACCCTTCGTCACGACCATCGAGGCCGCTGAAGCCTCGGTACAGGCCATGGACTGCATCCGCCGCCAGGAGTTCGGCGTCAAAAGCCTTCAGGAGTACTCGGCATACCGGATAAAATAACGGCACCTCTGCCGTGAAAAGGAAAACCATAAAAAAAGGGATCGGCATCGATCCCTTTTTTTATGAATGAAATTACGATATCTCCCCTTACTGCCTGCGGCAACTCAAATCCACCCTCTCTTACCGCCAGTCGGAGACGATGCTGTCGAGCATGTCGGTGGCGATCATCTCAAGGGAACGGGAGATAGCATCCTGCTGCGCCGGAAAGCTGCCCACCGGATAGTCGGCGAAACCGGTGAAGGTCCGTTCAAACAGGACGGTTTTCTTCACCCGGTCCTGCATGAGGGCAGCAACGGAAATGGTGATCCGGTTGGTAAGCGCACGCTCCGTCGTGCTGCTGAGCTGACTCGGCTCGTCGCTGAAGGAGACGATGGTGCCTTCAAGCAGGCAGTCCGCCGTGGCCCGCGAAGGGGTCATGCGAAGCGGGCTCTGCGATTCGATCTTCTCCGTCAGGCGGCGGGTAAGTTCCGCGCGGAACTGTGCGACGCCGGCGCGTGAACGGTCCTGGAAAACCGGCACCGCTATGGTTTTCAGGTGAGAAGGCACCGAGCCACCGCTGAAACTGTAACATCCCTGTAAAAGGGTCGCGATAAAGGACAGCAGAAGAACCGCTTTCAGGCCGGTATGTCGCATTGGTTGTCTCCCCTCTCGGTAAATAAGATTAATAGGTCCGCCGGTCGATCCTCCGGGTCATTTTACGGAAGGGATAGCTGAGGAGCAACCTCTTTTTTGTCCATACGCCAAGTGCCGAAAGATAGATGCCTGTTTTGCCGTCGCTCCAGGAGGAGGCCATTTTTACGGCCAGCCCTGCGGCAACCGAGGGAGGCTGGGCAAAAATATCGAGAACGGTATTGAAGGTTTCGAGCTGCCGCTGAAGCTCGGGCGTCGGGTTTTCGGCGCTCACCATGCCGGTTCGAACCAGGCCCGGATGCAGCAGCATGACGGAAAGATCCGTCCGGCGGTATTCCGCGGCGGCGGCATAGGTAAAGCGGGCAATGGCGGCTTTGGTCGAGCCGTAGGCCGTGATGAAGGGGGTGTTCGAACCGCTGTCGGTTCCGGAACCCGCCATGTTGATGATTTTTCCGGGAATGTTCCTGCGAAGGAAATAACCGATGGCCGCCCTGCAGCCGTAGTAGGTTCCCTTGAGGTTGGTGTCGATCACCCTGCCCCAGAGGGCAGGATCGCTGGAGGCAACATCGCCGAAAGGATCCGATATGCCTGCGTTGTTGATGAAACAGTCGATCCGTCCGAAACGCGCCGCCGAAGCTTCGACAAGGCGCTCCATCTCCTCAGGCGAACTGACGTCACAGGCATAACCGTAAACACTTCCAGCTGGAAACCCGGCAACCGCCGCATCGACATTGGCCTGTGAGGAGGAGGTGATCACGACCGACGCCCCCTCGTCGACAAATCTCCGGGCTATGGCGTTGCCGATACCGCGTGTCGAACCGGTAATGACGGCAACCCTGTTTTCAAGTCTTCCCATTTCGTAACCATCTGATTGCCCCCTCGGCGGGGCGGTTATTTTCTTGCGGCTGCGCCATCGACCATGGCCTGCAGCTCAGGGCGGCCTTCGGCATAGGATTCAAGCGAAACACCCTGCCTGATCGCCTCCCATGCCTGCCGTATACTGGCCGCACCGGCTTTCGGGCCCATCGGATGGCCGAAAATGCCCCGGCCGGGCACAAATCCGAAATCGACGCTGCCGACCTTCCGGTAGACGCTTTCGAGCGTCAGCGCCGAATCGCTGCCTCCCGGAACGGGAAGCGAGGTGCGGATATGGCCGAACTCCTGCAGGCATTCGCGGATATTTTCCATGACCTCCTCTTCAGGAGTCATCATCCGGCTTCCGAAACCGGGCATGATGATGGAATCGAGACCCGCAAGGCGCTGAAGCTTGGTCATGACCCGCGAATGCACCCCGTATTTTTCCATCCTGCTGAAGGCGGCAATAAAGGGGAAATGACCGATAAGCGGCACTCTGGTGTGTCTTGCCAGCATCCTCACCGCGCTGAGCCCGACCGGCAGGGCGTTGATGAGGAGGGCGTTGGCGCCGTTGCGCACGGCAATATCGTGCTGTTCGATCAGCCGGTCTACCTCATCGGTCACATTGGCAAGATAGATCTTCGGTTCACCAGTCTCTTTTTCGGCCTTCAGGCGGGCGGCTCCGAGCTCCCTGGAACGCTCTTCGAGCGTCGACCAGTCCACATCGGCCAGCATCTCGTCGTCCTTGGCGATATCCAGACCGCCAAGCCAGCTCTGGTAGGCAATTTCGGCGAAACATGCAGGCTTCAGGCCGATATTGGGCTTGACGACCCCGAAAAAGATCGGACGATCGTAAGCCTGCAGGAGTTCGCGAATGCCTTCGATACCGAATTTCGGACCGTCGAACGCGTTGAGATAGGGCTCGGGAAAGGTTATGTCGAGCAGTTTGACGACAGGAACACCGGGGGTAAAAAAAGCCCCCTCGCCGCAGACCGCACTGAGAAGATTGGGCAGCTTCGGCCCGAAATTGCGGTGCGGATGCGCGATGGTGACCCGGCATGCGTGAATGGGGCCGGTTTCGGAGTGCTTGACCGGATAACTGAGTTCGGGCAGTTCGCCTTCGACGGTGAGCCGGATAACCTTGGCTGCGTAGAGCGGTCTGAAATCCTCGTCGAGATCGACACGCTTCCACTGTGCCGTGGACTGTTCACTGCAGAAGTGAGCCAGCGCTGTCTCGATATCGCCCACGCACTCCAGATAGTATTCGAGTGTGAGGTAATCAGCCATATCGAGCTGTTCCGGTGAGGCAAAAAAACCCTTGATATCCTCAGTGTTCATAAAATAAACGGTATGCTCACGGCCCCGGATGCATTCGAGAAAACCGCCGGGTTCCTGATTGAAAAGTCAGTTATTGATGTATGCTCCGGAACCTCCGGTCAGCCTTCCGCCCTGATGCTCTGGAAATACTCGTACGCTTCGGCGGGCGGCATGTTTTCATGAACGACCTTGCCGACCGTTTTCATCATGGCAAGCGGAGCGTCGCACTGGAAAATGTTCCGGCCCATATCCACACCGGCCGCACCTTCCTGGATTGCCTGGTAGGACATGGTGAGCGCCTCGAGTTCGGAAATCTTCTTGCCTCCGGCCATAACGATCGGCACCGGGCAAGAAGCCACAACCGTTTCGAAATCTTCGGGCACATAGTAGGTTTTTACGATCTGCGCCCCGAGTTCGGCCGCAATCCGGCAGGCAAGCCTGAAGTATTTGGCGTCACGCACCATATCCTTGCCGACGGCGGTAACCGCCATGGTTGGAATGCCGTAACGGAGACCCATATCGATCAGCCTGGTCATATTGTGGATGGAACGGGTTTCAAACTCGCCGCCGATGAAAATCTGCAGGGTGATTGCCGCCACGTTCATGCGGATGGCATCCTCGATATCCACGGCAAGCTCTTCGTCGGAAAGCTCCTTGAGAATGCTCGGGCCGCCGCTGCAGCGCATGACAACCGCCTTGGTGAGCGAAGGAGGAACCGTCGTGCGCAGCATGCCTCTGGTGAGCATGATGGCGTCGGCATGCGGCATAAGCGGCACGATGTTGACGTCGGGACGTTCGAGACCGGTGGTTGGACCCTGAAAATAGCCGTGGTCGA
>Ga0105105_10000516_pt1 | contig 17622 bp, 19 predicted proteins | sample PPLLaktember2015_4_FD_79108 | JGI IMG/M metagenome (GOLD analysis project Ga0105105, IMG submission 79108) | Freshwater sediment microbial communities from Prairie Pothole Lake near Jamestown, North Dakota, USA - PPLs Lake P8 Core (1) Depth... | ecosystem: Environmental > Aquatic > Freshwater >...
CAGCTCAGCCTCGATCGCCAGGGCTGGCTGTGGCTGCTGCTGGGGGTGGGTGTGAGTTTGCTGAGCTTGGTGGCCAACGGCTTGGCCTTCGGCGTGGTGTTGCGCTGGCTCGGGCTGCGCCCCCGCTGGGGGGAGCTGGTGCGGGCCTACCTAGATACCAACCTGCGCAAATTCCTGCCCGGTGGCATCTGGCACCTCAGCAGTCGCGTGCAGCTGTTGCGCAGCGCTGAGGCCCCCTTGGCCGCCCCGGCCCCGGGCGCTCTGGCCCTAGTGGCGGTGCTGCTGGACCCCTTGGTGGCGGCGGTGGCGGCCCTCGTGCTGGTGTCGGCTGGAGGCTGGCAACAGGGCCTGGCTTTGTTGGGGTTGTTGCCCTTGGCCTTGCTCTGGCCGCGTTGGCTCAACCCCCTGCTCAATCGCCTGGAGCGCCGCAAGGTCTCGGCTCTGGGCATGGACATCGAGGCGGCCGCCACTGAGCCGATTCGCGCCTATCCCTGGCCGCCGCTGCTGGTGCAGTTTGGATTTGTGCTGCTGCGCTTTGGCGGCTTTGCCTGCTGCGTGCAGGCCTTCGATCTTTCTTTCAGCCTCAGCTGGGGCGGCTGGCTGGCGGGCTTCGCCCTGGCCTGGACCGCCGGACTGGTGGTGCCTGGCGCCCCCGGCGGCCTGGGGGTGTTTGAGGCGGTGCTGCTGCTGCGCCTCGGCTTTGCCATTCCCGAGGCGCCGCTGCTGGCGATCGCAATCAGCTACCGGCTGGTAGTAACCATTGCCGATTTGCTGGCGGCGCTCACGGCCAGGTTGGACGGGCCTCCCATTCTCCGGAATTCAGCAACAGCTCCCTGAACCTTCACCGGAGCCGGTGCCGAAGGGCAGGGTGCTGCCGCACCCTGGAAACAGTCCGTAGTGGCGGCTGAAGTCGCCGATGAAGGAGAAGTGGGGCGCAAACCGCGTCGCCTGCAGCATCCGGAAGGTGTTGCCACACACCGGGAACACCCGCCCGGTCTCGATGGCGTGGTGGCCATCGAGCTTGAAGCTGTGCGGATGCTGGGGGATCGTGCCGAGATAGATCACGGCCTGGCCGTGGTCTTCGCAGGCATCCTCGAGTTCGGCGATGTTGAACAGCCGGTAGGTGGCGGAATAAAAGCGTGCTTCGCCCACCAGCGGTGCTAGCGCCGGCTCGGTGATCTTGATCTCACGGTCGCTCACCAGCCGCGGGTCAAGAAAGCCGGCGCCCTTGGCGAGGCGCAGGAAGTCGTTCCAGTAGAGGGCTCCGCCCAGGCACTCGCCGTAGAGCACAGGATCGCGCCGCACCGCTTCCGGTAGGCGCCGATCGACGTAGACATCGGAGAAGTACATCTCACCCCCTGGTTTTAGGAGCCGTTTCACCCCTTTCAGCACCGCCGCCTTGTTTGTGGAGAGGTTGAGCACGCAGTTGCTCACGATCACATCGAAGCTGGCTGACTCCAGCGGCAGCTGGTCGAGCGCTTCGATCGTGCCTTCCAAAAACGACACGTTGGCGTAGCCGAATTGCTCCGTATGAAAGTCGAGATGCTCCCGGGCCACCGCCAGCTGCTCCGGTGTCATGTCGACGCCCACTACCGAGCCGTTGGGCCCCACCAGCTGGGCCAGGGCGTAGACGTCACGGCCCGAACCACTACCGAGATCGAGAATGCGGCATCCCTCCAGCAGGGGCGGGCACACCAGGCCACAGCCGTAATAGCGCTGCAGCACATCCGGGTGAATGCGTGCCAGCAGGGAGCGAAGCCAGCCCGGCACCGTATCGGCATCGCAGCAGGCGCTGGTCTTGAGGTCTGCTGTGCCGGTGAGCTCCTTGCCGTAATAGGCCTGAACAGCAGCTTGGGTGGGCATGGCAGCTCGCGGCCTTGGGGGTGGTGATTCAGTCTGCCTTTGGTGCCTGGGGGGCTGGGGTGGTGCAGGCTTGATCTAGGGCTTGGAAATAGCGATCCAGCGGTTGCGGGCCATCAGGCGGGCCTCTGCCTCCCGGGGCCATTGCGACGGCGGATACAGCCGCTCCAGTTCGCGGCGATCTCGGCGCCCTAGGCGCTGCAGCATCTCGGTAGTGCTGAACAGGGGTGTTCCCCGTAGGCACAGCGTTTGTACCGCATGCCAGCCCTCGTGCAGCAGGGTATCGAGCTGGTTTCCTTTCGGGCACACCACCACCTCGCGGCGGCCGCGCACGTACAGCCCGAGGAGATTGGGCTCTCGGCAGCGCGGATGCTCCTGGCGAATCACAAAGCCTCGCTGCTCAAAGGCGGCGATGGCTTGGCGCAGTTCGCGGCTTTCGGCACGCACCCCTAGGGGCTGAAAGGCTGCCGCGCCCAGCAGAACGATGCCGAGCAGTCGTGCCGCAAGGTTCAAATAAGCAAGGCTCCAATCAGCACGGCCCAGCTCATAGCTGATCTGCAGGGTGTCGCAGGGGAGCTTGGCATTGCTGTCAGGGCACCGGTTGAGGCGCAGATGGCAGTGGGTCATGGCGAGTTCGTCAACTCCTGCATATGGGGCGAGCCCTTGCGACCTGTCATTCCTCGATATGGCTCTGGAGCTCAGCCGGAAGGGCAGCCACCAGTCGCTGGCGGGCCTGGCGGGAAGCCCAGCCGATGTGGGGCGTCAGGATCAGATTTGGCACCTCTTTAAGTGCCTCCAACTCGGCACCTGGTGGCTCCTTGTCGAGCACGTCGAGGGCGGCTCCGGCCAGTGCTCCTCGCTGTAGGGCTTTCACTAGGGCCGGCAGCTCGATCAGGCCGCCCCGGCCCAGATTCACCAGCACGGCCGACGGCTTTAACCAGCTCAGCCGCTCGGCATTGATCAGGCCCCAGGTCGCCGGGGTGAGCGGGGCATGCAGGCTCAGCACATCCGCCTGGCGCAGGGCTGCTTCGAGTTCGCCGGCACCGCTGCGGCTTGTTATTAGGCGCACGTCCATCCCGAATGCGCTGGCCACGGCCGCCACTCCACGGCCGATCGTGCCGGCTCCCAGCACCGTGAGCGTGCGGCCTGCCAGTTCGTCGAATTCCGGCTCCACCAGGGAGAAGACTGGGCTGCGTTGCCAGTCGCCCTCCAGCACCTGGCGCCGCCGGTTGCGCAGATCGCAGACCAGCTCGAGGATCAGCGCCCAGGTCACCTGCACCACCGAGGCCGTGCTGTAGCGACCTGCATTGCGCACGGCGATGCCGAGCTCGCTGCAGGCCTGGCCATCGATCTGGTCGGTGCCGGTGCTAGCCGCGCAGATCAGCCGCAGCTGTGGCGGGGTGCTTGGCCAGCAGATCAGCTCGGCATGACGCTCCAGGGGCGCCAGGTCTACCGGGCCCAGGCTGAGGGCATCGAGGAAGACGGCTCGGGGTTTGGTCATGGCAGCTCCTCGCAACTGCATCTATTGTTGAGAAGTCCGGGACAGCGCTGTGATTGCCAGACTCAGCCCTGGAGCCGTGCCTCCCCCCGCAACCCTTCCCCCTGGCGGAGATGGCCTTCGCTCCAGCCTGCATGATCGCGGCCAGAGGCTGACTCCCCAGCGCCAGCGAGTGTTGGCTCTGTTTGAGCGCATTGGTGAAGGCAGTCACTTGGGAGCTGAAGAGGTGCACCAGCGCCTGCTGCGCAGCGAGGAGCGGGTGTCGCTCGCGACCGTGTATCGCACCCTGCGGTTGCTCAGCTCGATGGGGTTGCTGCAGGAGTTGGAGCTGCCCGAGGGTGGGCGCCGCTTTGAGCTGGCCAGTGATGCCCGCCGCGACCACCACCATCTGGTGTGTGTGCGCTGCGGCCGCACTGAGGAATTTGAAAATTCAGCAGTGCTCCAGGCGGGCGAGCAGGCCGCAGGCGGCCATGGCTTCCGCCTGCTTGAGTGCGTGCTCAACGTGCGGGCCCTTTGCCCCAGCTGTGCGGCGGCGGAGTAGTTCCCGAATACATCTCTAAGCAACCCCTAAACGCAGCCTTTTGCAAAAGCGTCAGTGCAGCTGACGGCACCGGGAGTGCTCCTTAGCTTTGGGCAAGCGAATGCATCCATGCTTGCAAGCTGCCATCGATGCCTAGCTCCGAGCCCAGCCTTTTGTTTGTTTTTGATCAGGGTCTGGCTGCCCTGGCAATGGCACTGCGCAGCGTGCTTGAGGCCTTCTCCCTCGGCACGGTGGTGCTCGGTTTGTTGATCACCCTGCGCCAGGCCTGGCAGGGCTGGCGAGGCCGACGGCGCAGCTCCAGCATTTTTCAGGGGGTGAGGCTCACCTTTGGCAGCTGGTTGGCGATGGCCCTGGAGTTTCAGCTCGGTGCCGACATCGTCGCCACCTCTACTTCTCCCACCGGTGCCCATCTGGTGCAATTGGGCGTGGTGGCCGTGATCCGCACCTTGCTCAATGTGTTTTTGGCCCGTGATTTGGAGGCTGAAGCATCCCATCGATCCCTGAGCCCGGAGGGGCGCCCGTGAATCTCACCAACGAACTGGCCAAGCAACGCAACCGGGATGCGGCCGAACGCACCCTGATGGCCTGGATCCGCACCTGTCTCTCGCTGATCAGCTTTGGCTTCGGTCTAGACAAGATCGTCGAAGCAATTGATCGCACCGGCGGTGGCCAAGTTGCCCAGGTGGAGTGGGGGGTGCAGTTGGTGGCGGCGGCCTTCACAATCACGGGGATTCTCGCCATGACGGGAGCCACGGTCCAATACCGCCGAGAGCTGCGCCGTCTCCATCAAGACGACTACATCTACCGAGATAAGCCCCACATCGCTGCCGCTACAGCTGTGATGCTCACTTTGATCGGGCTGCTGGCACTGGGGCTGATTGCTGCCCGCGCCGGCAGCTAGGCCCCAGCCCCCTGGCTCTTTTTGATCTGCTGTTCAGCGTCTTGCTCCGATGGCTCAATCCCCCCCCCTGTTGGTTTCTGCAACCCTGTTCGCGATCATGTTTGCCCTGGGGGTGGGCCTGCCCCTCGATGGCTTCAGTCGCTGGGGGCAGCACCGGGGTCTGCTGCTGCGTGGTCTCATCGGCACCTGCCTGCTCGTACCTATGGCAGCTGCGCTGTTGCTGTTGCTGCCGCCCACCGTGGCCCTCTCCCAGCCGGCTCGATTTTCTATCGCCCTGATGGCTATTTGCCCAAGCGCCCCCCTGCTGATGCGCAAGGCAGGCAAGCAGGGGGGGGATCGGATCCTGGCCGCCCTGCTCCAAGTGGCCGCAGCACTGGCGGCGATCGTGACCATTCCCCTGCTGGCGAGCGGCTTCACCGGCATCTTCGGGGTCGAGGGCTGGCAGGTTCAGTCGCACCACGTAGCCGCTCAGGTGGCCCTAACCCAGCTGCTCCCCCTGTTGCTGGGCTTGTTAGTAAGGCGCTTCGCGCCCAGGTGGGCAAGCCGACTGGAGACTCCCCTCGATCGCCTCTCTAATGGGCTGCTTTTGCTGCTCGTGTTGGTGGTGCTGTGGAAAACTGGGCCCCTGTTAGTCACCTATGTGGGCGCCAATCTGATGGCCTTGCCAGTTATGGCAGCCCTGGTGTTGATCAGCCTGGCTTTGGGCTACGGCCTGACGAATCGGGATCCCTGCCTGGGAGTCACCCTGGCCTTAGTCACATCGATGCGCAACCCAGGTCTTGCATTGTTGCTGGCCGGCATTTATGCCCCGGAAGTGCCTGCCGTTAAACTTGGAATCCTGGTGTATTTGCTGATTACTATTTTGCTCTCGATTCCCTTTCTGAAGTGGCAGAGGCGCCTTCAGGCCTGAGTTGGACTAGAACGCTACCGATCTAACGAGTTCGCGACTGGCGCTTGATTTTTTGCATTTGCGCCAATGTTTGCATTTGCGCAAATCAATGCTCGTCTAGGTATTTGGGTGTGAAGAAGTGCATGGCTTTGCTGCAATGAGGTGCAGCCGTCCCCATCCTTTGAGCAGGTGCATTCGTCTCTTTTCATCCCATGCCCAACGGAAAACCCAACGTTCTCATCCTCTGGGGTGACGACATCGGCCAAAGCAATCTCAGCTGCTACAGCGATGGTTTGATGGGCTATCAGACCCCCAACATTGACCGCGTAGCTAAGGAGGGTGGTCGCTTCATTCACTACTACGCCGAACAGAGCTGCACCGCTGGTCGTGCGGCCTTCATTTCCGGCCAGAGCGTCTTCCGCACCGGTCTCAGCAAGGTGGGGCTGCCTGGCGCTGAATCGGGCTTTAAGGCTGAAGATCCCACGATCGCTGAGCTGCTCAAGCCCCAGGGCTATCGAACCGGCCAGTTTGGCAAAAACCACTTCGGCGATCGCGATGAGCATCTGCCGACCATGCATGGTTTTGATGAGTTTTTTGGCAACCTCTATCACCTCAACGCCGAGGAGGAGCCGGAGCTACGCGACTATCCCAAGCCTGAAGATTTCCCGAACTTCAAGGAGCGCTATGGCCCCCGCGGTGTGTTGCATTGTTGGGTAAATGATGATGGCACCCAACGGATTGAAAACACCGGCCCCCTAACCCGCAAGCGGATGGAGACGGCCGATGACGAATTCATCGCTGAGGCAAAGCGTTTCATTCGCGATGCAGTTGCCTCTGGCGAGCCCTTCTTCGTCTGGTTCAACACCACCCACATGCACTTCCGCACCTATGCGCGTGCCCAGGATGTGGGCCGCAGCGGTCGCTGGCAGTCGGAGTATCACGACGTGATGATCTATCACGACGAGTGCATTGGTGAAATGCTCAACCTGCTCGATGAATTGGGTGTCACCGATGACACCATCGTGATGTACAGCACCGACAACGGTCCCCACATGAACAGCTGGCCTGATGCCGGCATGACACCCTTCCGCAGCGAGAAGAACACCAATTGGGAAGGGGCTTATCGGGTGCCGGCCCTAGTGCGCTGGCCAGGGCATATCGCTCCAGGCACCATCTTCTCGGGTATCTGCAGCCACCTCGACTGGCTGCCAACCATCCTTGCGGCGGCCGGCGAGCCTGAGATCAAGGAGAAGCTCAAGGCGGGCTATCAGGTCGGCAATAAGACCTTCAAGATCCACCTTGATGGTTACAACATGCTCGACTACTGGACCGGCCAGGCTGATAAGAGTCCCCGGGTTGAGTTCTTCTACTTCTCCGACGACGGTGACCTCACTGGCCTGCGTTATGACAACTGGAAGTTCGTGTTCATGGAGCAGCGCTCCCAGGGCACTTGCCAGATCTGGGCCGAACCGTTTACGGCTCTGCGGGTACCCAAGATCTTCAACCTGCTCACTGACCCCTATGAGCGGGCTGATGTGACCTCAAACACCTATTGGGACTGGATGTTTGATCACATTTTCCTGTTGGTACCAGCCCAGACATTTGTGGCCCAGTTCCTCGCTACCTTCGCCGAATATCCTCCGCGCCAAAAGGCTGCCAGCTTCTCGCTGGAGCAGGTAATGGAGAAGATGGTGAATACTGTCGGCGGACCCTGATTCCGCCGCTATGCCAGCCGGCACCGCCCGATCTCCCGGTCGTCCCCCATTCCCGGGAATGGTGTGGATACCGGCGGGCGGTTTTCGGATGGGGTCAGACCACCACTACCCCGAGGAGGCTCCGGCCCATGACGTCGAGGTAGATGGCTTCTGGATCGATCGCACTCCTGTCACAAACGCTCAGTTTCGGAGCTTTGTTAAGGCCACCGGCTACCGCACGCTGGCGGAGCAGCCAGCCGATCCGGCCATCTACCCCGGCGCAAATCCGGATCAACTTGCCCCGGCGTCAATCGTTTTTGTGCCGCCTTCGGGGCCGCTGGGTCCTGGAAGCCACTACCGCTGGTGGCAATATCTTGCCGGAGCCAACTGGCGCCATCCAGAGGGGCCGGGTAGCTCGATTAAAGGGCGTGAGCAGCATCCGGTGGTTCATGTCGCCTGGGATGACGTTTTTGCCTATGCCAGCTGGTGCGGTAAAAAGTTGCCTAGGGAGGAGGAATGGGAGCGGGCAGCTTGGGGCGGCCTGTGCAATGCCGAGTTTGCCTGGGGTGAAGAACTGCATCCCGGTGGAGTGCCTCTGGCTAATACCTTTCAGGGTGATTTCCCCCATCACAACAGCCGCTTAGATGGCTACGAGCGCACCTCCCCTGTGGGAGCCTTTCCCGCAAATGGCTACGGGTTGGTCGACATGATCGGCAATGTGTGGGAGTGGACCGAGAGCTGGTATGGCAAGCACCAGCTCAGAAAGGGGGGCTGTTGCGCTGATGCCGACCATGCTCAGGCGCGTGAAGCAAGCATCGATCGCCACTCGCAGCACGGCGACCAACCACGCAAGGTGGTCAAAGGCGGCTCCTATTTATGTGCACCCAGCTATTGCCGCCGCTACCGCCCAGCAGCTCGAATGGCCCAGGGGCTTGATACCTCCACGGGCCACATGGGTTTTCGCTGTGTGGTGAGGTCCTCAGAGCTGGCGACGCTCTAAAGCTTCTGCCAGGCGGGTGGCGGCAGCAGCGAGTTGAGCCTGGGGATCGGGAACGGGAGCGGAGATCGGTCGTTCGCCACGCTTCATGGCTTCAATGCCGCGCACGATCAGGAACACCACGAAGGCGATCACGATGAAATTGATCAGTGCCACGATCACAGCTCCTGCTGGCCAAGCGCTGATAGCCGACACATTGGCAGCTTTAAGCGCAGGAGCAAGCAGTGAGGTCATCACTAGACTAACTACCGCATCCACTACTTTGCCAAAAGCTCCACCGATAACCACGGCAACAGCGAGATCTACAACATTGCCTTTGTTGACGAAGTCCTTAAAGTCTGAGAGAAAAGTGCTGCGGCGTTTCATTGAATTAGAAGAAGAATTTGAGGCCAACTTCAAAGCCGTTCCGGTAGCTGCTGTAGCCGCTATCGGGGGTATCTCCGGTATTGTAGTTTATCCCTGAATATCGCCAGGAAATATTTAGGTCTGTGTTGTTACCCACTGCGTAGCCAAGGCCAACTTGGGCGTTACCGGAAAGATCTTCTGATCCACTGAGCCCAAAGCCACCAATGTCGGCGCGGGCAAAGGCCCGTAAGCGGGGAGAGAGAAACACCGTGGCTTGTGTGCCCAGTAGGGGTTGAGCCCAGGTTCGTCCAAAGTTGCCTTGTCGTTGAAAACTGATCCGACCTCCAATGCCTTCAAGCTGGGCTCCAACATCCAACTGGGCATCAATTATCCGTACGCCGGCGTAGGGGATCAGGCTGAATTGACCTGGCTTGCCCACCGCAGCTTCTCGATCTCCAAAGCGATAGCGCAAGGCAAGGTCGTAGATCCCCTGAGTAGCGGTGACCTCAGCTCTCCCCGTGAAGATGCCCCGCTGGCCGGTAGTTGATCCGTATTGGCCAAGTTTGACGTAATCCAGATCGAGCAGCAGGCCTAGGCGATCCTTTTCGATGCTGCCGCGTAGGGAGGTGGCCCACTTCAGCTTGGAAAGAATGTCACCGAGATTTAGATCGGTGTCGGCACTGAAGTTTCTTCTTCCATTGGAAACAGTGGTCGTCCCGGTGGTACGTACGGGAGCGAAGCCATACAACTCCACTGTGCCGGCCCATGGAGAGACAGCTGCCGGCAGCTGATTGATGGCCGGGGGAGGTGCCTCGTTTTCAAGGCGATCGCCGCTGGCAGGTTCAGACTCTTGTGCTTGGAGTTCGGCCCCCAGTCCAAATATCAGGGTGAAGGTCGTCAAGGCATGAACTGCTCGGGCTCGGTGCATCGCTTGATTACCCAAAAGTTGCCCTATTATCTAGGCCCGCAGTGCCTATTGCAGTTCCAAGTGTCGCTTTGATGTCAATTTTGTCTTTCAGGGGCCATGGCATTGCACATTAGGCAAAGCCTTGCAGTTTTTGCCATCACGTCAAAATGGATCTGCCGCAGTTAACGCGACAGATCCATGGGCTTATCAGTCGGTTAAACCGATCCGAAGGCCACTTGGCAGGCGGCATTCAGGAGTTCGGCTTCTTCGGCATTGCTGGGCTCCTGGCCATTGATTGTGCCCTGGTTGCAGTTGGCAGTCAGTTGGTAGTTGTTGCCATTGGTCTGCATCACAAAACTAACTGAATTGTTGCCGGATGGTTGGACAGTTCCGAATAGCAACTGGTAGTTTGTGTTGGGTACAACAATGTAGGTTGTGTTGCTGCTAATGGCATTATTAACTGCATTGTTGATAATTGCTGATGTGGCGAGAGTCGCTACACCCCAGGCCGCTGCCCGGGCGCCCCACCATCCCCAGGTTGGGGTCGACCAGCCGCCATACCAGCCGTAGTTCCAGGGCCGCGCCACTCCCCAGCCAGGTCGCGCCCAGCCTGGTCGTACGTTGACATTATTTATATTGACAGTGCGGTTCCAGTTGCGATTTACATTCCGGTTTACGTTGCGGTTTATATCGCGATTGATGTTTCTGTTTACGTCGCGGTTGAGGTTGCGATTGCCATCGCGGTTGGCCATTCGGTCACCGCCCTGGCCAGCGCCTGGTAGCTGACGTGTGCCTGCCGCCGGTCGGTTAACGGCCGCTGGTCGGTTCAAGGAAGGTCCCCCGGAGCCAGCACCAACCCTTGCGTTGTTGCTCCAGCCACCAGTAGGTCTGGTTGAACCGCGGTTGAGGCCCGCACCGGCATTGCTAAAACCGCTGTTGCCACCAGCGCGTAGGCCACCACCACCACCGCCTCGGGATCCGCCTCGGGATCCGCCGCCACCACCACCACCACGGATGCCGCCGCCGCCGCCGCCTCGGGCAATTAGCTGGGCCGTGCCGCTATCCGGCATGGGGCTCTCAATGGCGAGGGCTGTGCCGATCGGTAGGAGCATTGCCCCCGCCAGCACGAGGCCGAGGCCATTCCATGGGCTATTTAGAGCTCGGTTCATTTGCCAACCCCCTTGCAGCCGTCGTCGTAGCAAGTGAGATCAATGCGTCCATCAGCGCCGAACTGCACCCTGATCAGATCTCGGCCTGCCGTTGCATCAGGCCGGTCTTCTTTAACGCTGTTGAGGTAGTTGGGGTTGACCACGCATAGGTCACGGTCGTTAAAGCAGATCGTGTTCGTTGAGAAGCGAGCTGCTGCTGAGTCGAGGTTTTTCCATTTCTTCTGGCTGTCCACCCAAATGCTCATGCGTACTGGGCTGTCGGTGACCCGAATTGTTTCTACGCTCTTGCCGATGATGTGCCGATAGAGGGTGGCGTTGCCCTCGTTAACTGCTTCCACCACGCAGGCCTGCGGTTCACCGCCTTTGACGCTGCACTTGGTCTCGAGTTTGTAAAGGGTGTTGGTTTGGGCAAGGGCTGGAGCTGCCGCCAGCACGCTCGCGGCAGCGGCCAGCAGGCCGATCCGGCAGCACATGGGGTTGCGGTTCAACATGAAAAGAAAATCCCCAACGTCGGTGGGAAAGCAATCCCAGCTTGACCACGGTTGAGGCACTTGGCTGCAGGCCGTTGCTCATAGCCACAAAGCTTGAGTTTCAGCTCGTCAGCTGTTGCGATTGGAGAAAAAGTAGGCAAAAAGCGTAATTGCTCTTAGCTGGGCCCTGGCCCTGCCAACTTGCAATTGCTTGTTGTTATTGAGAATCGCTTGCAAAAGGCGGCATTCTTGTTTAGGTTGCGAGTCATTCGCAATAAGCCTTCTGCTGCGGCCATGACTTTTCGCTTCCTGCCCGCCGATTCCCTTGCCGCCGTGCGCATGCCGGTTGGGCAAACCGTGCTGCTAGACCCCGCTCTGCGCCCCACTGGGAGCTGCATTGAGGTGCTGGAAGGTGTGGCTCGCGTCTATTGCCCCTGCGAGGAAACTGAGGGGATGACCTTGGCTTTCCTGCAAGCGGGGGATCAGCTGTGCACCGAGCGCCTCTGCAGTGAGGGTGTCTGTGTCGAGGCGCTCACGCCTTTGTGTTTCCGTAGCGATGCCACACCCCGGCAGGGGGAAGGCTTTGATGCCGTCAATGAATGGACCTTGCAGCTGCTGCGCATTCGCCACCTGAGTAGTGCCGACCAGCGGCTGCATGCTCTTTTTGGTCTGCTGGTGCGCCGCCTCGGACGCCGCTGCGGTAGCTGGTGTGATCTGCCGTTTCGTCTCACCCATGAACGGATTGGTGAATTGATCGGCACCACCCGGGTTACCACTACAAGGCTAATTTCACGCATTCGTCATGCCCAGCTGATTGAGGCTCCCGCTGGCGAGGCCGGCATGCGCCTGGCGCCGGAATTGGTTGAATCCGCTCCCCTGGCTGCCGCCTGAGCCCTGAGATGAGCAACCGTTCCTCCCACCTCACAGCTCAGCCCTCGGCCAGCCTGGTGGGCAGCCTTTGCCACGAAATGGACCAGCTGCGCTGCCGCGGTGCGCAGGTGATGGCCGATCTGGGCCGTTGCCGGGAGGAGCGATTGCTCCAGCGTTTGAAGCGGGAGCTCCAGCAATTGCAGAGCCGCCGGCAGGAGCTGCAGGCCTGTGCCAGCCAGCTGCGCCGCAGCGTTGGACTGCGTGACAGTCTCGCCGTGGCGTTTCTGGAAGAATTGACCCGCCGCCCCCTGCCCTGCTGAGACTCACCCTCTGTTGTTGGAGGCTTACAGCGCCAGTGATTCAGGGGCGTGCTTGCCGTCGCTCAGCTCCCCATCGATCACCAGCATGGCGGCGGGGTTGGCTTGGGCGAAGCGGATTCGCCCCAGCAGATGGGCGGCCTCGTGTTCGGAGTCGATCTGACCATGCACCATCGGATCGAGGAACACGGTGGTGCGCGCATCACCGGCCCGCTCCGCCATCGCATAGAGCTGTTGTAGGGAGCTGGTCACCTCCGCCTCCATCTGGAAGACGGCGGAGAAAAGCTCTTCGGCGCCTGACCAGTGCTGGCGGGGTGGTGCCACCGCTTCAAGCAGCACGGTCTGGCCGCGGGCGACCAGGTAGTCGGCCACCAGCCCGGCGTGGTGTTGCTCGTTGCTGGCCTCGCCCTTGAGGTAGCGGCAGAAGCCCCGCAGCTCCCGCTCGCCAAACCAGATCGCCATGGCCCAGTAGGCCGCACTGGCTTGGCGTTCCATCGTTAGATGCTGCTGCAGTCCTTCCAGCAGGGAGGCCTCCATCGGCTGGGCCATCGCCCGTCCTGCGGGCCCGGTGGCCACTGGGCTGGTGGTGTTGGTGCTGGTGGTGGACTGCACCATGGTGGTGATCGATTCGCTGTTTTCAGCGTAGCCAGGGTCTTTGGGAGGAAACATGTCGCAAATGTCACAACCGCCGGTAATCCGGCGTCGAATCAGGGCAGAGGCCGTCGGTGGCAGGCCTGGGCCTCCATAGGCTGATTCATGAGTTTGACCTCATGACAGAGGTTGTCGCCATGGCCAAGCCCATCGGCCCCAGCAACGACGCCCCTTTGCCCCTTGGCCAGCGCGGCCCCAGCACTGACAAGAAAAAGGGCTGCAAGCAGAGCAAGTGCTCGCACTGGAAGGGCGGCAAATGCCGCTGCGGCCGCGACTAATCGCGCTCTTCGAGGGTTGGTATCAGTGCAAAAGACGCAATCAGCCCAAAAACCATAATTAAAAGTGCCGGCGCCATAGCTGCGCCCACTCGCTCATCACTGGCGTATTGGAACACCCGCACCGCCAGGGTGTCGAAATCGAACGGGCGCAACGCCAGAGTGATAGGTAGCTCTTTCACCACGTCCACAAACACCAGCAGCGAGCCCACCAGTAGGGGCCCCCTGAGCAGCGGCAGGTGAATGCGGCGCAGCACCCCCAGCCAATCGCAACCCAGGCTGGTAGCAGTTTCGTCGATGCTCGGAGGGATCCGCTCCAGTGCCGCATCAAGCCCTTGTTTGGACACGGCGATGAAGCGATCGCCATAGCCCCAAAGTAAGAGCAGCACTGGGCTGAACCCCAGGGGGCCCCCCAGGATGATCAGACCAAGCGCCAGCACGCTGCCTGGAATGGCGTAGCCCAACCCAGCCAGGAAACTCAGCTGTCGCACCAAGGGTTGGGGGCTCCAGCGCCGGGAGATGGCCAGCAGCAGAGCCGCCAGGCAGGTGACAGCGGTGGCCAGCAGTGCCAGTCCCAGGCTGCGGCTGGCCAGTTGGCCTAGTTCGGCGATGGATTCGGCTTCCAGACCCTGCCAGCCCTCTTGGATCCAGAGCACTGGAATCGCCACTGCGCCCAGTGGTGGGAGGGCACAGAGGAGTTGTGCGAGCGCTGAGCGCCAACCCGTCAAGGGCCAGACGTGCCCGCCTCCGCGGCTGCCCTCCAGATTCCAGCGGCGGCTGCGTTGGCGGAGCAGCCGCTCGGTGGCGATCAGCACGGCCACAATCCCCAGCGCCACCAGCGAAAGCAGGGCTGCTCCCTGGGGATCCCCATCCACCTGCCAGCGGTCCAGGATTCCAGCCGAGAGGCTGGGGACCCCCAGTAGGCGTACGGCGCCCAACTCGTTGACCACCTCCATGGCGCTGAGGGCAACGCCGGCTCCGATCGACGGCAAGGCGATCGGCAGGGCCACCCGAAAGAAGCTGCTCCAAGGGCCCACGCCAAGGCTGCGGCTGGCCTCCAGCAGTCGCCTGCCACTCACCGAGAAACTTTCGGTGCTCAGTAGGAAGACATAGCTGTAATTGGCAAGGGTGAGCAAGACAATCGCCCAGCCCAGGCCGTGAATGCGCATCCCTCGATGGCTGCCCCAATCGACCAGGCTTGCGGCCAGCAGATAGGCCGGAAACGCCATTGGTACCAGCTGCGCCATGCGCAGCCAGCGGCGGCCCGGGAAGCGGCACACCGCCGTGAGCCAGCCGATCGCCGTGCCCAAAATCGCGCCTAGGAGGCCTTCGCCGCCAACCAACAGCAGGGTGCCCCGCACCTGATTGGCCCCATCGAATCCGAGCTGCAGAGGCCCGTTGCCGCCTCCGATCAGGGCATCCTTCAGCAGGGTCAGCAGGGGCAGCAAAGCAAGCCCGCACGCCACCAGCACGCCCACAAGAAGCCCGGTCCGGCTGCTGGAGCGGACCGTGCCATGGGATATGGCGTCTTGGGTCGTGGAGGGCGTCAACGCTTTGCGCGCTCGTTACTCCCAGCCAGCCTCGGTCATCAGTTGCACAGCCTCGCGGTTGCGCTGGCCCAGCTGCTCCATGGACACCGTAGAGGCCTTAAAGGTGCCGAATGCCTTGAGGGTTGGATTGTTGCCCCAGCCCTTCAGGGGGTACTCGTTGTTGGCGGCGGCATAGCCCTCTCCGGAGGTGGGAGAAGCCAGGAATTCCAGCAGGCGTCGGGCTGCTTCCGGGTTGCGGGAGCTGCGGGTGACTCCGCCGGCGGTCACGTTGACGTGGGTGGGGTTGGGCCACACCACGCGCACCTTCTTGGCGGTGGCGCGGTCGGCTGTGTTGTCACCGCTGAGCAGGCGGGCCAGGTAGTACTGGTTGGCGATGGAGGCGCCGCACTGCCCCTGGCCCACGGCCCGCACCATGGTGGTGTCGGAGGTGAAGAAGGGTTCTTTCATATTGGCAACAACGCCTCGGACCCATTGCCGTGTTGCCGTTGCACCGCGACGCACCAGTTCATCGGCCACAAGCGACTGGCTGTAGACGCTGGCCCGGCTGCGAAGACAGAGCTTGCCCTTGAACTCGGGCTTGGCGAGATCGGCGTAGGTGCGGATCGACTTGGGGTTCACCATTGCTGTGTTGACCATCACCGGGCGGGCGCGGCGGGTGAGGGCATACCAGCGACCGCCGGGATCCCGCAGGTTGGCGGGCACGTCCTTGTTGAGTTCCGGTGAAGAGATCGACCTAAACAGATTGGCCTTCTGGGCTCGATAGAGACGGGCCGCATCCACCAGCACGAGCAGGTCGGCCTTGCTCTTGCTGCCTTCGCTCTTGAGGCGCTGAATCAGTTCGTCATCTTTTCCTTCCAGCAAGTTCACCTTGATGCCAGTTCGGCGGGTGAATTCGGCGTAGAGCTGTTTGTCGGTGTTGTAGTGGCGGCCCGAGTAGACATTCACTTCCTGGGGCCGGTTCTGGGCCATGCCGGCCACGCCGATGGCGCTGGCCAGGGTGGTGGCGGCGAGAGCTGTGGTGGCCAGAGCTGTGGTGGGGATGGCCGTGAGCTTGAAACGCATAACAACCAATGTCAGGGGGGTTGAATCGGAGCTATCTCAATCCTGTCGGATATCGTCGGATGGGCCCGTAATGAATGAAAGGGGCCGGCGTAGCAATTGCTACGCCGGTTGTGTCGTGACGCGATCAGAAGCGGAACGTGGTCTGAATGACGCCACCCCAGGTGCTGTCGCCACCAGCAGCTTGGTAGCTAGGGGCATAGAAGATGCCCGGCGTGATCGAGATCTTGTCAGTCACTTGGTACTTATAGAAGAATTCCCAAAGGAGGCTTTCTCGGGAATTAGCCGCACTCGCGTTGCTTGCAAAGGGGGCTTGTCCGAAGGCGAAGCCAGCATTGTTCCCCTTCTGGAAGACATCCTTCCACTGGAAGCCAACCATCCAGGACTGGATGTTGCCTTGATTGGGAATGGTGCTGCTGACTGCCCCACTCACGTTGGTGTAGCCATAGCCGGCGGAGATGGAGGGCATCCAGCTGGCATCAGTGGGCTGCCAGAAGGCGCCAATGGATACGCTGTTAGAGGATTGGCCAGTGTTTGTATTCAGGGTGATCAAGTTGGAAGCCATGTTGCCGTCGCGCCCCACTTGAGAGCCTGCACTGCCGTAGCGATAGGCAAGAGCAGCCCCCCAGTTTTGGCCACGGGCGCCCAGCTGAGTTGTAACGTTGATTCCAGAATCTTCGCTAAAAGCGCCAATCGAGGAATTCTCAAAGCCTCGAGATGAGATGTAGCTGGCGTCGAAGGTCAGGAAGGGATTTCCTTTCTTAACCTTTTGCTTCCACTGGAACCCGAAACCGGCGCCGGTAGCCTTGTTATAAGTGCCAGTAGCGCCCGAAAGACCAAAGAAATCAAGCAGACCTGAATCGTAAACCTGTGGACGGAAGGACAGTAGTTCGGTGTTGCGAACCAGAGCGCCTGCTGTCAGTTTGACCTCGTTGCCTACCGGAAAGGTGTAGAAAAGACGGTCAATTCTGACGTCAGAATCGGTTTGAGTGGCTTTGTCAAGATGGAAGATATTGCTGCTAGAGCCGAAAGGTGCGGTAAAATTTCCACTACGTAGGCGGCCTCGCAATAGGTCCTTGCCTGTATAGCTGGTGTCGAAGCTCAGGCGATAATCGTAGTTGAATGTGGTTGCGTTCCGCCGATTATTCCGGTCAGCACCAGTTCCACCAACTGTTGCGTTATTGTTCGGAAGTCCCCCAATGATGAAGCTGGCTTCACCGCGCAGCTTGGTGGTGGTGGAAAACTGCTGGGCCTCCAGAGTCCCCACCTTCGCCTCGAGACCGTCCACGCGGCCCTTGAGCACGGCGAGTTCTTTCTTGAACTCGTCCATCAGACGTTGTAGCTCGTCGGTCACCTCAGTGACGCGGTCGAGGCAAGCATTGAGCAGGGCCGCCGCTTCGAAGCGGGTCATGGCCTGGCCGCCTTTGTAGGTGCCGTTGGGATAGCCGGCCACGCATCCGTATTTCTCCACCAGGTTGCTAAGGGCCTGATAGGCCCAGTCGGTGGGACGGATGTCAGAAAACTGATTGACGCTGGTGACCTGGTTTTTGGATCGCCAGGCCTTGAGCTCGTCAATTTCTTGCTGCTCCATGTAGTCGCTGATGGCCTCGCTGCCATTCAGTGACGCCA
>Ga0105105_10000517_pt1 | contig 17581 bp, 12 predicted proteins | sample PPLLaktember2015_4_FD_79108 | JGI IMG/M metagenome (GOLD analysis project Ga0105105, IMG submission 79108) | Freshwater sediment microbial communities from Prairie Pothole Lake near Jamestown, North Dakota, USA - PPLs Lake P8 Core (1) Depth... | ecosystem: Environmental > Aquatic > Freshwater >...
TATCCCCATTACATTACCATCTCCCGCGAAGGATACCCAAAAACTTACATGCCGAACCGTTTCGGCGGTAAGCATGAAAAATGCAACGAACGCGCTATGTGCTTTTCCGACGATGAGATGGGTGCTATCGCAGATAAAGTTAAAGAGTTAGCCAACATGGTTCCGGTCTTTGTTAAGAAAGAAGTGTCGGTATGTGATGACGAGGTTTGCACCACGAAGCACACGAAAAAATGCCGTGCTAAGAAAACATCCGAGGTTTAATGGCTGTCTCTCACTGTAGATCACCAAGATTAATCTAGACAGCCTCGTAGGCCCACTATCGTGAGAGGAATCTTTTAAATGGCAGATTTTGTTGTCTCGTTGACAAAAAAAGGTCGAGAGTTGGAAGCCCAGCAGCTTCTTTATGGTTATGGATTCAGGATTGATTATTTTGAATTGGGCGCAGGTGGTCACGATCCTGGTAACCCTACTATCGCTCTGCCATTAGATACCGACGTTGTCGATCTTCCTGGCCAGTTCTTTGGTCCGGAACCTATCGATGTCAAAGAGCTGGTGACACCCACCTGCCCTCGTTTTACGTGTATCGTTCAACCAGGAGAGGCGGTTGGTGGTATCAGTAATTTAGGCTTAAGGGCTACAGTCTTGAGTGTGCCCGCAGGAAGTCCAATCGATGCTCCGGCAGTGGGATCGACTTTCCTTTATGCGATTGTAAATTTCCCACTGCGCTATAAAGTCAGTGCGTCAAGAGAGACATTCACAATAAGTATTAAGACTTGAGCAGACGGTGATTTTCTGTAAGCGAAATTGAATATCCTGCATCATTACACTCAGATTCAATAGCCTTGGTAGTTGATAAAGGTAAAAATCTATGCTCGAAACGTTGTTACAATTTAGAAATGTCGATTCTACTGAGAATATAAACGCCCGTCTTGCTGGGCTCATTCCCAAAGGAATCGTCAAGGGCGGTCTCGTTGTTCCGGAGCCAGCGTCCCTGCAAGTTAGAATAAAAGGAGATGGCGCGTCTCCGTTTATCTTCTTAGCCTTCGCTGCTGATGGGATGGTTGTGAGGGAGAGAAACGAAGAGCATGTTGTTTCGGTTGAGGCTGGGATCACATCTGTTATTGCTCTTCGCGCAAAGTATGTAGCATCTCTTGGCGGTACGATTGCTCGTTTCGAGGTTATTCCTCTTGGCTCTTTCCAGAGCGATCCTGACCCGGATTCTTTGGTTAGGTTGTGCTCAGTATCTCCGCCTGCTGGGGCTACTGCTGTTCTGGCTGAACATATCAATATGGGCTATCGCGATGGAATCGAGGGTTTCACACGACGTATCGTTAGAGAGGTCGTGGGGACAAAAGAAGATCTTCCCGCAGTGTCCGGCTTTCCTGCGATGGCTGAGATCAACTTCTTAGCTAATAACTTTGCTTTGGGCTCTACGATTACGATGGGAACTGGCGCAGGCTTGGTTTCCTTTCCTATCGTATCCGCCGTCAACTTTAGAGTTGCCTCTCCTGGGGTTCCTGGTCTTTCCAGAGTTAACCCATCGCAAAAGAGCATTGTAGCAGTAACACAGCATCCTATCTCAGGTTTAGTCACAGCAGTTACGTCCACTCCGCATGGTTTTATTCCCATGCAATGGGTACGTATCTCAGGTAACAGCGCCCCACAGGCAAACCAACCTTGGCAGTTAGTTGGCGCACCTTCAGAGATCGCTTTTACGGTAGATGACATCAGTAGTGATCTTCTCCGATCCAACGGCCATGGTTATATTACCGGCCTGAAAATTCAAGTTTCTAATGTTGGTGGAACGCTACCTGGGGGTCTTTTTGCGGCAACAGACTATTATGTAGTCGTTATGTCTGAGGATACTTTCAAATTATCTGACACTTTTGCTCATGCCCAAGCAGGAACTGATATTATAAACATCCTCGATGCTGGAACGCCAACCCACAGCATTGCACCACAAGAAGATACTGCATTTTTCTTCACTGCAGATCTTTTAGTTCCATGGTCCGGTACTGGTGGCGTTGTCGTGGATACATCCACGAACGGATTGGTTGTAGCAAAGACGGCTCCTGGTGTTACACATTCTCTGGTTGCTGGTAATCAATTCACGCTTCTCGGTGCGACAGACGCCACCTTTGATGGTTTCTTCACTGTTAATACTGTAATTGATTCGCAAACTATCAATTATTACCAATCCGGCTACCCAACTGCGGATTCAGGTAACGGCACACTTCATAAGGAAGGTGGATATCTACCCACCAATGCTATTGAGATTGGCGAAAGCGCCACTGCGACAGCGATGAATTTTGAAACCACCTTTAACGCCTCGCTGCTCGGCCCGGATATCACTGCGACAGCTATTGGTAGCTCCCTACAGTTTGTGGCAAATGCTGTGGGCGAGGAGGGTAATACATACACCTTAACTAAGACAGAACCTGGAGTTCTTCCTGCGGATGAGATCATTGTTCTTTCTGGAGCTTACTTCACTGGTGGTGTGGACCCTAACCCCTCAACGACAACTAACGTCGATCTTCTTCCTGGTGACCTCTATGTAGTAATGTATGGCACATCAGGAACGATGGAAATTTGGGGTTATGATGGGGTTATCTTTAGAAATTTAACCAGCGCCAGTACCGCCACGCTTCTCGACTTTCATAGAAGAAACCAATTCATAAATGAAAAGCATGTTACTGAAAACGAGAAGGCGGCATTGGTCGGCTCTGTTGGGGTGCCCTCTGCGACCAACCGCTACCTGACTCAAGAAGATACGAGCACTCTTACTATAGACATTGCAGATGCTCTAACAGGTGCGGATAACGTTTCGCCTTCGGCTGATAACAGATATCTGACCGAAGCACGCAAACGTGGCGAACGCGCTTCCATCGGAATCTCAACTGGCCTGGATTGGGTTGAAGTCCCGACGAACATCTCTGAGCAATTAATCGCTGGTCTTGACGCAACTGCCATCGACTCATCCTATGCGGTTCAGTTCTTTAACGTCGTATTTACACAATCGATGTACGATCCGACCACAAAGACTGACCGTGGCGGACCAACAGAATACGCACAAAAGGACTTCAGCGCGGTATATGTAGATAAGATCTACGTGGCCAAAGATACGGATAATATTCCACCCTATCCACCAATCCCTCTCGGAAATTTTAGAGAATTGAATCCGAGCCTGGATATGGATACTAGTGGTCTATTTCCTCGTGCAGACGCTCTTGTTATCGATACGCCGACTCGCCTTTTTGTCCAATTGAATCAAACTCCTGATAACGGCGATGCGACTCTTCTTTATTCACGCATTATAACAGAAAAAACTCGTAAACCTTCCGCAGATATGCTGGCACCACCTCAGCGCATTGTCCCGGCACAAGTTCAGGATCTTATCAATAAGACCAAAGAGCTTAGGTTCAACTCTGGGATTACGCTTGATGGAACCACAATCACTTTCCCGGATAATTTGTTTTCCGCCAGCAACGTCCAAGAATTTGTGTTTAAGCGGATCGTCGGCACAAAGGCTACGGCACTGTCCTCCGGTTTTTCAATTAACTTTGAAACGGGTGCCATTAGTGGTGATGTGGACACAGTCAGTCTTGTTCCATTCACCCCTACAACGGCAGGTAAGTGGACGAAGTACCTTCTGCTTCTGACGCCACGGGGGCGTATTAAGGTTCAGTCAATTGAATCGATTTTGGAAAATTTATCTGACACCGCATATGCCTCGACATTTGGTGGGGTTTCGTCACCGTCGATGCCATTTTCTGATGGATCGTTTGTATTCGCATCGGTCGGAATTCAGTCGGATGGTGTGGTAGGTACTACGATTTTGGATCTTCAGCCGGAGAGTGTCGAGCTTTATCCGTACCAGTCAACAAACTCCAAAGACTATGGCACTCCCATCGTCTGTGGTGACGGTACAGATAGCTTTGGCCACTTCACAGGAACCGACGCGCATATCCGCGCTCTAGCCTATGCTCCAGTCGGGAGTCATATTCAATTAGGCTATGGCACATACTCAGGAACTTTAACAATTGATAAGGACGACATCACCATTGATGGCGGCGCGGGAGCAACAATATCCGCAGTTAGCTCTACAGCATTGGTTGTTCTTGGGAAACGATTTATCATCAGAAATCTACATATTACTAATTGCAACATCGGCATCGACCTGCAAGGCGGAGCAGACGACGCAACGTTGACAGGTGTGATCTACGCATCAAGCGTAGGGACAAAAATTAAAGCTCCGACCATCTATTCCTTTGCTCCTACAGACGTATCTCCTACGCCAACAAACACGATTACCCTTCTTGGTCACTCATTGATCGAGGGGGCGACAGGTGTCTTTAGTACCACATCCACAGGAACGCTTCCTGGTAACATTGGCACAGGTATCTACTATGTTAAAAACCCCACAGCCACAACGATTCAAGTAGCAGTCTCCCCATCTGATCCTCCAGTCTCTATTTTAGACGGAGGCGCTGGGACGATCTATTTCGGTAATGGTTCTATTTCCGGGCTGGAAGCACAAGCTACTTTCAACCAATGGCTGGTCAGTGACGGTAGTAACCTTTACGGTGTTGGGCATTTTAATAGCCCAGATGCGATACAACGCGCACACAATGCTGCATCTGCTGGTGATGTTATCAGCATTCTCCCTGGAACCTATTCTTATCTGACTGTCACTAAAGACCGACTCCATTTCAAAGGAATCGGCGGTGGAAAAGTCATCATCCAAGGTGGTACCGACATCGATGACAGCATTGTTAAATGTTTAATAATTACTGGTTATTACAACCAGTTTGACAATCTTGTCCTTGACAGTGCGGCAATTGGAATCGATTGCAAACTAGGCTCTATGTTTAACACCTTCTCTCCAACTGTTGGCTTTTCTGCGGATGTCACAAACGCCATTCGTATGCCACAAACAGATACAGAAAAGCACTTCAATTACCATCATCTAGTAAGCGGATCCGTTACCAGTGGGTTCAGTGCTCTTCAGCAAAACGTTGAGGTAACTGTAGGTGATGGGGTTACTTCTTGGGGTGATTATGTTGGCGTAGATGCGATCAATGTTGCCATCGCAGGTGAAAGCGAAGGGACGAAGATCGTCGTTAGACCCGGAACGTACAATCCTTTCACAGTAAATAAGAACAACCTTTATATTGAAGGATCTGGTGCCAAGTCGATCATCCAGGCAGTTGCCCCTACGGATATGGCGTGTATCACAATAGTCACTCCTCCTGTTCCAGGAGAAGCCGGTAGCCGTGTGTCTGGTTTTTATTTGTTGGCTTTAGGTAACGAGCGTCCTTTAGATCCAGCCAACGACCTTAACATCTCAGGTGTTGTGGTTACTGGTAACGATAACCGAATTGAAAATATCACTTTTGAATCCTCCGGATCCAACCGGATCGAACTTCATAAACGTTACGAAGTTACATCGGGTTTTCGTAACCGCTTTGTGCCACATACTGGCGCACCAACGGGATACATCAGCTGGGTTGTAGGTGACGGTATTCACTCTTTTGGTGATTTTACAGGAGAGGATGGTATTACACAAGCGATTGGCGCACTGCCAACCTATCCCTCTTCGGGTACAGTTGCTAATGGTGTCTTGAGCGGATCTGCAGGCAATACATCCACATTTTCGTCGGATTCAATTACCTTTTTGCCTCGTGATCTTTATAGGTATGTTTGTATTCAGGCAGGGCTGAATGCCGGTTCCTTCCGTATTACTAACGTTGCCCCCGGCGGAGCTTCTGTAACTATTGAGAGGACAGATGGCTTAACCTTTAGTGATGCTACCAATCTCTATTGGGGATTTGTCACAGGAGCAAAGATCTGGGTTCTTCCTGGGCAGTACACAGGTACGACAGGAACCATTATAATCCCAGGAACCATCAACGATGTTGATATCGAAGCTTGGGGTGCTGGGCACGACACCATCATTACCGGAGATACAGGAGATTCCCCGCTATTCCGTGTTGATGGAAATCGCTGTCGCATAAAAGGATTCCGGTTTGTTTGTGACACACCGATGGGTGTGGCGGTTGAGATTAACGGCTCCAATAACGTGTTCACCGAAAACCGCTACGAGACAGACATTCGTTTCACGATTGGAACCTACGCAGTTGGGAACCAGATCTACGACGCGCCTGAGGCGGTCGATAGGACGTACCTTACTGTGTCAAACTATCCATCTCGTGCTGATTTTGTGGGAGAATTCGAGTCGGTGATTCAAGCTGCGTTGGATGCTGCAGATCTAGATCCACATATCAATAAGGTGGTCGTAGGCAAGGGAAGTTGGACATTTACCACGACAGTCAACGTCCCTGCAGGGATCGTACTGGAGGGGTCGGGATACGAGACAGAGTTTCTTGGGGATGGTCTATTTGCTGCGTTGACGCTGGATGCTGGCGGTAATCAGACGGTTAAAGGTATAAGATTCAATACTTTCAGTGATGCTCTGATTGGGCCTGCGACTGGGGTTTTTGCTTACAATAACTGGTTAGTATCGGCGACTATCAATGGCAACGTTACCGGCCAAACCACGATTAATATTTAGGGGTTCGTATGCTTAAGACTTCCATTTACTCTAAATATCAAGTGGTTGGCCTGGATAAGATGCTCGCGGAGATGATCGAAGATGCAAAGAACGAGCTTGCTGATGCTGAAAGGGAACTCCAGAAAGCGCAATCGGAGTTTGATAAACTTGCTGCTATCGATTCTACGCCCACAGCGCGTCTCGAACAGATGGAAAAGCAGATCGAGGAACTGGAAAAAGAACACGACCGTGCTGCCAAACGTTATGAGCAGGTGCGGCACCTCACTATTGAAGACCTAAAGGCCGACCAAAGGTATGAAACCTGGAAGGGCAAGCGCTAATGCCAGCAGTTAATTATATCTATTCAGTTTCTGCGGACACACTAAATGGGCGGGTAAACACAGTCACCTTAACCCAAGAGATTGCCAATGCCGTAATCACGATAGCCCTTGATCACATAAACGTATCCGATGACGTGCTTAACATCTGGTTTAAAGCCGCAATCACTCCAGCCGAAGAAAGCGAACTGGATGCTATAGTTGCTGATCATGATGGTAAGCTCGGCGTCTCGGACACTCCAGATACCATCATCGCGCAGCTAACCTTGGAAGGGCGAAACCTTCTTGCTAGAGCGAAGCTGGGAACGCTTGTGTATCAGCAGCTTGGTTGGCAATTAGGACGCGGAGGATACATTGGTGATCGTCCTGTAAAGGTTACTGATTTCCTAGATACCGGCGCTGAAGCTTTAGGCTATTTTGATCTTGTGGATAATACATCTTGGGCACTTGGTACTTATATCTCCCTGAATGGTAAGTGGTTCATTTACGGCACGCATTTCATTGAGGGGCTTACTCCTGACGCCACTATCCGCAATATTCAAAATGCAATCCTCGATTCTCACGATCCACGGCATGATTTATTGGTGGTTCCCACAATCGATCCTGCATTTCCCAACAGGCTTTACATCGAAAGCAGGATGACGGGAGATATTGGAAATAGCTACCCCCTCAGTGTCTACCACGTTGGCGCAGTCATTAATTTAACGGTGACACCGATGGCTGGTGGGACCAGCATGGCACTGGATGATCCTGCTTGGCCTACGCCACCAGTCCTAGCTCCGTATACAGGTACAGAAGGTTTGATAGAGATGCCTGCGACCACTGCTGTAAGCTTCATGTCGCGAGTTGGTGAAGGGACTGATGGAATTGGTGCATATGGGGAGTTGGGTTTATGGGTTAAGATCCTGGATTCTACTTTCACGCCAGAGATTGGCAATGAAGTGTTATACGCTATGGCGCATTTTCCGATTCAACCAAAAACAGACCGAACAATTTTAACTTTCAGAATTGTCGTTTCATTTTAAGAGGAGACGATATGAGCTTTTTGAATCGTGTTGCAATAAAAGCCGAGGGTGAAATCAAAGTTGCATTAGAAGACATCTATACAGCCGATAAGCAGTATCAGGAGTTCTTAAGTACAGTCGCTGGGGTGTTAAGAAAGTTTGCGATGAAATTTAAACTCAGCGAAGATCGTGCATTAGACATGTTTATTAAAAGTCTGAAAAAGGAAATCTGATGTTACTCACCGTAGACACACCAGAGTTTGAAAAATACCTAATATACGACTCGGCTGGGCATATTATCCCCTATGTTATCTCTTTTGACACAGTTACAGAAGATATTGAATTATCGATTGGTGTGCATCGGAAAGCAGAATCTCGTGAGGAGTACAGCATATTGATGCAGATTGAAGAAGATGATGGGCAGACGATCAATGTCCCAGTTATTGTAAAGTTTAAGCTTCCTGGTGCGTATGCCAAAAAAGGCGATGAACTCATTCATTAAAGATTAATTTCCTATGGGACGAATAGCAACCATTGAAAATACAGCCGCATCCGGCTTGGCGCATTACGATAACCTTAAGGTCATTGTACGTGGGCGTCCTCGTTTTTTGGATCCACAGTTGGATGGTGGAACATTGCGCTTTGCAATAAAGCGCGGATTCAATTTCTCGGCCATTATTCCAGATAACCAATCCGAGATTGCTGAGGATGCGTATAAATTAACCACACGCATAACAATGACATCTCGTCCAAGCTGGATCGATCTGAATACTCTTATTAGGATCGGCTCCAGTGAACGGATTGGCGAACTTCATATCGTGCGTGATTTAGTCGATGTGAGCACGATTGATGTATTTTCCCCACTCATGTCCACCTACAGCGCGGATCCTGATCAGGATATCATTCCAGTTGTTTCCTTGATAGGGACGCCATGTCACGTATTTGCGCCAGTAGCCTCTCCAGACTATGTCCGAATGATGACCATCGATAGCTGGTATCACATTGTCCCAGCTGACATACTTCTTTTTAGCGAAACACCTGATGTCTTGGAGTCCTTGCAAGAGTTTCCGGTTAGACGGGCCAAGCTCTTTGGCACTCGCGCTGGAAACACCGGGATTGGCGAGCCAGCTACCGTGTATCAATACCACATTGAACTGGACACGAATACTGGGCTTTTACCATTTGTCCCTTCTGTAGGATTGAGGCTTTATCTCAAAGCTCTTCCTTTATACTTTCGCGGAGAGTGGGGGACTGGGGATCTGGAGGTTCCTCCGGAGGTTGGTCCTTGCCTATTTGATGCTTTTTTCGGAAGCCTTCTCAATACCAATCCAGTCTATACCAAGCTTGGCATTCAGACTTGGGATGCTTTTGGTCAGCAAGCAAACGCGGATCTCACTGACGATCAGCAGTGGCAAGCTATTACCGAAAACTATCTGATGCTGGAGCGCCCCATAAGCAGCGACTCCATGCTATTCTGGCAGAGGATCACTGGCAATTTCCAATACCAAAAAAGCGGTTATTTCCAGGCCGAACTAAATGAGGAGGGTAAATTTTCCTTCTCTACTAACCTTTTAGTGCCGAAGTTCCCGACAGACCACGAGTACGGTTGGGTCATCCCTCTATTTTCACGTTCCCCTGTGGTCTGTGTTGTTCAATTTGAACCTCAGGAGCAGCAAGTATTCCAGATCCCATCGAACGCCTTAACGTTTGTTCGCCCGCGTGTGAAATTGATCTTTAACGAGATAGCCACGGGGATAATCCCGGCGATTACGGTCGGTAATACAATCATTACGTCTAGATTTCCAGTCACTGTGAATCCAGGGACGGATGTCTTTACCACAAGCATCCCGCACGGATTTTCCTCCGGGATGAAAACTAAATTCAAATCCACAGGTACGCTTCCTAGTGGATTATCTGCCGGTACGACATACTTCATTGTGCTTCTTTCGCCAACCACCTTTCAGGTAGCGGATACGCTGGAAAGATCATTGGCTGGGATTGGAGTCATCGATGTTACAGATGCAGGGACTGGAGATCTAAGCTGCACAGATCCTAATACTAACTTTGTTACTGATGGTATCCTTCCGGGTCATTTCTTTACTGTGGGTGCGACCAGATATGAGATCGCAGTGGTAACTGAAACCACGCTGACACTAAAGACAGGATTTTCCAGCACTGGAATTGCAATTTCATATCAGATCATGGAGCAAGATTTAACTCCCATTGATCGTATTTTGATTTCGTTTAAGGGCTCTCCAAACTCTCGCGTGGAGATCCGCGACTGGCAGTATGATGGGACTTTGGTCAACTCCATAAGCTATTACATCCTTGGAACCGGGGATGCTTATGGGGAAAAACGCTGGCTGGCAGGTGGATTTTGTGCCAAGCCGATGTTTTATAATTTCTCAGTATTAAGAGCTAGATACTCTGATGGTGTTTCCCGATATAATGCAGGACATACCTACATATAGGAAAAGGGTTTAAAATGGCAATCAATGAACTCCCTACCGTAAACTTTGACGCATACCCTGGTTATGATGAATTCAAGTTTCTTCACTCAACCTACTCGTCAGAGTTCAAAGCTAGAAGCTTAATATCCTCCCAGTACGGTATTGTTGATACTGGGTACGATCCTGCCAGCGCTCCTTTTACCGCAGGCCGATCCTTATTAGTTACTGTATCGCCAATTAACCCTTTGACGATTGATGTTGCTGCAGGCTTTGCTGTTACGCCATCACATCTTCTTATCGCTATAGATGCGGTTGTTCCTTCAGTACCCTTCCCGTCCTTAACTGCAGGTAATACCTATGTTGTGGCCGTTGAGTACACTCTCGTCCCTAGCGAGCAGCAAAGGATTAACCGGTTTGGCGACCTTGTTGATGTTCGTCTGGAGCGCCCAGCGAACGTACCGCCCGGCGGTGGGGAATCGACACTCATTAGCGCCATTACGATATTAAACATAAATGATTATAATGCTTTAAGTTCTGATAGAATACAAAACATTGTTGTCATCGCGATTGTTAACGCACAGAGTGATGTTACAACGGGACAGACATATCTTTCCATCGATTTGACTAGAAACACCTATTCATTCAACCGTCCTTGGTTCTCCGCGATTGACGTTTCTCACCGGACAAAGATTGGAAGCGGTGTCATTACAGACAATAATCCCCACGGCCTTGACCTCCAAGATCTTAGCTCTGCTGGGATGACCTTGTACCAGCAGATGAAACCACGCGGTGGTATCCTCGCCAAGGACATCAGTTATTTTGGCTATGCTGGAAAAATTTGTACGGAAGAGATCGTAGTTTCCCGTTGGCAAGCGGATATGAATGGATCAGTGACAACGCCCCCTGGCGCACCAGTGATGGGTGGGCGCTATTATGTTAACCTAACCAAACTTCCTGTCCGTACCGGCTCGCTTTACCTGTCGGGTAAGCCCTGGCAGCCCATCCCATATGATTGGGTTCCAGGAACACGGACTATTGTTCTTGGTGCTTTGGAAAACCCCATTGCTTACGGAGACTCGTTAGTGATGGAATATTTCACTGTGGACGCCTTAGAGATTAATGCAGAATCTCCCACACAGGGTTTGCAAACAATTACAGCAAAAGCACCAGCGTCTGAACAGGAGCTGATCATCAGTGCGGGATTAGCAATCAGTAGCCTCTCGCAAGATACCCTTGCTCTTCCTTCGCTTCTTGGTCCGATTAAGCGCGGCTATCAAGTAGTATGTAATGGCGTTGGTGCTTTAGTGCTAAATCCGCAGCCACTTCTTGCCAGTGTAAAGGTTATCGATCTTGTGGGAACCACGCAGACAGTAAACCAAGCTCCTTTAAATGGAGCGCCCGTTTACCTCACCTTAGGTCTTACAAGAGCACAAGAGAGGATCTCGGCAGGATCAACCACATTCGATTTGAACCTCAAAGTACAAATCACTGGTGTGGATCAAAATGGCACATCAAGAACTGAAGTCCTGAACTTTAAGGGTTCGCAGTGGAAGGATCAAAGTGCTGCGATTAATGAGGAACAGCCGCTTCAATTTCTTAGAACAATTTATAAATATCAACTAGTTACCTCAATTGCTTTGGCAAATACTCTGAGCGAACCACATAACTCCGGCCCGGAAGCTCTCGTCTCTTTGTGGGCGGATGTCTTAAGTGGTCAGGGTAACCAGGAGTTTGCTTCTGTGGCGAGCTTTTTCTGGACAGGTACTACGGGAATCAGAGTCAAAGATGAGCGCGTGATTGCGGTTTCGATGAATAAGCTTGATCAAAAACAATCCAGATTTCCTGCAGAGCTTCCAGACACCAACGTAGCTACCGTCCAGGAACTCTTTTCTGTTCTTCTTTCTCCTCCCTTAACAGATCCACAGACCCCAGCACGGCGTTTGATGCTGGAACTTGATGATGATCGCATGTGGTCCGAGACCTGGAATGAGTTTTCATCTTCGTGGGCATCGGGCAGTATATCGCTGATAAATATTACCTATGTCACAGTGGGGCAGACGATCCGAATCGCGAACGGGAAGTATCTTAGAATCAAGGCTTCCACGGATACGGCGGATCCAGAGCTTGGTGAAGTTAAATATAATGCGTCTGACGTTATTTTCAGAAACAACATCATCACCACTATTAACGATCCTAAATGGGATTCAACGTGGTTTGCAACCTTAGGACAGGGGACCAATCCTCCAATATCGCTTGGTCGCGAAGATGCATATCCAGAAGGATTTGCGGTAAATATGCGCCAACGTCTCATCTTTCCCTCTTTATTTACCAGTGGCTCATTTTCAGTGAAGATCAATGATGTGCTGGTAGGTCCAGTGGTATCCAACGGGGACAATATGGATACCCTGAATGCCATTGCTGATGCTGTTACAGCTGCGGCCTCTCTGACTGGTGGCGTTACGGCTATTGTGTACGGAACAACTGGAATCATCTTTAACGGAAATCCTGAGGGTGACGAATTTATCCTTTCCGACATTACATCCACCGGCCCTGTTCCTGGCGCACCTACCGCCCCGCCGGAGTCGTTTACATTGGTACAGCCTACAGGTGGAAAGCTACCGACACCTCATCTGCCAAGACGATATCCAACCGCATTGACGCCGTGGGTTTATCTATCCCGACCTTATCTCTGGGAAGGGGTGGGCATGGAAGCTACTGTTAATATCAATGCTGATAACCCCGCACTCATTGGCGATTATGACGCAATTGAAATTGCACCGTCTAAGGTTGTATTTGCACGAGTAGGCTCTGGAGCCACCGCTGATCCAGCCATTGGTCAATTCTTGGTGGATATTGCAGATCTGACAATCACGCTCACCAACATGGCAGCAACGATCAATCATCCTCTTTTCGCCTCTGGTGTTTCAGCACGGGTGGATGGGAACAGCTTGATCCTTAGGAGCGCCGGTAAGGCGTTAAATACTTTAAAAGTATTGGCATCTGCAGTTCCATCCACCTGGATACTTACCGTATCAGAGGGGATCACTCAGTACATACCTGTAGGCACAGGAGGGCGGCGGCATGCATTCTTCAAGACGATTAAACCCCTCGCGAGCGCCCTGTGGCGCTATGTAACTGTAGAAGATGGGGAGTGGACGCTATGGACGCCTATGGCCAGCCTCTCACCGACGGCTTTTTTGATTGAAGCGCCTGTGGCGAAATCTCTGTATCAGATCCAATTTAAACTGGAGAGCCAGGAGACGAACGGATTTGCCATGTATGATTACGTTCCAGAGATCTCTGATGCTAACTTGGATGCTTTACAGATTAGGGTCACAGCGCTCGAAACGGAGATGGACGATGCTCGCGGAGCGGTTCCTGCTCTTGCTGATAGAATCGTTTCTGTAGTCAACCTGGATGGCACCCGCATACAAGATCCTGAGCTTACAGCCACGCACGAATCTGTTATTTTGGATGATGTCACGTCACTGAAGGAGCGTCTCGATATTATCGATTCGCGGCTCTACTTTGCATCTGCTGGAAGTATGACTCCGCATCAGGTGGTGACGGCGAACAACACTGGGCTTCCTCCGATCCTTATCAATGGGCCTAAGGATATTAATAGTAATTCCGATTTTATTAACATTCTTGGTCTTACCGCTTATGTCGGCGGTAACATCAGCGCCCCTCTTATTGCGCAGATCAACGGGTACACCTACACCTATAAACGGCAGATTCCATTTGTGTTCACTGGCGGTGGCACTCCGAGCCCTGCTGTTGGGACTTATTACGCCTACCTGGAGGAATCAACTCCTTGGGGTTACGCAGTTGCATCAGGATTCGTAGATACAGTCGCTGGGAATAATTCAGCCTTGGTTACGGGAGATCTCTCGTTAGTTGAAGCCGGTCATCTTTGTGCTCTTCCTGCGATTACCATAGGTGGCTATCTTCTCGTAATGCCGATTGAGTCCGTCATTGGTCAGACCCTGACGTTTGCGGGTAAAGTGCCGGAAACATTGACTGGTTCTACATACCTTATTTACAATCCCAAAGAGGGGATCATTCAGATCCATAGCGGCACCAAGGTAACTAGCGACAATAGACTTTATCTAGGTGAGATCACCTGGACCGGAACTGCACTGAGCGCCATCAGCTACCGGTATTTGAATAAGTATCAGAGCGCGGTGGTAAGAGTAGATGCAACCACAGGTAGCTATGGAGATGTGGTATTTAATCACAATCTTGGTTTTATTCCTTCTAGCTTTACTATTTACTTCCAGGAGGAAGTGAGCAGCGCTCCGAGTGGGGATCCTAAGGTTCTTCACATTGGGGATGAAGCCGTAGTTAAGGTGACGAAATACACCCTGACAGTTAGGAACCGTTACGCAAGTCTTGTAGCTCGTACTTATGACGGTACTGCCAAACCAATTGGGTATTTGCAACTTCTGATCTAGGGGATGTGATGGGCCTTCTTAACTTACATACCCACTCGAACAATTCAGACGGGACTTGCTCTATTGCTGAATTAGCGGAAGCATATCAAAAGGCAGGTCATATCGCTCTGTGCATTACAGACCATGATTACTTTATGACCAGCGATAAGTGGGAAAGAACAATTGATGAAGCAGCGCATATTTCGTTTCAGATGAACTTTCCTATCATCGTTGGGTTGGAAGCGTTTGTTGAGGGAGTGGAGGAAGTTTTGGTTTTTGGTCAGGACGTATGCCGCTCTCTTTTGACATGTAATGCACTAACTAATGTGGTGCTGTTTAAAGAATGGTATGCCCGTCAAACATCTCCCTTTGCAATGATTGTTGCTCACCCTTACCTATGGACAATCCATGATGATTTTTACCTCATGATGGATGGCTACGAAGTAACAAATTCGGGAAAATATTGGGGTGATGATTATGTCGAAAGGATGGAAAAGCTCATGCCTGCACCGCGACGGGCTTATCATGGGCAGGATACACACGAGTTAAGGGATTTATCCCATCGCTGCAATGAAGTGCCAGAAAATTTAATAATCAATACAGAAATAGATTTAATCAAATACCTATCAGTCTGCAGGTAAAGAGTGAAACCAGATGCCTACTAAATTGCATCAGCCATAGCGGGGAATAACTAGCATGTCGCAGCGACGTATCAACGTGTTTGGGGATCTAATTGACACCGCCGATTTGCCGGAGATGATTGCAAACATCGTGGCTCCTGGGCGTCTATTGGGCAATGAATTTGTAGTCGCAGCTACAGATCTAATGCAAGTCACACCAGGAAGCTGCTTGCTTCCTGATGGTGTCTTGGTTTTGGAAGACGAAACTAAGAATTTGGTTATCCCCATTTCATCGCTGCCTACAGATTACACGGTGGTTTATCAGCTTGAAGATACGATGACGCTAGGTGGAAGCCCGGCTATCTTACGTCTTTTGAGTGGGACAAAGCGGCAAGAGAACATGACAGATGGGACGATCTTAGGATGGGTACGCTACCCAGGTGGGAGTATCCCACTTTCCCCCTCTTTCTTTGTTCAGCCCTCTCCTCTGAGAATTCAAACACGCCCAGATACCTTTTCGTATGTTAGTAACTGCCCCATAAACATACTGAGAGCCACGAAAACAAGCTTGTCGGTCTCTAGCACTGATGTGGATTTCACGCTCAATACTTTTTATAAAGCGTATGAAACACTTGCTAATGGTTCTGCGGTGACGTTAACGACTACTGGAACGCTCCCTGCTCCTCTTGCCCTATCTACGACGTACTATGTGATTAACTCTATCGATAATTCATTTCAATTAGCCACAATACCTACGGGATTTCCTATCGATCTTACTACTGGTGGGATTGGTACGCATACATTTACGGTAACAACATCTTCGTGGACTGAGACGGTCGATTATGTACTTCATGAGGCGTGCTCTCGCTTTGTAAACTCATCAGGGGTGACATCCACCTACACCGTCAGATTGCCATTCCTAGTTACAAGTCGCGGACAGCCTAGAAAACTGGTGACCCGGCTGTTGGTGGATTACGATTGCCTTGTGACCTTTTCCATCAATCTTCGAGGGACAGCGATCACATTAAGTCCTAACGGCGGTTTAATTTCTAACACTGGCACAATTATTACCCGTGAATTTGACATCCCAGCTAGTTCTTTGGTTTGGGATGCTGGGACTACAGCGTTTATTGATATTGACGTGGTCGCGCAGCCGTCACGCGGAACAAGTATCGCGTATGTGGGGCTGACGGACGAGCCAACTCCATTTACGTTATTTACTTAGAATCACTATCATAATTATTCGTAATTAATTTGGAGTCTAGGGATGGAACCTTTAAAAACACACGAGAAGATCCTCAATACCTTTACTCAGGATGAACAGTACCTGCTCCGACCCAAAAAAAGTGTAGTTAAGGGAATGGAAGCGGTCATTAAACTGCATAAAAACAAACAAACCACTGATAAAAACCCTTTTATAAGTTGGACTCTTAATAAAGTAGCTGTAATCGATAATAGTTGGTTGAAAGCCCATAGAGATAACATGCCTGTCGAGGATATGGACTGGTGGCGTGTTAAAATAGAAAATGAGACGAGCCCTGGTCAACCTGTCGGTTGCTTTGTAGTGAGACCTTTGTGGAAGGTGGGGAGGGACGATCTTGCGATCCTCGCGCCGTCTACCTGGACACAGGTTCAGTCTGGGCTTACGATTTTACTGTATCCTAAAATCAAGCCCTGGATGCCTTGGATTATTCCCAAGGCGCTAAGAAAACTTATTATGCGTAAATCTGGTGGCTCTGCTCTTTTGATTCCGTTGAGTTATCCACCGGAAGGCGAACCAGATTCAATAAAAAAGGAAGATGGTTTTACTCCGCTTTATGCGCAGCAGGCGATGCAAGAACCAGACGATATGCAGCTTGATGAGTTTATGGTTGATATATGTGAAGAGGATTTGAGCTGAAGCTAATTATATCTCTACGTTACACTAAGACAAGGAGACCGCTATGCTCGAATCCCCTATGTCGTTTGAGGAGATAAATAGATTTAGAGTCATGATCGGGCTGAAACCAATTGTGAAGAAAAAGACAGTTTGTCTCGGTTGTGGTCATATTTTTGAGAGTAAGGATTATCCGCGCCAAAGGATGTGTCGTTATTGCCGGTATGAGACGGACGATTTTCTTTCTTACGACGCACCGATTGGGGAAGATTTACTGGTGAGCTAAAAATACTAAGAAAGTGAGTGAATA
>Ga0105105_10000518_pt1 | contig 17543 bp, 31 predicted proteins | sample PPLLaktember2015_4_FD_79108 | JGI IMG/M metagenome (GOLD analysis project Ga0105105, IMG submission 79108) | Freshwater sediment microbial communities from Prairie Pothole Lake near Jamestown, North Dakota, USA - PPLs Lake P8 Core (1) Depth... | ecosystem: Environmental > Aquatic > Freshwater >...
CGGGAAGAAGACGCCCGAGATGAAGCTCATCGGCGTCAGCACCAGCGTGAAGTAGTACGAGAAGAAGTCGTAGCCGCTCGCCACCGCGTTGACGCACAGCGCGAGCCCCGCGAAGGCCAGGCCGGTGAGGATCACCACCGGCAGCAGCCCGACGAGCGTCGGCTCCCGCGAGACCCCGAGCGCGACGGCGACGACGATGATCGAGACGCCCGACAGGCAGGCCTTCATCGCCGACCAGATCCATTCGCCCGCCAGCACGTCGTCGAGCAGCAGCGGCGCGTTGAGCTGCGAATCCCAGGTCCGCTGCACGTGCATCCTCGAGAAGGCCGAATACAGCGACTCGAAGCTCGCCGCCATCATCGTGCTCATGCACACCGATCCGGCCGCGAGGTAGGTGATGTACGGCACGCCTTCGATCTCGCGCAGCAGCGCGCCCAGGCCGTAGCCGAAAGCCACCAGCGTGATCAGCGGATCGGCGATGTTGGCGAGCACGCTCGGCAGCGCGAGCTTGCGCCACACCAGCAGATGACGGCGGATGACCGGCACCATGCGCAGCGTCAGGCGCGGGGGGGCGTAGCGCCGGGGCGCCGGCCCGCGCGCGCGCGCCGCGGCAGGCGAGGCGGCGGAGGTGCCGGCGGACGGGCTGGCGGGTGTGCTCATCGCATCAGTCTCGCAGGTCGCGACCGGTGAGCTTGAGGAACACGTCCTCGAGATTCGCCGGACGGTGCAGCGTGCGCAGGTCGGTGCGCGCCTGCAGCGACGCGAGCAGCGGACCGGGGTCGCGGCAGTAGGCGAAGGTCGTCTCGCCCACCGTCTCGGTCCGGTCGCTGAGCCCGGCAGCGGCCGCGGCCCATGCGGCCCGCCCCGGACCGTGCACCTCGATCACGTGCGGCTCGATCTCGCGTCGGATCAGCTCGACCGGCGATGCCTCGGCGATCGGGCGACCGGCATCGACGATCGCGAGGCGGTCGCACAGCCGCTCGGCCTCGTCCATGAAGTGCGTGGTCAGCACGATGGTCTTGCCGTCGGCGAGGAGGCGGCGCAGCCGCTCCCAGATCAGGTGCCGCGCCTGCGGATCGAGCCCGGTGGTCGGCTCGTCGAGGAAGATCACCTTCGGATCGTTGATGAGCGCGCGGGCGATCGTCAGGCGCCGCTTCATGCCGCCCGAAAGCTCCTGGATGCGCGCGTCCCGCTTGGGGGCGAGCTGCGCGAACTCCAGCAGCGGATCGATGCGGGCGCGCGTCGTCGCATCTTCCTGGCCGAAATAGCGACCGAAGACCAGCAGGTTCTCCGCGACCGTGAAGTCGGGGTCGAGCGGGTCGTTCTGGGGCACCACGCCGACCATCGCGCGAGCTTCGCGCGCCCGCTCGGGCACCGGATGGCCGAGAAGGGTGATGCGCCCGGCATCCGGGCGCAGCAGCCCGAGCACCAGCTTGAGGGTCGTGCTCTTGCCGGCGCCGTTCGGCCCCAGCAGGCCGAAGCAGGTTCCAGGCTCGACCGAGAACGAGACGCCGTCGACGGCCCGCTGGCCACCGAAGGTCTTCACCAACCCGTCGACTTCGAGTACCGGATGCATGCCGTCCTCCGCGGGCCCCGAGGCGCCCCTTCCCGACGCGATGCACGAACCGCGCACGGCGGTCCCCAAACGCATCGCGGCGCCCGTGAGCGCCGCGATGTCCGAGCACGGAAGACCGATCGGCCTCAGGCCGCCGCGGTCGCCTCGCCGGCCGGCGCCTCGACGACTTCCGGCCGATCCAGCAGTTCGACCAGCGCCATCGGCGCGTTGTCGCCGATGCGGAAGCCGAACTTCAGGATGCGCAGGTAGCCGCCGTTGCGCTTGGCATAGCGCGGGCCGAGTTCGTTGAAGATCTTCACGACCATGTCGCGATCGCGAATCCGGTCGAACGCGAGACGGCGATTGGCCAGCGACGGCTTCTTGCCCAGCGTGATGATCGGCTCGACGACGCGACGCAGCTCCTTGGCCTTCGGCAGCGTGGTCTTGATGACCTCGTGCTTGAGCAGGGAGACGGTCATGTTGCGCAGCATCGCCTCTCGGTGCGAGCTGGTGCGATTGAGTTTGCGGAGTCCGCTACGGTGACGCATGGTTCGGTTCCTTCGTGTCCGGCCGGGCGCTTACGGGCGCTCGAGGCCTGCGGGCGGCCAGTTCTCCAGCCGCATGCCCAGGGTGAGCCCGCGCGAGGCCAGCACTTCCTTGATCTCGTTGAGCGACTTGCGACCCAGGTTCGGGGTCTTCAGCAGCTCGTTCTCGGTCCGCTGGATCAGGTCGCCGATGTAGTAGATGTTCTCGGCCTTCAGGCAGTTGGCCGAGCGCACCGTCAGCTCCAGATCGTCGACCGGGCGCAGCAGGATCGGGTCGATCTGCGGCGAGCGCACACCGCCCGCGCCGACCGGCATCGCACCGATGCCCGCGCCCAGCACGTCGATCGACGGCTCCGCGCCTTCCAGCGCCGCGAACACGGTGAGCTGTTCGACGAGGATGCGCGCGGCCTGGCGGACCGCCTCTTCCGGCGCGATCACGCCGTTGGTCTCGACGTCGATCAGCAGCTTGTCGAGGTCGGTGCGGTTCTCGACCCGCGCGCTCTCGACCGCGTACGACACGCGACGCACCGGCGAGAACGACGCGTCGAGCACGATGCGCCCGATGGTCTTGCTGTCCGACAGGTTGCGCATCGTCCCCGGCACGTAGCCGCGGCCCTTCTCGACCTTGATCTGCATGTCGAGCTTGCCACCCTGAGTCAGGTTGGCGATCACGTGCTCGGCATTGACCAGCTCGACGTCGTGCGGCAGGTCGATGTCGGCGGCCGTCACCGGGCCCGGGCTGTCCTTGCGCAGCGTGAGGAACACGTCGTCACGGTTGTGCAGCTTGAAGACGATGCCCTTCAGGTTCAGGAGCAGGTCGACCACGTCCTCGCGGACGCCGTCGATCGTCGAGTACTCGTGCACCACGCCCGAGATCTGGACCTCGGTGGGCGCGTAGCCGACCATCGACGAGAGGAGCACGCGACGCAGCGCGTTGCCGAGCGTATGGCCGTAGCCGCGCTCGAACGGTTCCATCACGACGCGTGCGTGCGAGGGACCGAGTTGCTCGACCTCGACGATGCGGGGCTTCAACAGAGCAGTCTGCATGGATGGATCCCTCTTTAGCGCGAGTACAACTCGACGATCAGGCTCTCGTTGATGTCGGCGGCGATGTCCGAACGCTCAGGAACCTGCTTGAAGATGCCTTCCATCTTGGTCTTGTCGACCGAAACCCACTGCGGGAAGCCGCTCTGCTCGGCGAGCATCAGCGAATCCGTCACGCGAACCTGCTTCTTGGCCTTTTCGCGGATGGTGATCACGTCGTTCGGACGAACCTGCGCCGACGGGATGTTCAGGGTCTGGCCGTTGACCGCGACGGCCTTGTGGCCGACCAGCTGACGTGCCTCGGCACGGGTGGACGCGAGGCCCATCCGGTAGACGACGTTGTCGAGGCGGCACTCGAGCAGCATCAGCAGGTTCGCACCCGTGTTGCCCTTGCGGCGCTCCGCCTCTTCGAAGTAGCGGCGGAACTGCCGCTCGAGGATGCCGTACATGCGCTTGACCTTCTGCTTCTCGCGAAGCTGCAGGCCGTAGTCGCTGGTCCGCGAGCCCGAGGTCCGGCCGTGCTGGCCGGGCTTGCTGTCGAGCTTGCACTTGTCACCGAGCGAACGGCGGGCGCTCTTCAGGAAGAGGTCCGTCCCTTCGCGGCGGGAGAGTTTTGCTTTCGGTCCGGTATAACGTGCCACGTGTTGTCTCTTTCGCTTACGCGGCCCCACGGGCCGCGGTTAGTCCGCCCAATACGACGTCGGCAGCCTCTCCGACGGGGCGAACGGTGGGCTTCTGCTCGGACGCTCGGATCAGATCCGGCGCTTTTTCGGGGGCCGGCAGCCGTTGTGCGGCACGGGCGTCACGTCGGCGATCGACATGATCTTGATGCCCAGCGCATTGAGCGCCCGCACCGACGACTCGCGACCCGGGCCCGGGCCCTTGATGCGCACGTCGAGGTTGCGGATGCCCTGCTCCTGGGCGGCACGGCCGGCCGTCTCGGCGGCGACCTGCGCCGCGAACGGCGTGGACTTGCGCGAGCCCTTGAAGCCCGCGCCGCCCGACGACGCCCACGACAGCGCGTTGCCCTGCCGATCGGTGATCGTGATGATCGTGTTGTTGAAGGACGCGTGGACGTGCGCGATGCCGTCCGAGACGTTCTTGCGGACCTTCTTGCGAACGCGGTTGCCCGCGCTGCTGGGTTGCTTGGCCATGTGTTATCCGTTCTCTCGGGTTACTTCTTCAGCGCCACGCCGGCCTTGCGCGGGCCCTTGCGGGTCCGGGCATTGGTCCGGGTACGCTGGCCGCGCAGCGGCAGGCCACGGCGATGCCGCACACCGCGGTAGCAGCCGAGGTCCATCAGACGCTTGATCGACATCGTCACCTCGCGGCGCAGATCGCCCTCGATGGTGAAGCGGTTGATCTGGTCGCGGATGCGCTCGAGCTCCGCGTCGGTCAGGTCCTTGACCTTCTTGGTCAGCGGGACGTTGGCCGCTTCGCAGATCGCCCGCGCGCGCGGACGACCGATGCCGTAGATGGCCGTCAGGCCGATCTCGGCGTGCTGACGGTCGGGGACGTTGATGCCAGCGATACGTGCCATGCCGTTCCTCTCAGCCTTGACGCTGCTTGTGCCGCGGGTCGGTGCAGATCACGCGGACCACGCCGTTACGCTTGATGATCTTGCACTTGCGGCAGATCTTCTTGACGCTTGCCAGTACCTTCATCTCATTCTCCGTGCGCGCCGGGCGCGCCGTCCTCATCGATTCGTTGCGGCCCGACCCGCAGTTTTGGGTCCCTACCTACTTCGCCCGGAACACGATCCGGGCCCTCGACAGGTCGTACGGCGTCAGTTCCACCGTCACCTTGTCGCCCGGCAGGATCCGGATGTAATGCATCCGCATCTTTCCGGAGATGTGCCCCAGGACCATGTGCCCGTTTTCAAGTTTCACGCGGAAGGTCGCGTTCGGGAGGTTCTCGACCACCTCCCCCTGAAACTGGATCACGTCGTCCTTGGACATCGGCTCCTTCCGTCTCCGGTCACCGCATCGGCGGCGTGCCCATTCCTTTGAAGTTCGTCTTCTTCAACAAACTCTCGTACTGGTGAGACATCAGGTAAGCCTGAACCTGGGCCATGAAGTCCATCGTCACGACGACGATGATCAGCAGCGAGGTCCCGCCGAAGTAGAACGGGACGTTCCAGCGCAGCACCAGGAACTCCGGAACCAGACAGACGAGGGTGATGTACACCGCACCGGCCGCGGTGAGGCGCATCAGGATCTTGTCGACGTACTTGGCGGTCTGCTCGCCCGGGCGGATGCCGGGGACGAACGCACCGCTCTTCTTCAGGTTGTCTGCGGTCTCGCGGCTGTTGAAGACCAGCGCCGTGTAGAAGAAGCAGAAGAAGATGATCGCGACGGCGTAGAGCGCGGTGTAGACCGGCTGCCCGGGCGACAGCGTCGCGGCCAGGTCCTTGATGAACCGGACCACCGGGTTCTCGGAGTCGCCCGAGGTGAACCATTGGGCGGCGGTCGCCGGGAACAGGATGATCGACGACGCGAAGATCGGCGGGATCACGCCGGACATGTTCAGCTTGAGCGGCAGGTACGAGGACTGGCCGCCGTACACGCGGTTGCCGACCTGACGCTTCGCGTAGTTGATCGTGATCCGCCGCTGGCCTCGCTCGACGAACACCACGAAGGCGGTGACCAGGACGACGAGCGCGACGATGATCAGCGCGATGAACGGGCTCATCGACCCGGTGCGGACCAGCTCGCCCATGCCCGCCACCGCGCCCGGCAGGCCGGAAGCGATGCCCGCGAAGATCAGGATCGAGATGCCGTTGCCCAGCCCGCGCTCGGTGATCTGCTCGCCCAGCCACATCAGGAACATCGTGCCGGTGACCAGCGACACCGCCGCGGTGAAGCGGAACATCAGGCCCGGATCGATCACCAGGCCGGGCTGCGATTCGAGGGCCACCGAGATGCCGAAGGCCTGGAAGGAGGCCAGCGCGAGCGTGAACCACCGCGTGTACTGCGTGATCTTGCGGCGACCGGCCTCGCCTTCCTTCTTGATCGCCTCGAGCTGCGGCACGACGACCGTGAGCAGCTGCATGATGATCGATGCCGAGATGTACGGCATGATCCCCAGCGCCAGCACCGAGAAGCGCGAGAGCGCACCACCCGAGAACAGGTTGAACAGGCCGAGCACGCCACCCGACTGCTGCTTGAACAGTTCTGTCAGCTGCTCGGGGTCGATCCCCGGCACCGGGATGTGCGTCCCGATGCGGAAGACGACCAGCGCGAGCAGCAGGAAGCCGAGCCGGCGCTTGAGGTCGCCGTACTTGCCTCCCTGCTTGATCAGTGCTGTGGGGGTCTTGGCCAAATCAACCTGCCTTGTGTCGCACGCTGTCCGGTCGGCCTCAGGCCACCGAACCGCCGGCGGCCTCGATGGCTGCCTTCGCGCCTTTCGTCGCGCCGATGCCCTTGAGGCTGACCTTGCGCTCGATCGTGCCCGACAGGATGACCTTCGCCGTCAGCGTCAGCTGACCGACCACGCCGGCCGCCTTCAGCGACAGCAGATCGATCTCGTCGCCTTCCATCTTCTGCAGGTCGGACAGGCGGACCTCGCCCACCGTGCCGGCCGCGAGCGACTTGAAGCCGCGCTTCGGCAGCCGACGCTGCAGCGGCATCTGGCCACCCTCGAAGCCGACCTTGTGGAAGCCGCCCGAACGCGACTTCTGGCCCTTGTGGCCGCGGCCCGCGGTCTTGCCCAGGCCGGAACCGATGCCGCGCCCGACGCGCTTCTTCGGGTGCTTGCTGCCCTCGGCGGGCTTGATGTCATTGAGTCGCATGGTGCTCAGCCTTCGACCTTCACCAGGTACGAGACCTTGGTGATCATGCCGCGCACGGCCGGAGTGTCCTCCAGCTCGCGCACCTGGTTGATCTTCTTCAGGCCCAGCCCGAGCACCGTGTCGCGATGCGAACCGCGCGTGCCGATGGGGCTGCGGACCAGTTTGACCTTCAGCGTCTTCTTGTCGCTCATGGTGCTCGTCCCCGGCCTCAGCCGAAGAGCTCCTCGACGGTCTTGCCGCGCTTCGCTGCGATCTCGGCCGGCGTGCTCATCCGGGAGAAGGCGTTCAGCGTGGCGCGAACCATGTTGTACGGGTTGGTCGAGCCGTGATTCTTCGCGACGACGTCGGTCACGCCCATGACGTCGAAGATCGCGCGCATCGGGCCGCCGGCGATGATGCCGGTACCGGCGGGCGCGGGCGCGATGTAGACGCGCGCGGCACCGTGCTGGCCTTCGACCGCATGCTGGAGCGTGCCGCTGCGCAGCGACACACGGACCATCTTGCGGCGCGCCTCGTCCATCGCCTTCTGCACGGCGACCGGCACTTCGCGGGACTTGCCCTTGCCCATGCCGATGCGACCGTCGCCGTCGCCGACCACCGTCAGCGCCGCGAAGCCGAGAATCCGACCGCCCTTGACGACCTTGGTCACTCGATTGACCGCGATCATCTTCTCTTTGAGACCGTCGTCGCGCTGTTCAGCGCCGACGCGTGCCTGGATCTTTGCCATCAGGGTTGCTCCTTTCTGCGCCGCGTCAGAACTTCAGACCGGCTTCGCGGGCCGCCTCGGCCAGCGTCTTCACGCGGCCGTGGAAGCGGTAGCCGGCGCGGTCGAACGCCACCGACTGGATGCCCTTCGCGAGCGCCTTCTCGGCGAGCCGCTTGCCGACGAGCGCGGCAGCGGCGGTGTTGCCGCCCTTGCCGCTCTGCCCGGCCAGCTGCGCACGCACCTCGGCTTCCGCCGTGGATGCCGAGACCAGCACCTTGTCGCCGGTCGAGGCGACGATGTTCGCGTAGATGTGCAGGTTGCTGCGGAAGACCGTGAGACGGTCGACGCGCAGTTCCGCGATCTTGTGCCGCGTCTGCAGGGACCGGCGCAGACGGGATTGCTTCTTGTCCATGTTCGTCCTGTCGCCCGGTTACTTCTTCTTCGTTTCCTTGATGATCACGACCTCGTCGGCGTACCGCACACCCTTGCCCTTGTAGGGCTCGGGCGGCTTGTACGCGCGGACTTCGGCCGCGACCTGGCCGACGCGCTGCTTGTCGGCCCCCTTGATCAGGATCTCGGTCTGCGTCGGCGTGGTCACCGTGACGCCCGCGGGCATCTGGTGGACGACCGGGTGCGAGAACCCCAGCGACAGGTTCAGCGCAGCGCCCTGCGCCTGCGCGCGGTAGCCGACGCCGACCAGGGTCAGCTTGCGCTCGAAGCCCTTGCCGGCCCCGGTGACCATGTTGAACACCAGCGCGCGGAACGTCCCGGACATCGCCGCGGCTTCGCGCGACTCGCCGACGGCCGCGAACGTGAGTTCGTCGCCCTGACGGGTGATCGCCACCAGCGGGTTGATGGCCTGGGTCAGGGTGCCCAGGGGCCCCTTGACGGTGATCGCCCCATTGGCGATCTGGACGTCGATGCCCGCGGGCACCTGCACCGGAATGCGTGCGACTCGTGACATGTAAGGCTCCTTACGCCACGTAGCCGATGACTTCGCCACCGATCCCGACCTGGCGGGCGCGGCGGTCGGTCATCACGCCCTGCGGCGTGGTGACGATCGCGACACCCAGCCCGTTCAGGACCTTCGGCAGATCGTTGCGGCCCTTGTAGACCCGCAGACCCGGGCGCGAGACGCGCTCGAGCCGCTCGATCACGGGACGACCGGCGTAATACTTCAGTTGCACCTGGAGCTCGGGCTTGCCCGAGTCCGTCTTCACTTCGAAGCCGTCGATGTAACCCTCGTCCTTCAGGACAGCGGCAATTGCCACCTTGAGTTTCGACGACGGCATCGCCACCGTTTCTTTGTCGACGCGCTGCGCGTTGCGGATGCGCGTGAACATGTCGGCGATCGGGTCGCTCATGCTCATTCTGTTTCGCTCCTTACCAGCTCGCCTTGGTCATGCCCGGCACTTCGCCGCGCATGGCGATCTCGCGCAGCTTGTTGCGCCCGAGACCGAACTTGCGGTACGTCCCGCGGGGCCGACCGGTCAGTTCGCAACGGTTGCGAAGACGGGTGGGATTGGCATTGCGCGGCAGTTGCTGCAGCTTGAGGCGCGCCTGGTAGCGCTCCTCTTCCGAGCGGGACTGGTCGGCGATGACTGCGTTGAGTTCGGCACGCTTGGGGGCGTACTTCTTCACCAGCGCCTCGCGCTTCTTCTCGCGCTCGATCAGGGAGGTCTTGGCCACGTGTCGAACCCTCAGTTACGGAACGGGAAGCGGAAGGCGGTCAGCAGCGCCTTCGCCTCGTCGTCGGACTTGGCCGTGGTGGTGATGCTGATGTTCAGCCCGCGCACCTTGTCGACCTTGTCGTACTCGATCTCGGGGAAAATGATCTGCTCCTTCACCCCGAGGTTGTAGTTGCCGCGACCGTCGAACGCACGACCCGAGATGCCGCGGAAGTCACGCACGCGCGGCAGCGCGATCGTGACCAGGCGATCCAGGAACTCGTACATCCGGTTGCCGCGCAGCGTGACCATGCCGCCGATCGGGTAGCCGGCGCGGATCTTGAAGCCCGCGATGGCTTTCCGGGCCTTGGTGGTCACCGGCTTCTGGCCGGCGATCTTCACGAGGTCGCCCATGGCGAGCTCGAGGAGCTTCTTGTCCGCGACCGCCTCGCCCACGCCCATGTTCAGCGTGATCTTGGTGATGCGCGGGACCTGCATGATCGACGTGTACCCGAACTGCTTCATCAGCTCGGGTGCGATCGTCTCGCGGAAGGTTTGCTGCAGACGTGCCATGTCGCGTATGTCCTCAGGCCTTGACCTGCTCGCCGTTCGAGCGGTACACGCGGACCTTGGTGCCGTCTTCCAGCACCTTGAAGCCCACGCGGTCGCCCTTGCCGGTCGCCGGGTTGAACAGCATCACGTTCGACTGGTCGATGGGCATCGTCTTCTCGACGATGCCGCCGGTGATGCCTTTCATCGGGTTCGGACGAGCGTGCTTCTTGACGACGTTGATGCCGTCGACCATCACGTGGGCGTCATCGACGCGCGCGGCGATGGTGCCGCGCTTGCCCTTGTCGCGACCGGCGATGACGATCACCTCGTCGCCCTTGCGGAGTTTCTGCATGTCGGGCTCCTTACAGCACTTCCGGCGCGAGCGACACGATCTTCATGAAGCGCTCGGTGCGCAGCTCGCGCGTCACCGGCCCGAAGATGCGCGTGCCGATCGGCTCGAGCTTGGCGTTGAGCAGGACCGCGGCGTTCGCGTCGAACTTCACGAGCGAACCGTCCTGGCGGCGAACGCCCTTGGCGGTGCGGACCACCACGGCGTTGTAGATCTCGCCCTTCTTGACGCGGCCACGCGGCTGCGCTTCCTTGACGGAGACCTTGATGATGTCGCCGATGCCGGCGTAGCGGCGCTTAGAGCCGCCCAGCACCTTGATACACATGACCGAACGCGCGCCGGTGTTGTCGGCGACGTCCAGCGTCGACTGCATCTGAATCATTGCGCTCTCCCAACTTGATCCGAAGTCGACCCCGCGTCGCCAGGGGCGGCGCGGATCCGCTGCGGTCAGTCTTGGTCCCGTGGAACGGGGTGGATTCGTCTTCCCTGCCACTGCGCCCGCACCGTGGGTGCGAGCTTGGCCTGAAAAACTAGGTCTTCGACTATAGCACGTTTCGCAGGTCCGTCAACAGCGTTGTTGGCGGAGCCCGCGAGCCGATGCTCAGATCAGCTTGCTCGCCTCGACGCGACGGACAACCGTCCACGTCTTGGTCTTCGAGATCGGCCGGCACTCCTTGATCTCGACCAGGTCGCCTTCGAGGAGGGCGTCCTCGGTGTGGGCGTGGTACTTGGTCGAGCGGGTGATGTACTTGCCGTACAGCGGATGCTTGACCTTGCGCTCGATCAGCACCGTGACCGTCTTGGTCATCTTGTTGCTGACCACGCGCCCGGTCAGCACGCGCTGGTCGCCGGCGGCGGGTTTCGTGTCGCTCATTTCGCGGTCGCCTTCTGGTTCATCACGGTGCGCACGCGGGCGATGTCGCGACGGGTCTTGCGCAGCTGGGCGGTGTTGCTCTGCTGTTGCGTCGCGATCTGCATGCGCAGCGAGAAGTGGGCCTTCATCAGTTCGGAAAGCTCCTTCTGGAGCTCGTCCGCGCCCTTCGTCCTCAGTTCACTGGCTTTCATGTCGTGTCCTTGGCGCTCAGGCGCCGACGTGGCGGGCCACGAAGACCGTAGCGATCGGGAGCTTGGCCGCGGCGAGCGCGAACGCCTCGCGAGCCAGCGTCTCCTCGACGCCGTCCATCTCGTACAGCACCTTGCCCGGCTGGATCTCGGCCACGTAGTACTCGGGGTTGCCCTTGCCGTTGCCCATGCGGACCTCGGCGGGTTTCTGGGAGATCGGCTTGTCCGGGAAGATCCGGATCCAGATCCGACCGCCACGCTTGATGTGGCGAGTCATCGCCCGACGAGCCGCCTCGATCTGGCGGGCAGTCAGACGACCGCGGCCGGTGGCCTTCAGGCCGAACTCACCGAACGAGACAGAAGTGCCGCGGGTCGCGATGCCCTTGTTGCGGCCCTTCTGCTCCTTGCGATACTTGCGACGTGCGGGTTGCAGCATGGTCGTTCCTTATTCGCCCTTGCCTTCGGCAGGCGCGGGAGCGGCGGGCGCAGCGGCAGCACCGTCGCCGGGTGCCTTGCGGACGCGCTTGACGGTCGAGCGGGGCGCGTCGGCCGCGCCGGCAGCCGGCGCCGGAGCGCCGTCGGCCGGAGCGGGACGGCCGCGACCCGGACCACCGGGGCCGCCGGGACCACGACGGTCACCTGCGCCCGGACGGCCGGGACCTCCCGGGCGGCGCGGACGACGGTCCTCGCGCTCGGGCGGCGGGGCGGCATCCTTCTCGGCGGTCGCGACGTCGCCGCGGCCGAGGGTGTCACCCTTGTAGACCCAGCACTTGACGCCGATGATCCCGTACGTCGTCACGGCCTCGGAGAAGCCGTAGTCGATGTCGGCACGCAGCGTGTGCAGCGGCACGCGGCCTTCGCGGTACCACTCGGTGCGGGCGATCTCGATGCCGTTCAGACGACCGGCGCTCATGATCTTGATGCCCTGGGCACCGAGCCGCATCGCGTTCTGCATCGCGCGCTTCATCGCACGGCGGAACATGATCCGCTTCTCGAGCTGCTGCGTGATCGAATCGGCGATCAGCTGCGCATCGGTCTCGGGCTTGCGGATCTCTTCGATGTTGACGTGCACCGGCACCTTCAGCATGCGCTGGAGGTCGGCCTTGAGGAGCTCGATGTCCTCGCCCTTCTTGCCGATCACGACGCCCGGACGAGCCGAGAAGATCGTGATGCGCGCGTTCTTCGACGGGCGCTCGATGAGCACTCGGCCGACGGACGCGCTGCGCAGTTTCTTGCGCAGGTAGGCGCGGACCTTGATGTCCTCGTTGAGCATCCCTGCGAAGTCTTTGCTGTTGGCGTACCAGCGCGACGACCAGTTACGGCTGACCGCAAGGCGGAAGCCGGTCGGGTGAATCTTCTGTCCCATGTCCTCGGTTCCTTCGCGCTCAGTTACCGACCGTCACGTAGATATGGCACGTCTGCTTCTCGATCTTGACGCCCCGGCCCTTGGCCCGGGCATCGAATCGACGCAGCGATGCGCCCTTCTCGACGTGGATGGTCTTGACTTTCAGCTCGTCGACGTCGGCACCGTCGTTGTGCTCGGCGTTGGCGATCGCCGACTCGAGCACTTTCTTGACGATCTTCGACGCCTTCTTCGGGGAGAAGGTCAGGATGTTCAGCGCCTGCTCGACCGGCTTGCCGCGGACGAGGTCCGCAGCGAGCCTGCCCTTCTGGGCGGAGAGACGGACACCTTGCAGTGTGGCTTTGGTTTCCATGTCGTCTGTCCTTACCGCTTGCCGGCGCCGCCCTTGCCCTTGACCGCCTTCTTGTCGGCCGCATGGCCCTTGAAGGTACGGGTCAGCGCGAACTCGCCGAGCTTGTGCCCGACCATGTTCTCGTTGACGAAGACAGGTACGTGCTGCTTGCCGTTGTGAACGGCGATCGTGAGCCCGATGAATTCGGGCAGGATCGTGGACCGACGCGACCAGGTCTTGATCGGTTTCTTGTCCTTGATGGCCTGCGCCGCATCCACCTTCTTGATCAGGTGGTCGTCGACGAACGGCCCTTTCTTGACGGAACGTGCCATGGTCAGCCCTTATTTCTTGTGCCGGCGCTGCACGATCATCGAGGTCGTGCGCTTGTTGCGACGCGTGCGGTAGCCCTTCGTCGGCTGACCCCACGGGTTGACCGGCACGCGGCCCTCGCCTGTCTTGCCTTCGCCACCGCCGTGCGGGTGGTCGACCGGGTTCATCGCGACGCCGCGCACGGTCGGGCGGATGCCCTTCCAGCGGGTGGCGCCGGCCTTGCCGGTCTGGCGCAGGTTGTGCTCTTCGTTGCCGACCTCGCCCAGCGTGGCCCGGCACTCGATGTGCACGCGACGGATCTCGCCCGAGCGCAGGCGGACCTGCGCGTAGGTGCCTTCACGAGCCAGCAACTGGGCCGACGCGCCCGCCGAGCGGGCGATCTGACCACCCTTGCCCGGCAGCATCTCGATGTTGTGGATCGTGGAACCCACCGGGATGTTGCGGATCGGCATCGTGTTGCCGGCGCGGATCGGCGCCTCGGCGCCCGACATCAGCGTGGCACCGGCGGCGACACCGCGCGGCGCCAGGATGTAGCGGCGCTCGCCGTCGGCGTAGCACAGCAGGGCCAGGTGCGCGCTGCGGTTCGGGTCGTACTCGATGCGCTCGACCTTGGCGGGGATCCCGTCCTTGATCCGCTTGAAGTCGACGATCCGGTAGTGCGACTTGTGACCGCCGCCGCGATGGCGCGTGGTGATGTGGCCGAGGTTGTTGCGCCCCGAGCTGCGGATCTGCGGCTCGACGAGCGACGCCAGGGGCTTGCCCTTGTGCAGGCCCGGCGTGACCACCTTGACCATCCCCCGGCGGCCGGGCGATGTCGGCTTGAGCTTGACGACCGGCATTTACTTCGCCTCCGCGAAATTGATTTCCTGGCCGGGCTTCAGGCTCACGTACGCCTTGCGCACATTGCGCCGGCGACCGTTGAAGCGACCGAAGCGCTTGGCCTTGCCCGCCTGGTTCAGCACCTGGACGGACTCGACCTCGACCTTGAACAGCAGCTCGACGGCCGCCTTGATCTCGGGCTTGGTCGCATCCTGCAGCACGCGGAACGCGACCTGGTTGTTCTTCTCGGCGACCATCGTGCTCTTCTCGGAGACGATCGGCGCCACGAGCACCTGCATCAGACGTTCGGCGTTCATCCCAGCATCTCCTGGACCATCGCGAGCGCCGGCTTGGTGATCAGCACCTTGTCGAAGTGCACCAGCGACACGGGGTCCGCATTGCGCGCATCGACGACCAGCACGTTCGGCAGGTTGCGCGACGCGAGCCACAGGTTCTCGTCGACGCCGTCCGTCAGGACCAGCACCGACTCGAGGCCCATGACCTTGAGCTTGTCGACCAGCAGCTTGGTCTTCGGCGCGTCGAGGGCCATGCCCTCGACGACGGCCACGCGATCCTCGCGAGCCAGCTGCGACAGGATCGAGCACATCCCCGCGCGATACATCTTGCGGTTGACCTTGTGCGAGTAGTTCTGGTCGGGCGAGTTCGGGAAGATCTTGCCGCCTCCGCGCCACAGCGGCGAGGAGGTCATGCCCGCACGCGCGCGGCCGGTGCCTTTCTGGCGGAACGGCTTCTTCGTGCTGTGGCGGACTTCCGAACGGTCCTTCTGCTTGCTGTTGGCACTGCGGGCGTTCGCCTGGTAGGCGACGACGACCTGGTGGATCAGCGGCTCGTTGAAGTCGCGGCCGAAGACGGTGTCGGCGGCGGCAACGGTCGAGGACGGCTGGCCCTGCTCGTTGAGGAGCTTGAGTTCCATCTGTTCGGCCCCTTACTTCTTGCCGGCTTTGGCCGGGTTCGTCGGGCCGGCGGCCTGCACCACCCTCGGCACGCGCGGCAAGCCGCCCTTGGCGAGCGGGGTCTTGACCGCGGGGGTCACCACCACGGCGCCGCCCTTGGCACCCGGGACCGCGCCGCGGACCATCAGCAGACCGCGCTCGGCGTCGACGCGCGCGATGACGAGGTTCTGGATGGTCTTGCTGTCGTCGCCCATGTGGCCGGACATCCGCTTGCCGGGGAACACACGGCCGGGGTCCTGCGCCATGCCGATCGAGCCCGGCACGTTGTGCGAGCGCGAGTTGCCGTGCGAGGCACGGCCGGAGGCGAAGTTGTAGCGCTTGATCGTGCCGGTGAAGCCCTTGCCGATCGAGGTGCCCGCGACGTCGACCTTCTGGCCGGCGGCGAACAGCGCGGCAGGGATCACGGCGCCGGGCGCCAGGTCGCCGAGCTTGTCGGCCGCGACACGGAACTCGCGCAGCTCATGACCCGCCTGGACACCCGCCTTGGCGAAGTGACCGGCCTCGGCCTTGGTGACACGGGATGCGCGACGATCGCCGAAGGCGACCTGCACGGCGGAGTAGCCGTCGGACTCGACGGTCTTGATCTGGGCGACGCGGTTGTTCGACACATCGAGCACCGTCACAGGAACGGCGTCGCCGTCGTCCGTGAAGATGCGCATCATGCCGACCTTGCGTCCCACAAGGCCAAGGCTCATTTTTGCTCCGATCCCGGCTGCGATTGGCCGGGTGTGGTTCGAGCAGCGCGCAAAGCAGCGCCGCCATTGGGTCCACGTGGGCGTTGCCCATCGCGGAAAGCCTTCGAGTGTACCCCGGTTTCGCCTGCCTGTGCAACAGGCGCTTGCGGCCCGTCGGAGGGAGCGCTCAGTCGACGTCGCGTGGGGGCAGCAGCACCCAGAAGATCAGCGACAGCAGCACCCCGATCCAGCCCACCGGCACGGCGGCGCGCCAGCCGGCGTTCGCACGTCGCGTGACCCGCGCCTCTTCGACCCAGACCGTCTCGCAGGCCCCGTTTCCGGTGTCGTCGCGGCGCACGCTGGTGCCGCGCCGGAACGGCATGCCGGCGTCGTGACCGTACTCGGCGAGCCAGCCGCGGACGACGATCTGGTCGCCCGGCCGCACCGAGCGGAGCAGCTTCGCCACGCGCGGGTCGGCCGTCAGGAGGTGGTTGTTCGAGAAGCCCGTCTGGTCGAACCGGTTCCAGGTCTGCATGTCGCGCGACGCGACGTAGCAGGTGAAGCTGCCGCTGGTGTAGTCGAGCTCCCGGTAGACCCCGCCGCGCAGGTTCTCGCCCCAGACCACACAGAGGTCGGCGACGTTGAGATGGTCCTTCCACCAGCTGCGATGCGTCGGGTTCCACCAGACCGAGGTGTCGTGACGGCTGACCACCAGTCCGCGGAGCTCGTAGGTGTGCAGCGGCGCGACGGTGTAGTCGACGCCGCCGCTGGCGACCGTGAACGGCGCGCGCCGTTGCGCCACCTGGGTCGGCTCGGGGAGCGAGGCCTCGAGGATCGCGGCGGGCGCCGGAAGCCGGTCGCGCAGCCACAGTCCGCCTGCGACCAGGAACAGGCTCGCGGCGAAGAGCAGGCCGTTGAGGGTGTGCAGCATGGGTCCGGCAGCTTGGCGGTTCCGGACAACCTACCCCACGGGCCCCGACTCCGGCGCCGCGCGGGGGGATCGGAGGACGGCCGGCCGCGACCGCCGGCGGAGCGAGGGGACCCACCGCGGGCGGCGATCGACCCACTGGGGACGCCACGCGCGACCCGGAAAAGGAAAGGGCCGCCCGGAGGCGGCCCTTCAGATGCCCGGCAGGCCGGGGCGATCCTTACTGCAGCTTGATCTCGACGTCGACGCCCGCCGGGAGGTCCAGCTTCATCAGCGCATCGACGGTCTTGTCCGTCGGGTCGACGATGTCCATCAGGCGCTGGTGGGTCCGGATCTCGAACTGGTCGCGCGAGGTCTTGTTCACGTGCGGCGAACGCAGCACGTCGTAGCGCTGGATGCGCGTCGGCAGCGGCACCGGGCCACGGACGACGGCGCCGGTGCGCTTGGCGGTCTCGACGATCTCGGCGGCCGACTGATCGATCAGCTTGTAGTCGAACGCCTTGAGGCGGATCCGGATCTTCTGGTTTTGCATCTCGATTCCTCGAAAAGAACGATGGGGCCGGCCTGTGTTGCCGAAACCTGCCCCGGGGATGTGGACGCTACGAAGTCGTGCAGAAACCGTAGCGAGCAGGCCCGAGTTCGCGGCGAGGAGCGGAGCCGTACGTGATGTACGGCGAGCACCGCAGCCGCGAAATCGGGACGCGCAGTAGGTTTGTGCGCGGCTTCGTTATTCGAAGATCTTGGCGACGACGCCGGCGCCGACGGTGCGGCCGCCTTCGCGGATCGCGAAGCGCAGGCCCTGCTCCATCGCGATCGGCGCGATCAGCGTGACCGTCATCTTCACGTTGTCGCCA
>Ga0105105_10000520_pt1 | contig 17522 bp, 12 predicted proteins | sample PPLLaktember2015_4_FD_79108 | JGI IMG/M metagenome (GOLD analysis project Ga0105105, IMG submission 79108) | Freshwater sediment microbial communities from Prairie Pothole Lake near Jamestown, North Dakota, USA - PPLs Lake P8 Core (1) Depth... | ecosystem: Environmental > Aquatic > Freshwater >...
CCAATCCTCCCCTCGCCTCAGGCCTTGATCTTGGCCAGCGGGATCGCTCGGCACTGCAGCTGCTGCGCGGTAACGGCCCCCTCGAGGAAACCCTGGCCTGCTTCCAGATGCTCTCGGCGGAGCTCAAGCTTCCCTTCCGTCGCGATGCGATCGAGAAAATCCTGCGCGATGTGCTGCGCCGCGGCCAGACACCCGACTTGCAGCTCTGCGGCAACCTCGCCGCGATGATGGGCCTGCACGTGAGCGGTGTGCGGGTGCCGGCCAGTCAGGGCACCCGCCTGCAGACCCCGGCCCTGATTCCCTGGCAGGGCGGTTTTGCCGTCGTGCGGGGCGCCAATGCTCGCGGCCTGCTTTTGGCCTCCCCGCGGGAAGGTTGGGTGGAGCTCTCCCCTGACCAGCTTCCCGAGGCCTTCCCCGACGGCATCGACGTGCTGTTGCTCGAGCGCAGTTCTGCTACCCCCGAGCAGCGCTTTGGCTTTGCCTGGTTCTGGCCGGCCCTGCAGCGTTATCGCGGCATCCTCACCCAGGTGCTGATCGCCTCTTTTGTGGTGCAGCTGTTCAGCCTGGCCAACCCCCTGCTGATCCAGGTGATCATCGACAAGGTGATCAATCAGCGCAGCCTCGACACCTTGCAGGTGCTGGGCTTTGCTTTGGTGGTGGTGACCTTGATGGAGGGATTGATCGGTGCCTTACGCACCTTCTTATTCAGCGAAACCACCAACCGCATCGATCTCCGCCTCGGCGCCGAGGTAATCGATCACCTGCTGCGGCTACCTCTCAACTACTTCGACCGCCGCCCCGTGGGGGAACTCGGTACCCGGATTGCCGAGCTGGAGAAGATCCGTAATTTCCTCACTGGTCAGGCGCTCACAACCTTGCTCGATACGGCCTTCTCGGTGATCTACATCGCCGTGATGCTGATTTACAGCTGGCTGCTCACCCTGATCGCCCTCTGCGTGCTGCCGATCCAGATCGGTCTGACAGTGCTTGGGGCGCCCCTGTTTCGCCGCCAGTACCGCGACGCGGCCCAGGAGAACGCCCGAACTCAGAGCCATTTAGTGGAAGTTCTAACCGGCATCCAGACGGTGAAGGCTCAAAACGTCGAGATGATCAGCCGCTGGAAGTGGCAAGACCTGTACGGCAAGTACATCTCCCGCAGTTTTGAAAAAACCATCACTGGCACGGCCCTCAGTGAAACCTCCCAGGTGTTGCAGAAGCTCTCCCAGCTGCTGGTGCTCTGGGTTGGTGCCTCTTTGGTGCTCTCCGGTGACATGACCCTGGGCCAGCTGATCGCCTTCCGGATCATCTCTGGCTACGTCACCCAGCCCCTGCTGCGGCTCTCCTCGATCTGGCAGAGCATTCAGGAGCTCAAGGTTTCGTTTGAGCGGCTTGCCGATGTGGTCGATACCCCGGAGGAATCAGACGAGGCCGATAAACAGAAGATTCCCCTGCCGCCCATCGCCGGTGAGGTGCGCTTCGACGACCTCTGTTTCTCCTTCACGCCCCAGGGCACTCAGGTGTTGCGTCATATCGACTTAACCATTCCTGCCGGTACTTTTGTGGGGGTGGTGGGCCAGAGCGGTAGCGGTAAGAGCACCCTCACCAAAATGTTGGCGCGTCTCTATTCCCCAGGCAGCGGTCGCATCCTGATTGATCACTACGACATCGACAAAGTTGAGCTTTACTCGCTACGACGCCAGATTGGCATCGTGCCCCAGGAGCCCCTGCTTTTCACCGGCACCGTGGCAGAAAACATTGCCCTCACAGATCCAGATGCCAGTAGTGATTCCATCGTCCAAGCGGCCCGCTTGGCCTGCGCCCACGACTTCATCATGGAATTGCCGGCCGGCTACAGCAGCAATGTGGGCGAGCGCGGCGCCGGCCTCTCCGGCGGTCAGCGGCAGCGACTGGCCTTGGCCCGCACCCTGCTTTCCCAGCCGCGGCTGCTGGTGCTAGATGAAGCAACTAGCGCCCTTGATTACGACACTGAGCGGCGCGTTTGCGACAACTTGGTCGACAACCTCAAGCACTGCACAGTTTTCTTTATCACTCACCGGCTCTCCACAATCCGCAGGGCTGATCTGATTGTGATGCTGCACGAAGGAGCTGTCGTGGAAACGGGCACCCACGATGAGTTAATGGAGCGCCGAGGTCGCTACTACGCCCTTTACCGCCAGCAGGAGGCCAACTGATGTCGATTGTGCGTCGCGCCCAGAACGCCATTGAGCGCCGGGTTCAAACCAGCCATGAAGAGATGGCGCTTCAACAGTCGCGCTTCTTAGCGCGGGCCATCACCTGGGCTCTGCTCTGCACCACGGCAGCTGGCCTGGCCTGGCTAGCCCTCGCTAAAACCGACGAGGTGGTGGTTGCTCCCGGCAAGCTCCAGCCAATTGGCGATGTCAAAACCATCCAGATGCCGGTGGGTGGCGTGCTCGAGACCATGCTCGTCAAGGATGGTCAGCGGGTCACCAAGGGCCAGGTGTTGTTGCGCCTCGATAACGAGGCCACCCTCGATCGCCAGCAAAGTTTGCGCACCACTATCACCGCCAAGCAGGCCCAGCTGCGTCTTAAGGAGGTGGAGCTGGCTCGCTATCTCAACCTCAATGACACCGAGCAGACGGTGACCGGCCAGAACCTCGTGCTTGAAAGCGAGATCCTGCAGCGGCTCGAGGGTCTTAAGGCTGTAGGGGCCTCCGCGGAGTTGCAGTATCTGCAACAGCGCAACAAGGTGCGTGAGGTTGATGGCGAGCTCGCCAAGCTCAAGGTCGACCGCCTGCGTCAAATTGCGATTCTGGAGCAGTCGGTGGAGCAGATCAAAGGAGAGCTGGCCGAATTGGGCAGCAAGCTCACTGAGCTGCAGGTCAATATCCGCTATCAGGATGTGCGCTCCCCGGTGGATGGGGTGGTGTTTGATCTCAAGCCCACCGGCCCTGGCTTTGTTGCACAGGGCAGTGAGCCGGTGATGAAGATCGTCCCCTTTGATGCTCTTCAGGCCAAGGTGGAGATTGAGAGCAGCGACATCGGCTTTGTACGAGTCGGTCGTCCTGCCGATATCAGCATCGATTCTTTCCCTGCTACCGATTTCGGGGTGCTGCTTGGCACCGTCAAGCGCATTGGCTCCGATGCCTTGCCCCCAGATGAGCGCAATCAGACCTACCGCTTCCCAGCCACGATTGCCCTCGATACACAGCAACTCAAGCTGAAATCAGGCAAGAGCTTGCCGCTGCAGGTCGGCATGTCACTCACAGCCAACATCAAGCTGCGCAAGGTTACATACCTGCAGCTGTTGCTTGGCGAATTCAAGGATAAGACAGACTCCCTCAAGCAGATCTAGTCAGCCTTGGCAATCCTGTTGAGGTAGTCGCTGCTGGGCGGCTTCGATTAGGCCCCGGAACAATGGGTGGGGTTTGCCGGGGCGGGAGAGAAATTCGGGGTGGTACTGGCAGGCGGTGAAGAATGGATGGTTTTGCAGTTCGATCAATTCCACCAGCCGCCCGTCAGGTGAAGTGCCGCTGATTGTGTAACCCGATTCGGTGAAGAGACTGCGGTAGGCGTTGTTGAATTCGTAGCGATGGCGGTGGCGTTCATACACCACTTCGTCGCCATAGAGGCGGTGCGCCATGGTGTCTGCGGCCAGGCGGCAGGGATAAACTCCGAGCCGCATCGTGCCGCCTAGATCCACTACGTCCTGCTGCTCCGGCAGTAGGTGGATTACTGGATGAGGCGTGTCGGCATCGAGCTCGGCGCTGGTGGCTCCGGCTAAGCCCGCCTGGTTGCGGGCCCACTCGATCACGGCGCATTGCATGCCTAGGCACAGGCCAAGGAAGGGCACCCGCTGTTCGCGAGCCCAGCGGATTGCCGCCACCTTGCCGTCCACACCGCGGTTGCCAAAGCCACCGGGTACTACCACCGCATCCATGTTGGCCAGCAGGGCTTCAGCGCCTTGGGTTTCGAGCTGCTCGGCGCAGACCCAGTGCAGATCAAGCGAAGCGTCCCGATCTAGGCAGGCGTGGCGCAGGGCCTCTACCACCGATAGATAAGCGTCGTTGAGCTGCACGTATTTGCCCACCAACGCCACCTTCACGGCGGGGCCGGGGTGGCGCAGCTTGGTCACCAGCTCCTGCCAGCGGGCCATGTCACTTTCAGCGTTGCTGAGTTGCAGCACATCGAGCACCTCGCGGCAGAGCCCCTCCTGCTCCATCGCCAGCGGCACCGCATAGATGCTGTCGGCGTCTAGGGCCTGGATCACGGCCCGCTGAGGCACGCCACAGAAGCCGCCAATCTTGCGGCGCAGTTCGTCGCTCACCGGTCGGTCGCTGCGGCACACCAACACGTCGGGCTGGATGCCGATCGAGCGCAGCTCCTTCACCGAGTGCTGGGTGGGCTTGGTCTTGAGCTCGCCCGAAACGCCGATGAAGGGCAGCAGGGTGACGTGCACATAGGCCAGGTCCTGGCGGCCCACATCGCCCCGGAATTCCCGAATCGCTTCCAGAAAAGGCAGCGATTCGATGTCACCTACCGTGCCGCCGATCTCGCCGATCACCACGTCGGCGTTGCTGTTGGCGGCCACCCGATGGATGCGCTCGCGAATCTCGCGGGTGATGTGGGGGATCACCTGCACCGTGCCACCGTTGTAATCGCCGCGGCGCTCCTTGTTGATCACCGCTTGGTAGATCGAGCCGGTGGTCACGCTGTTGAGGCGCGACATGGCGGTGTCGGTGAAGCGTTCGTAGTGGCCCAGATCCAGATCCGTTTCGGCGCCGTCCTCGGTGACGAACACTTCACCGTGTTGGTACGGGCTCATCGTGCCCGGGTCGACGTTCAGATAAGGGTCGAGCTTGAGGATCGAAACGCTGTAGCCGCGGCTCTTGAGCAGCCGCCCCAGGCTGGCGGCCACGATGCCCTTGCCGATGCTCGACACCACGCCGCCGGTGACAAAGACGAACTTGCTCATATCCCGGTGGCTGCCCCTTCAATGTACCGGGCGCTGCCTGCGGGGGCTGGCTGGGTTCGGCGGTCACGCCCGCTGCGCGGGCAATACCGCGCTCACCTCAGCCAACCACGCAGGAGACGCCCTCCCTGCTGAGGCTGCTTGGTCCGCTGGGGTGCTTGGTGAGAGGCCGGTATTGCCCGCGCAGCGGGCGCCGACCGGCCGACGCCAAGCACCCCAGCGGATTACGCCTCGAGCAGGCTGCGCAGCATCCAGGCGGTTTTCTCGTGGATCTGCAGTCGCTGGGTGAGCAGGTCGGCGGTGGGTTGGTCGTTGGCCTCGTCGGCGGTGACCATGACGCTCCGGATAGTGCGGGCGACTGCCTCGTGGCCCAGCACTAGCTCGCGCACCATCTCCATGGCGGCCGGGATGCCCTGGCTTTCGGGGATCGAGGAGAGCTGGCCGTAGGTGGCGCCGCCGAAGGGGGCTGGGCAGCCGAGGGCGCGGATGCGCTCGGCGATAGCGTCTAGGGCAGTCCAGAGCTCGGTGTACTGCTCCATGAACATCAGGTGCAGGGAGTTGAACATCGGACCGGTGACATTCCAGTGGAAGCCGTGGGTCTTGGCGTAGAGCACGGTGCTGTCGGCCAGCACGCAGCCGAGGCCCTCGGCGATCTGCAGGCGCTGGGCTTCCGGGATGCCGATGTCGATGTCGGTTGCCATGGCGGCTTATCCGTAGTGACTTTGTTGTAGCCCGGATTGGACGGAATGGGCGGTTCAGTCGAGGCTGCCCAGGTAATCCTTCACGCGGCAGCGGTTCTGGGGTTGGCGTAACTTCAGCAATGCTTGGGATTCAATCTGCCGTACCCGCTCTCGGGAGAGGTGCATGGCGGCGCCGATCTCAGTGAGGGTGCGGGGAGTGTCGTCTTCCAGCCCGAAGCGTTGGCGGATTACCTCGGCTTCGCGGCTGCTCAGGTCTGCGAGCAGGGCTTCGAGGTCGTTGTGGAGCTGCTCGCGGGCGAGTTTTTGTTCTGGTGTGACATGGCTGTCTTCCAGCAGATCGCCGAGCCGCGTGTCGTGTTCCTTGCCTACCCGGCCCTCCAGGGAGACGGGTTTCGGCAGCTGCAGCAGCGTCTCGCGGATCATCGCCTCGCTGAGATTCAACTCTCGGGCGATCTCAGTCACGCAGGGCAGGCGGCCCAAGCGGGCGCTGAGTTCCCGCTGGGCCCGTTTAATCCGGTTGAGCTTTTCGGTGATGTGTATCGGCAGCCGGATCGTGCGGCTCTGGCTGGCGAGGGCCCTGGTAATGCCTTGGCGAATCCACCAGTAGGCGTAGGTGCTGAAGCGAAAACCCCGGGTGGGGTCGTAGCGCTCCACGGCCCGTTCCAGGCCCAAGGTGCCCTCTTGAACTAGATCAAGCAGGTCCATGCCCCGGCGTTGGTACTTCTTGGCGACAGAAACCACCAGCCGCAGATTGGCCTGAATCATTCGCTCCTTGGCCCGTTTGCCGCGGTGCAGGGCTAGCCGTCGCTCATTGGCGTCCAGTTCGCCTGGTTCGCCTTCCCCCGGTTCACCCTCGTGCAACAGCCGCTCGCGCTGCTGCACCAGCCGGGCCAGGGTGAGTTCCTGCTCCTGGGTCAGCAGGTCCACCCGGCCGATGTCCTGGAGGTAAAGCCGTACAGGGTCTGTGCTGGCGGGGGTGTGGGGCACGCCCGATGGATTAATGGTCCCTCACCGTTGCTGCGTTGGGCAGCTGTGGCCCCAAATGCCCCGTTTTGTTTCGGCTTTCAGCTTTGGTTTCAGCTTTACTTTTGGACCTCAGCTGTCGTCCTCCTCCACCCAGGTGCTGGCCACGTGCAGCTCGTCGAGTTGTTTGGTCGCCACACTGCCCGGGGCGCCGGTCATCAGGCAACGGGCTTGCTGGGTTTTCGGGAAGGCGATGGTGTCGCGGATTGATTCCTCGCCCGCCAGCAGCATCACGATCCGGTCTACGCCGTAGGCCAGGCCGCCGTGGGGCGGGGCACCCATGTCGAGGGCGTCCATCAGGAAGCCGAACTGCTGGTTGGCTTCCTCCAGAGGCAGGCCGATGGTCTGCAGCACCTGGCGCTGCAGGGCCGAATCGTGGATGCGCAGCGAGCCGCCGCCGAGTTCGAGGCCGTTGAGCACTAGGTCGTAGGCCTGGGCGCGGGCGGTGGGCAGGGTGTCGGCCCAGGCGTCGGGATCTGTTCCGAGGTCTGCGCTGTTGGGGGCGCAGAAGGGATGGTGCAGGGCTTCGAGTCGGTTTTCGCCGGGGTTGAACTCAAACATCGGGAAATCCACCACCCACAGGAAGTTCCAGGTGTCGTTGTCACGGTCGGCAGGCACTAGGCCGAGTTCGCGGGCCAGAAACTGGCGCACCCGATCGAGGGCCTTGTTCACCGTGGCAGTGTCGCCGGCGCCGAACAGCAGCAGGGAGCCGGGGGTGGCACCGGTGCGAGCCAGCAGCTCGGCTTTTTTGTCGTCTGTGAGGTTGTCCTTGATGGCGCCGATCGTGTCGATCTCGCCGCCCTCGCGCACGCGGATGAAGGCCAGGCCGCCGGCACCGGCCGCCTGGGCTTCGCTGAATACATCGCCACCGGGCTTGATGCGCACGTTGCTGATGGCATCGTTGCCCCCAGGCACGGCGATGCACTTCACCGAACCGCCGGCGGCCACAGCTCCGCTGAAAACTTTGAAGCCCATACCTTTCACCAGGTCGGAGACATCGGTGAGCTCCAGGCCATAGCGGGTGTCAGGGCGGTCGGTGCCGTAGCGGGCCATGGCCTCATGCCAGTTGAGCCGCGGGAAGGGACGGGGCAGCTCCACCCCCTTGACGGCCTTCCAGATGGCGCTGATCAGGGCTTCATTGAGCTCCAGGATCTGCTCTTGATCCATGAAGCTCATCTCGATATCCAGCTGGGTGAATTCCGGCTGGCGATCGGCCCGCAGATCTTCGTCGCGGAAGCAGCGGGCCACCTGGTAGTAACGCTCAAGGCCGCCCACCATCAGCAGCTGCTTAAACAGCTGGGGCGACTGGGGCAGGGCAAACCACTCGCCCCCGCATACCCGGCTTGGCACTAGGTAGTCGCGGGCGCCTTCGGGGGTGGAGCGAGTGAGCACCGGGGTTTCCACTTCGATGAAGCCCTGGTCTTCAAGGAAGCGGCGCATCGCCTGCACGGTGCGGTGGCGCAGGCGCAGGTTGCCGTTCATGCGCTCGCGGCGCAGGTCGAGGTAGCGGTAGCGCAGTCGCAGCTCCTCGCGGGTGTTCTCTTCGTCGTGCACGGACACGGGGAAGGGCAGGTTGCCCTTCACGGCGTTGAGAACGGTGATGGCGCTTGCCAGCACCTCGATGCGGCCGGTGGCCAGCTTGTCGTTGATGGCATCGGCCGGGCGCTCGCGCACCGTGCCCTGCACCTGGACCACCGTCTCATTGCGCAGGTGCTCCGCTACGGCGAACATCGCGGCGCCGTTGTCGGGGTCCACAGTGATCTGGACGCTGCCGCTGCGGTCGCGCAGGTCGACGAAAATCACGCCGCCGTGGTCACGGCACCGGTCCACCCAGCCGCAGAGCTGCACGGTCTGGCCGCTGGCGTCGTGGCGCAGGTCGCCGCATCCGTGGCTACGCATGCTGAGATCCGGAGTCAATGGGCGATTGTCCCATCCGGGGTGGTGGTTGGTGGGTTGCGTGGCCATCCTGAATACCAGCTCGCCTCGGAGCTGGAGGTCACCATCAACGCCGGTAGAAGGGGCGTCTTACCACCAGCGCGGGCTCGGCCTTGCCGCGGATCTGCACAGCCAGCTCTGTGCCCAGCTTGGCGGCGCTGGCTGGCACGAAGGCCAGGGCGATCGCTTCCTCGAGTGTGGGCGACCAGCTGCCACTAGTGATCTGCCCTACCGGGGCACTATCCACTGGAGCCCCGGCGGCCAGCACCGGATAACCATGGCGGGCGATGGCGCGGCCCTGCAGTTTCAACCCCACCAATCGCCGCTGAACACCTGCGGCGCTCTGGCGCTCCAGCACTTCGCGGCCGATGAAGGCTTTGGGCATCTCCAGGTGCACCAGCCAGCCCAGGCCAGCCTCCAAGGGTGTGGTGTCCCCGTCCAGCTCGTGGCCGTAGAGGTGCATGGCCGCCTCCAGTCGCAGGGTGTCGCGGGCGCCCAGGCCGCAGGGGCTGACGCCGCTGGCCAGCAATGTTTCCCACAGCTTTAGGCCGTCCGTCCGGCTCAGCAGCAGCTCGAAGCCGTCTTCGCCTGTGTAGCCGGTGCGGCCCACAAAGGCGCTTGCGCCGTCCATTTTGAGCTCCCGGTGGCCAAAGCGGGGCAGGCCGCTCAGGTCGATTCCTGCTAACTCCTGCAGCCGGGCGGCCGCCTCTGGGCCTTGCAGGGCCAGCAGTACGCCATCGCCCTTGCGGTCTTCAACACTGATGCCCTGGGGCTCGAGCTGGCTGCGGATCCAGGCGGTGTCGGCTGCGGCGCAGGCGGCATTGATCACCAGCAGCAACTCGTGGCACTGACCATCCGCTTGCCAGCCCCGGTCGTAAACGATCAGGTCGTCGCGGATGCCACCCCGCTCGTTGAGTAGCACCGTGTAGCAGGCCTCGCCGGGGCCAATGCGAAACAGATCGGTTGGCACCAGACCCTGCAGGGCATCTTTGGCGGTTTCGCCCCGCAGTGTCAGCACCCCCATGTGAGAGATGTCGAAGACACCGCAGCTGCGGCGCACTGCCTGGTGCTCTGCCACCAAGCCCTCAAATTGCACAGCCATCTCCCAGCCGGCGAAGGGCACCATCCGGCCCCCAGCGGCTCGGGCGGCCTCGAACAGGGGGGTGCGCTTCAGGCCCATGGGCGGATCATATGCAGGCCTGCGGGAATCAATAAGGAACCTGGAAGATTCGGTTGTTCTGCTTCCCACTTGGACCAACCGTCCATACCTTGAGAGCCCCGATCTTTCCTTTGGATGGGTCAGCGCCCTTGCTGCCGCAGCTGCCGCCATTGCGCCCCACCCAGTGGCGCTGAATTTGGCTGGTGTCAGCTACGCCAGTTACCGATCCATCCCGAATTGGCCCTGGAGCTGTGGTGTCACCACTGGACGGCCCGGCCACCGCGGCTGCCCGTGATGATTGCTGCTGGTTCAGCTGGGCAGGCACCAGCCCCCCTGAACCAGCAGCTCAGCCTGGAATCGGCCCTGGGCAAAAGCTGAAGAAAATCCGTAATTCAGGCCTGAAATGAGGACCGATTAGGCCCTTGTGTTCGCCATGACTAGGTCCCTGGGGCAGTGGAGCTGTATTAAGGGACTCTGGTTTCGATTAGGGGGTAGGAGGCATGGTTGCATCGGCGACGATCACCACTCCGCTGGAGCTGATGTCGGCTCAGGTGGATTGCGAGGTTCTCACCCTTCCCACAGGTGCAAAGGTGTTTTCGAGGGGCTCCCGGGCCGATTCGATCTATGTGGTGCGCCGCGGCATCATCGAAGTGATCGGTGAGACCGGCGAGAAGCTCTGTTATCGCCCGGGCGAGCTGTTTAGCTATCAGGACATTGTTTGGCGTGATGGGATCTATCGCAACGAAGCCGTTGCCCGTACTCCCGTTGAAATCCTGAGGCTTGACCGGCTGCGCTTCCTCAACCTGATGCACAATCACCCCACTCTGGCGCTGTTGTTGATCAGCCAACAGCACGAGCGCCTGCGCGAGCAACGCACCAGCGGCACCTGCTGCTACTGAGACTCGCTCAGCGTCAACAACGATCAAGCAGGAACAGCAAACTGCGCACCACCTTGGCCGCCAGCACGCTGCTCACCCCGGTGGGATCTAGCTGGGGCGCCAGTTCCACCACATCGGCTGCCACCAGCTTGTGGTGGCGCAGCTCCTCCACCAGGGCTGCGAAATCCCGCCAGAGGAAGCCGCCGGGCTCGGGGGTGCCGGTGCCGGCCATCACCGCCGGATCAAACCAATCGAGATCCACGGTCAGATAGAGGGGCTGGCCGCGCAGGGGCTTGAGGGCCTCGGCCATGCGCTCGATCGCCACGAGGCGGCCGCTACTGCGCAGTTCTGAAAATTCCTCACGAGTGCCGCTGCGGATGGCGATTTGCAGCAGCTGCTGGCTGGGCAGCACTTCCAGGCAGCGGCGCATGGCGCAGGCGTGGCTGTGCTTGGCGCCGAGCCATTCATGGCGCAGGTCAGCGTGGGCATCGAGCTGCACCAGCACCAGGTCGGGGTGTTTGATAGCCACGGCCGCCACGGCGCCGGAGCTGATCGAGTGCTCGCCGCCGAGCATCAGTGGCTTAAGCCCCAGCGCCAGCACGGCTTCTGTGGCCGCCTTCACAGCCACCACCACCGGCTCAGGGGCACCGAAGGGGATATCAACGGCGCCGAGATCGGCGAAGGCCAGGTCTTCCAGGTCGCGATCGAGCTGGGGGCAGTAGCTCTCCAGGCCGCTGCTTACCTCGCGGATTGCCGCCGGCCCGAAGCGGGTGCCGGGGCGGAAGGAGGTGGTGCCGTCGTAGGGCACGCCGAACAGGCCGACGCGGCAGCCGGCCGGATCGCGTTGGCTGGCCATGTAGATGGCGCCGTCTGTGTCAAACAAGGCGGTGTTAAAGCTGTTGGTCATGCGTTGATGGCGCGCTCGATGGCGGCGGGCACAGCATCAAAGGCGCCGCGCTGCCAGCGGGGACTCCAGATCTCCGAGCCACAGACGACGGCCGCGGCGCGGGCGGGATCCGGCTGCAGGTAGCGACGGCCGTCTGTGGCGGCGAACGTCCAGCTCCACCAGCCGCTCGGATACATGGGCACCCAGCCATACATCGGATCGGCGTGGCCAAACACCTCGCGGATTAGGCGCACGGTGTCGATATGCACCGCTCGGAAGGCCTCGGGTGATTCGCTCTGGGTGGCGAACACGCCGCCGGGCCGCAGTATGCGGCGGCACTGCTCAAAAAAGGCCCGGTTGAACAGGCCCTCGGCCGGCCCGGCGGGGTCGGAGCCGTCCACGATCACCACGTCGTAGCTGGCATCGGCGGCATTGGCGGCCCAGGCGATGCCATCGCCCACGGTGAGGTGGAAGCGGGGATCACTCCAGCAGCCGCCCCCGATGCTGGGCAGGTACTGCTGGCTCCACTCCACCACCAGGCCGTCTATCTCCACCATGTCGAGGTGCTGCACGCCGGCGTGGCGTAGGCACTCGCGGGCGGTGCCGCCATCACCACCGCCGATCACCAGCACCCGCTCAATGCTGGCGGCGCTACAGAGGGCCGGATGCACGATCGCCTCGTGGTAATGCCGCTCCTGGTGTTCGGCGGTCATCCAGCAGCCATCGAGCAGCAGGCCCTTGCCGTAGCGCTGGCTGTCGATGATCGTCACCCTCTGGAAGGCTGAATCTTGTTCAGCGATCACGGTGCCCTCGAGGCCATAGCGCACGCCGTCGAAGATCTCGTCGATCCAGGCCATGGCCAAAAATTCGCAGCCCCCAGCCTTGCGCATCGCCAGTGTGTTGGCCGTGACAGGCTGATTCCATGGTTCCCCAGCGCCCGACGGCGGATCTGCGGCTGACACCGGCGCTGGTGATTGGTGCCGCCGAGCTGGCCTGGCGTTTTTCGCGCTCCTCCGGCCCCGGTGGCCAGAACGTAAACACCACCGATTCACGGGTGGAGTTGGTGTTTGATCTGGCGGCCTCTGCGGCGCTGCCGCCGGCGCTCCAGGCCCGTGCCCTGCGGCGCCTGGAGGGAAAACTGGTGGAGGGCTGTGTGGTGATTGCCGCCAGTGAGCACCGCTCCCAATGGCAAAACCGGGTGGCCGCCCAGCGGCGTTTGGTGGAATTGCTGCTGGAGGCGATTAAGCCGCCACCGCCGCCGCGCCGGGCGACTCGGCCCACCCGCGGTTCAGTGCAGCGGCGCCTGGCGGCCAAGAAGCAGCGCGGTGCCATCAAGGGGCAGCGGGGATCCCGTCCTCAGCTGCCGGAAGACTGAGCTGTTGGCGGTGTGTCCCTGAATCTGTACGGCTTGTACAGAAATGGCGAGGCTGTTGTTGTGAAGGGTCAGCGGCCTTGCGTTGGCGTGTTTTCAGCGCGGATTTCGGCCTTGGCCTGCTGCCAGAGGCCTTCGAGCTCGCCGATGCTGCGGCCCTTTAGGTCGCCATCCAGGGCTGTCTCCACCCGGGAGAAGCGATCGAGGAAGCGGCGGTTGGTGCCCGCCAGGCCGGCTTCCGGCTCGAGGCCGCACCAGCGGGCCACGTTCACCAGGGTGAACAGCACGTCGCCCAGCTCCTCCTGGGCATGGCGGCGATCCCCTGAGGCCACAGCCTCCTTGAGCTCGTCGAGCTCTTCGTGCACCTTCGCCCACACCCCTGCCATGTCATCCCACTCGAAGCCGGCCGCTGCCGCTTGCTTGGAGATGGTCATGGCGCCGGCTAGGGCGGGCTGGCCGCGCACCTTGCCGGCCAGCCGATCGCTGAGGGGGCTGGTGGAGGCGGGTTGGGGTTGCTCGGCGGCCTTGATCTCCTCCCAGCTGGCCGGCTCGCCACCTCCGAACACATGGGGATGGCGGCGCACCAGCTTGGTGCTGATGCCCGCGGCGATCTGGGCCAGATCAAAGCTGCCCGCCTCGTGGGCGATCTGGGCATGGAGCACCACCTGCAGCAGCAGGTCGCCCAGTTCCTCAGCCAGGTGGCGATCGTCGCCCTGCCGGATCGCATCGGCCACCTCGTGGGCTTCCTCCAGTACGTAAGGCACCAGGGAGGCGTGGGTTTGCGCCAGGTCCCAGGGGCAGCCGCCCTCGGGGTCGCGCAGGCGAGCCACCACGGCGATCAGTTCAGCTATGGCCTCAAGGTGGGCTGGGGTCTGGGGGCTCATCGGCGGTGGCGGCGCAGCAGGCGGGGCAGGCGCGGCATCGGGTCGCCATCTTGGATCAGGTGCAGCCAGCTGCTGGCCTCCAGACCCACTAGGGCGGCCAGCAGCAGCGGGCGCTGGGCGTGCCAGAGCGCCTGGGCGGTGGCAAGCAGCTGCTGGGGTGGTGGTCCTCCCAGGGGTTGCAGCAGCAGGCAGGTCGCCAGCACCAGAGCCGCAAGGTAGGCCAGGCGCCCCGCTGTTCCCAGCAGGGGGCTGTGGGAGAGCAGGGAGCGATGGCTCAGCAGGTTGCGGTACGGCCACCAGAGCAGCCGGAATGGTCCCCAGCGGCGGGTGGGGTTGGAGCGGGTGTCGAGGTCGGGGGAGAGCAGCAGGCCGCCCAGCAGAAAGCTGAGGCAGCCGATGCTGACCCCCGCCAGGCCGAGCCAGGGCCACCACAGCAGCCCGAAGGGCAGGCTCAGGAGCCAGGTGGCCCGGTCGTGGCTGCGGCCGCTGGCCATCGATTAGCGCCCGGGTGGGCCGATGGGCCGAAGGCGCTCACCGCTGCCGTCGCCCGTTCGCCAGCGCCGGTTGATCCAGTAGTACTGCTCGGGATAGGCCTGGATCAGGGGTTCGTGCCAGCGGGCCACGGCGGCCAGCTGGTCGCTCAGGGCGGCGGCGCCTTGGCCGGGCCATAGCGGTGCGCCAAAGATCAGCCGAAAGCGGCCGTTGTCTTCCCGCACCTGGGCCACGGGAAACAGGGGGCAACCCGATTTCTGCGAAAGGGCTGCGGGTCCTTTGACGAAGTTGGTGCTCAGGCCGAGGAAGTCGACCTGCACTTCGCTGCTGCGGCTGTAAAGGTCCGTCATCACCACGAGGCTGCCGCCGCGGTGCAGGCAGCGCAACATCGATCTGGCATCGGCCTGGGGAATCCAGTTGCAGTGGCTGTTGGCCTGGCGGGCCCGGTTGAGCACCACGTCGCTGTAGGGGTTGCGCGCGGGGCGATACACAACAGATGGGGTGTCCATCTGTTCGCTCAGCCAGCGCAGTCCCAGATCCCAGCAACCCAGGTGCAGCGATCCCACGATCACCCCTTGGCCCTGGCGATGCAGCCGCAACAGCTCTTCGAGACCCTCCCCCTCTGCGCTGATCAGGGAGGCGTCAACCGGTTGGATGATCGATTCGAGACAGGAGAGAAAAAAGCTGTTGATCGACTGCTCGGCGAGGGCCCGACGCTGGTCCTGGCTGAGCTGCTCGCCGTACACCCGCGTCAGGTTGGCAATCGCTGTGGTGTAGCGCTGCCGCAGCCAGGGCCTCGCTAGCCGTTGGGCCTGGGCTATGCCGCGGCCCATGGTGCGGTGGGAGCGCCCCCGCAGCGCCAGCAGCAGCAGCCGCACCCCGAGGGCCTCCAGTTGCCAGCGCAGCTTGCGTTGAAGTGGAACCTGGGCCATAGGGTGTATTTTGCCTACAGCGCGCGATTAGCTCAGCGGTAGAGCGCCTGCCTTACAAGCAGGATGTCGCTGGTTCGAACCCGGCATCGCGCATTCCCTGCATCACGCATTCCCTGCGTGAAGCCTTAGTTGTCTAAGCGCTCCGCCAGCCAGGCCACAGGCACCATGACCAGTAGGGCGACGCCGCACACCAGCCATTGTTGGGGCTCTAAGGGGGCGGTGGCGAAGAAGCGGTTCATCCAGCCCAGCTGGCTGAAGCTCAGCTGCAGCACCACAGCCAAGGCGATGCCAGCCGCTAGCCAGGGGGAGTGGTGCCAGTGACGCCATCCCATTTTGCTCGCTTGGCTGATGCTCACCAGATAGGCGATCTGGGCTAGCACCAGGGCCTGGATCGCCATCGTGCGCGCTTGGGCCAGACCGCTGCCGTGGGAGCGGGCCCATAGGAATACCCCGAAGATGAAGCACCAGTAGAAAACCGACACCAGCAGCACCTTGCGCACCAGGCCGCGGCTGAGCAGGGGCTGGGCCGGCGGCCGGGGCGGCTGCCGCATCAGCCCGGGCGGCCGGGGCTCAAAGGCCAGTGGCACCGACAGGGTGAGGGAGCAAACCATGTTCAGCCACAGCACCTGCAGGGCCGTGACGGGAAGTTCCAGGCCCAGCACCGCCCCTAGCAGGATCGTCATTGAGGCGCTGCCATTCACCGGCAACACAAAGGCCAAAGCTTTGTGCAGGTTGAGGTAAACCACCCGGCCCTCCTCCACGGCCGCTTCGATGGTGGCGAAGTTGTCGTCGGTGAGCAGCATGTCGGCCGCTTCCCTCGCCACCTCGGTGCCGCCTCGGCCCATGGCGATACCGATGTCGGCCTGCTTAAGCGCCGGCGCGTCATTGACGCCATCGCCGGTCATCGCCACCACTTCCCCCTGGCTTTGCAGCGCTCGCACCAGGGCCAGCTTCTGGGCCGGTGCCACCCGGGCAAATACGTCGGTGTCCCGGGCGATTTGGTTCAGCTCGTCGTCGCTGCGCTGCTCTAGGTCGCGGCCCTCCAGGGCACGGACGCTGCCGTTTCGGCCCAGCCCCAGCTGGTTGGCGATGGCGCGGGCGGTTTCCAAGTGGTCACCGGTGATCATTTTTACGGTCACGCCAGCCTGCTGGCAGGCGGCCACGGCGGCCACTGCCTCCGGCCGCGGCGGATCGAGCATGCCCTGTAAACCCAGAAAATCCAGGCCGCCCTCAACCAGCTCGGGGTGCAGCTGCTGATGTTGATCGCCGCTGCTGCCGATCGCAAAGGCCAGCACCCGCTGGCCCCGTACGGCCATGGCGGTGACCGCCGCTTCGATGGCGATGACGTCAAGGGGTTCGGCTTGGCCGTCTGGCCTGAGTTGGCGGCTGCAGCGGGCCAGCACCGCTTCAGCTGAGCCCTTAATCAAGATCCGGTTGCTGCCGTGCAGGGTGGCCATGTATTGCTGCTCCGATTCGAACGGAATCGCATCACGGCGCGGATGGGCCTCAAGGGCCTGCTGCCGATCAAGGCCTGCGGTTTGGGCTGCCTGCAGCAGGGCTGTTTCGGTGGGGTCGCCCACCAGCCCTTCGCGTTGACTTGGCCGGGCATCGTTGCAGAGCAGTCCCGCCAGCAGGGTTTCGTGTAGGGCCACGTTGGCTGCTCCTCCATTGCCCGGCCATAGCGCTTCGAGGGGCACCAGGGCGCCGCCGGCATAGATCTCCTGCACCGTCATCCGGTTTTGGGTGAGGGTGCCCGTTTTGTCGGAGCAAATCACCGTGGTGCTGCCCAGGGCTTCTACGGCTGGCAGCTTGCGGATGATGGCGTTGCGAAGGGCCATGCGGTTAACGCCGATGGCCAGGGTGATGGTCACGATCGCCGGCAACTCCTCCGGGATGGCCCCCACGGCCAGGGCTACGGCGCCATCGAACATTTCGGCTGCACCGCGGCCCCGCAGAATCCCCACCAGGAAGGTGAGCCCGGCCAGCACCAGTACCACCTGCAGCAGGGTTTGGCTGAAGCGGCGAATCTTGCGGGTCAGGGGGGTGCTGAGGTTCACCTGCTTTTGCAGGGAGTCGGAGATCTGACCCACTTCGGTGGCGGCGCCGGTCGCCACCACCACTCCCTGCCCTTGGCCGCCACTCACGAAGCAGCCGGCGTAAGCCATACCCACCCGTTCTGCTACGGGGCAATCCGCTGCGACGGCCGCGCTGTTTTTAGCGGCGGGCAGCGATTCGCCGGTGAGGTTCGATTCATCTAGCTGCAGGTTGCGGGTTTGGAGCAGACGCAGATCTGCGGGCACCTTGTTGCC
>Ga0105105_10000522_pt1 | contig 17468 bp, 15 predicted proteins | sample PPLLaktember2015_4_FD_79108 | JGI IMG/M metagenome (GOLD analysis project Ga0105105, IMG submission 79108) | Freshwater sediment microbial communities from Prairie Pothole Lake near Jamestown, North Dakota, USA - PPLs Lake P8 Core (1) Depth... | ecosystem: Environmental > Aquatic > Freshwater >...
GATAAATGCGATGATGAACCCAGTCCGATGCCGAGTTGGTATCAATTGGTGTTCCATTGATGCTGTTCCGCTTCAGGGTGACTCCCTGTCCTGATGCGGGAATCGAAGGTCCCTCCCAACCTGTGATGTACTCATCGGTGTCCCCATAGATGACAAGATCGATGAGTCTATGTGACGCGGTATAGAATCCAACAAGACCACCAGTGTTGCTGAAACTGACGGTTCTATAGGTGAGGAGCTGGGTGACTGTCGGTTCCGAATCCACTGCGTATTCAAAATCCGGCAGTATGGCGGTTTCCCAGAAAAACGCGGTAGCATTTTTTGTGATGAACCATGACGTCTGTGACGGCAGGATTGTTTCTTCCGGGAAGAGTATTTTTGGTTGATCATCAGGTTCTTTCCACGGCTTGTCGGTCAGATACCAACCTGAGACGTCTATTGTCTTGTTTGTAGGATTTAAGAGTCTGACATATTCGGCATTAATATTCTGATGAGCATCATAGTACAATTCGATAATAAGAATGGAGGGTGAAATGTCTTCGATGTTTTCTTCAGATTTAGGTTCTTCGTCTGGAGACTCCTTTGGTTCTTCCTCTTGTATCGTACGGATATTTTCGCTCCCTGGTGTTGGGCTGTTGCATTCAAAAAAATCAAGCAAGGAATCATCAGTATCGATTTCTTGATATCGCGCTAGCGTGTTTCCTTCCGAAACAATAGTGGAGGGACTACCAGGGACATCCTCGAAGTCCTCACCCCATTCGACCGCATCGATGAGGCTGCTGTCAAGGTCGAAGAGTATGATTTTTTCTTGTTGGTTGTTCAACCCGTACCCGCACAGCGTGCTGTCGTCGACAGATAGTTTTATTGCGTTGTCAGGTATTGTATATGTCTCATAGATAGTTGTTCCTTTATCGGTGATTATTGCATAATCCCCTGGTGGGATGATTGTGGTTCCATCGCCATTTTCAGTATCGGCAAGGATGCTATCTGTTTCTTTTTCGTCAGCGATCATCCATCCTGCGACATCAAAAGGTTCTGAGGTTGGGTTATACAGTTCAATCCATTCGTTCGTATTTTCATTTTCCAGAGGATGGAACATTACTTCATTGATCAGAAGCGTTTCTACTGCTGTTGCCTTCGCTGGTTGATGTGTCAGTGGCAAAACAAAACCAGAGACGACACAAAAAACAATTAAAATGTCCACATATTGTTTTTTTCGAATCATACAATTTTCTCCCAGACTTTTTTTTTTTGTTAAAGGGCGGGGAGGGATTTGAACCCTCGTAGGCGGATCTGCAGTCCGCCACATAGCCACTTTGTTACCCGCCCAAGTTGGTGTGTTATATGGCCAAAACTGGTGTTATGTGGCCAATGTGGTATGCCGAATATTCAATGGACTGTTTTAATGTTTTTGGTATCATGTTTACTGACACAATCCATATGAATCTTAAATTAAAAATGATTAAATCATAGTGTTTTATTTCATAAGTGTATAGATACGATGCAAAGAAAGAAAACATCCTCACTCATCCACAGGGATTACCACCCTGATACGAAATCAAGTCGAGAACCTCCATCGACAAAGGAATGCTACCACTGTCACCAGTTCAAGCCACTCTCAAGCTATCACAAGTGTCGACGAAAAAGGGGAGGCCTCTCTCACATCTGCAAACAATGTACCAAGAAACAAAGAATCCATTTCATAAAACGCTGGGCGAAAGAACGAACACGAACAAAGACACTGATTACAGAAAAACAATGCATCCACTGCCATAAAGTATTACCCATTTCAGAATTCACAGTAGCACGAGATTATAAGCAAGGACGGGACAATATCTGTCGATCCTGTTTTAAGAAAGCCGCTCAACAATACCGTAAAAAATGGATCGTCGAACGACAAGAGACCGGCAAGCCTATAAAAAAGAAATGCACCGTCTGCCGAAGAACGTTACCGGTCTCCTCATTTTACGACACTATCTCTATCAAGGATGGTTTGTACAACATTTGTAAAGAATGCGTCCTTGCTCAAAAACGTGACTTACAACAACGATGGAGGGAGGAGCGTACCAAGCAACCAACACCAATGCAAAAAATCTGTCACCAATGTTTCCGAACGCTCGCGATAACAGCCTTCCATCCTTCAGATCACACCAAAGACGGCATTGAGAACATCTGCAAAGACTGTGACACTCAACGACGCCGGAGCCTTGTTCATCGTTGGTCTGAGCATCGCAAAAAACACCCCTTACAAATCGAAGAAAAAACCTGTCCTCGATGCCAACAACGTCTTGCTATCTCCTTTTTCTATCCTAATGAAGCCCAAAAGGATGGCTACAGCCAATACTGCAAAACCTGCGGCCAAGAACTCAGCCAGGGCTATAAGGAAAAATGGGAACGACAGCGAAGACGACGCCCCTTAAATGAGAAGACAGCGCAATGTGAGATGTGCCAAAGCATCCTTCCTCTTACGAAGTTTCATCGAAATCGCAGTTACAAATCAGGACACTCCCCAGTCTGTATCCCATGCACACACCAACAAGTCAAACGCTACATCCAGAAATGGCAAGCGGAACGGAAGGCGCCGCCATCGGAGAAACAATGTCGGCAGTGCCATCATATCCTGCCCATTAACAATTTCAGGAGGAACCGAGAACGAAAAGATGGCATTGACCACCTTTGTAATGCATGCTACAAGGAAAACATGAGGGTGTACATCGCCCGCTGGGACAAGGAACATAAAGAAAAAGAATTAGATCTTAACTTGTTTCAGACGTTTGAAAAAACCTGCACCACCTGTCAACGAACGCTCCCTCTCTTTATGTTTTATACGCAGAAATGGTCAAAAAACGGGTATACGGCAGCCTGTAAAGACTGCGTGCGAAAACAGGTGAATGTGTATCTTGAGCGGGTGAAGAGTCAGCCGAAGATAATTCCCAAGGAAAAAGTATGTCATGCCTGCAAACAGCTGTTTCCAGCTTCAGCATTCAATCGCAGTCTTCACACTCCAGATGGCCTCTACATCTATTGTAAATCATGTTGTAACAAGAAACAACGTGAGTATCTTTCACGGCCTGGAGTTCGTGAACGGTACCGAAAACAGAACCGGTTAAATAAACTTCCAAAATTAAAACCTAAGGCTGTATATATTCGTCCAAGAAAAAAACAGTCTATTTGAACTCAATCTATCTTAAATTCATCCAGATACCTTGCAAATCTTTTTTTAGTTCTGGTATGTAACTTTTGTTACCCGACCCGCCTCCTGTTCGAGTATGTCGTGAATTCAATGGTTGGTTTGAACTGTTTTGGTCAGATAACTACTAGTAAACTGTTCATCTCATCGATAGAGAGATCTTCTCTGAGGAATTCATTTGATACTGTAATCCTATTTTTTTTACGTATGAGAATCGATGATTCTGGGGGAATCATACCAAAATCAAATTCTAAGATGTATATGCCGTGATTGTCAAAGGATAAAAAGGAAAATTCAACAGAGGAAATTTAAAGAAGTTATTTTAATGCCAGTCTTACGATATCGGTGTTAATAAAGGTTTGAGGTCACGATTGAAACTAGAAATTCTGTATGGAATGATACCGATACCGTCATTGTTAGTATCAACAACATATCTCCAACGTAGTCCGATGTAATCATCCCAATAATTATGAGACCAGATATTCCGCGCAGTTGCATCATTATTTCTAGCGTTGATTTTATTGTCAACAAAGTTATTGTAAGAGATTGTATTGTGGATCGCGAAAGGCCAAAGCCAAATTCCAACATAGTCGCTTTGTGAGATATTATTGTCTCGAACGGTATTGTCTCGTGCCTGGCAGAGCCAGATTCCAATATCATTACCGATGAGACTGTTGTTTTCAATGACATTATAGGAGGAATTGAAGATGATGATCCCGTACCATTCTGATTTGATAAGCAGGTTATCATGGATATGATTCCCGGAGGAGGCAACATAAATTGCTGCATCATCATGGCTGTTCGCTTGTCCTGCATCAATTGTGAACCCTGTGACTTCCACATTGTTCGCAATTATTTTGATAGCGACCCTCGCCCCACCCGTAAGGAAGACATCACCTTTATTTTCTCCAACAAGCCGGATGGCCTTGTCGACCACAACGTTCTCGTGATAATCCCCTCTATGAACTAACACAGTGTCACCATCATATGCGAGATTGACTGCGTCTTGGATATTGGTAAGATTCCCAGGACCACTCCCGCCGACATGCAGAATGATGCCATCATATGGTTGTTCTGGGGGTTTCACTGGGGATGTTGGTCGACTCATCTCAAGAGAAATATTCAACTGATGGTGAGGGCGTCGTAGTCGCTCAATATAGAGTCTTGCACCCAACAGATGTGAGACAATTTCAATGCTAAATCCCGTAGCCTGTGGGGATCGAATCCGGGCTACTTCTAGAGATACGAAACGTGTCGTTGGATATTGCCTGAAGGGACCGATAGTACAATTACCCTGTAGGGAAATATTTTGATTGGAATCAGTGTAATAACCTTCTACAATACCAGCTGTTTGAATGCCGCCTGCACCGCAGCATAGGCGCGAAGCCGGATAAATGACAAGCACACCAAGATACGGTTCAGTAGTGGTTGTGAGGGAAAGATGAAGGGTTTTGTCTCCACCACGGGCGGTTATATCCATATCCAGGGGATAATACGTATCTGTCTCGGGAATATAGAGAAGCCTTGTATATTTGACACTGAGATTAGCTAAGTCCCAAAACGTCTGTCCATCTGGTGTCAGCGAGACTTCACCACCCATCGTATGGAAAAAGCCTAAGTGCACGCTCCATCCATTCGTAAACGTACCCCAGATCCAATCATAACCGTAATGATTTGATGTACTAAGCTTCAGTTGACTAGAAGTCCTCGACTGTTCAGTCCAGATCCATTTCATGAAAGGTATGATTTTAGGTAGATTTTTCACAAATGCTCTGAACTCTGAAGGTGATTTGAGTGTTATTAAATAGGAAAAGTTTCCCCATAGATGTTCATAATATGCGTTTCCGTCTGACCGAGATGTTGTCCCGTTGAACGTGATGTTACCTATGACATCGAGTCGAGGGATGAACCCATACCGAGCCCATCCTAACCCCCAGGGAAAATACCCGTTGCTTATATTTTGAGCGACCCAGTGTGACGATGAGGTGGCATTCAAACTAATGTTCATGATGAAGCTTTTATCCTCGTTCTCAACATACACTGAATATGACGGATAAAGTCCTTTTATTGTACAATTGCCAAAACTTATGTCTAGTTTATTTTTTTTGAACGAGAATGGACCTGATTGATTGTCTTTGTTTACAAAGGACTGAGTGAAGTCAAAGACCTGTCCGGTATCCCTGTTAAAACAATAAAAGAGTAAGAGGACGACATTGATGTCACTTCTGTTTACTGCTTTTGTCGAATATTGGAATTCGGTAAGTATGTCTAGATGCGTTCCCGATTGTAATGTCACTGAGGAATGGAAGCACCACCATTCGCAGCCACATGGAAAGTGATCTCCCTCTTCATCAGGGGTGAAATGTGATTGATTGTTGTTTTCAGTTGCAGACGTAGTGCAGGGTGAAAGGGCAGTCGACAATAATACAAAAAGGATTATAATCGCAATCCATCTCGAATTGTTTTTTAAAAAATTATTATCAGATTGTGAATGTTGTTCCTCCATTTGAATATTATTAACTATCAAATAATATATTAATTTTACTACTGGAGTATCAGTTTCTTGTCTGCGGTTCTACAAAGCTGGAATACACATTCAATTCGTTTTATTTAGACATATTTTCTAGTCGTCTCTTCGATTGATATCGCTCCATGAAGAAATCTATCTATGACGATCGAACGCAAATGTGTCCTTACCTTCAGTGTGGATGTGTATTTATTGAATGAATAACATTCTAATAGGAGAAGATTGTTATAAAATTGTATAATGGGGGAAATGCGATGAAAAAGGAATGGATTATCTTTGTTTGTTTACTGATTCTCCTCAATTTATTTACAGGACAGATTTCATCAGGTGTTATACCAATTCCTCCTCCGACACCACCCCAACAACCTCTGAACGGACCTGGAGGATCAAATTATTCCCATGCAGGTGTTATCGTCCAGAGATATGGACTAGGTGTTCTGCAGTATTGGATCTTTGAGCCTACTGATCCAAAGCCAGCTACTGCTCCGTTAATTGTTTTTAATCATGGATGGGGGGCAATGGTTCCGTTTTGGTATCAAAATTGGGTTAATCATTTAGTTAAACGGGGTAATATCGTGGTGTATCCTCGATATCAACAATCGTGGTTACCACCCGGATTTTTGCATTTTTATTCAAATGCAATAACAGCGGTAAAAAATGCTCTAAATGAATTAGAACAAGGAGATCATGTTACACCTGAACTTGATCATTTTGCTATTGTTGGGCATTCTATGGGTGGTGGTATCACTTGTGATATGGCTGCTTTGGCTGAATCTGAGGGATTACCTATCCCAAAAGCTATAATGCCGATACATGCAGCAATTTGGAGAACTAATCTTAGTTTAATACCTGGTTCAACCCTGATGATAGTTATTTATGGGGAAGATGATCCCCTCATAAAGGAAGGGGTGGAAAAACAGATTTTTTATGGAGCAGATAAGATACCCTTAGAAAATAAGGACTTTGTGACTCAGGTTACCGATACATATGGTTATCCTGGTCTTAGGGGTGATCATTCTGCGCCCCTTACTCCGACGATTCCATTAGCCGGGTTTGGAAAGACTGATGCGATGGATTATTATTCTACCTGGAAACTGTTTGATGCACTCACCGATTATGCTTTTTATGGGATAAACAGGGAATATTGTTTTGGGAATACCTCCGAGCAGCGGTTCATGGGCCTCTGGAGTGATGGAACACCGGTGAAGGAGTTAAAAGTAACTGATTCTCCTTAAGTTTTCTTATCAAAAAATAAAGAAAAAAAGGTTTAAAAAATTTCTTCAGTTGTATCTGAGATATTACAGCAGAAAATGGGAAGGAAACCGCTTTGTTATCCGCCTGGGAATTGAGGATATAAAAAAAAGGATTTCTAAAAGTTTTTAGAAATTTTGTATTTTTCATGACAAAACAAGAAGAGGAGACGCGAGTTGTATCGGTTTTCTTCATCCTCTGATATCATATGGTTCCCGTGCGGGTTTCCAGTCAAAATTAACGAACGGGATCCTTTTATGGATAATCATACCGCCGAACTGTCCTGGGATAATTTTTGGTAAGATGCGAGTCTTGTTCCAGTAGTTCTGTTGCCATTTGGAAAAAAATGAGCTGGTAAAATAGGCTGGCAGTTGGTTTTCAAGCAAGTTGTTCTCCTGGACAACGGTAAATAATGTGAACAGAAGATTAATCCCAACCGTATTATTTGTGATGCTGTTCCGTATGATATAATTTTTAAACATCGCTGCTTGAATCTCAATACCAGATCCTTTTCCATTCCCATCGATTCTGTTCTGGGTGATGGTGACGTTTCCTGTGATAACATTGACGATACCAGATGAACAATCCAGTATGGTATTATTCGAAATAATGAGCGACTCAGAAGATGTTATGAGAATACCGTATTCACAGTTTTTCACATTATTCTCACTGATGTTGACAGACCAACAGTCACTTATATAGATTCCATTAATAAACTCATTATAACGGCTTTCAACGGTAAATCTCTTGAAATCAGCGCTCGTCTCATCGATATGGACTATCTCTGATTGGTTTTCACCTACGATGAACGTTGTGTTTCTATCTTCACCGCAGACAACAATTGATTTTTTAATGTCAATACTTTCATTATACCATCCGCTATACACGTAGACGGTGTCTCCTTCGCTGGCATTGTCTATTGCATCCTGAATCCGCGTATAGTTTTCTAGGCCACTTCCACCAACATATAACCAAGTCCCTCTAGAGGTCGGCATCGATAACCTCTCCATATCGTATGCAGTGGATGGAATAACGCAGGTTCCTATAAAGAGGAGAATGGCTCCTAGGGTCATATATTTCTGTAATACTTGTGTTCTGCTCAAGATTTTGTACACCTTACTATATTATTATAAGATTCATCCTTTAAAAATATATCTGCGACTTTTTTTTCAACCTGTAAAAGATTCTATCTTGCGACTAGCTTTTTATATACACATTGAAATCACTGGTTTGGTGAACAAATGAAGTATGTTCTGTTATATTGGTCTCGATATGGGCATAATAAAAAACTGGTCAACTCTTTGTCAGAGATGCTGAAAAAGAAAGGGGCAGAAACACAGATTTTAATGACTGGGGAAGCACATCCAACAAGCTTGCCAGATGCAGACCTTTATGTCTTCTCAGCTGCCGCTGAAAAATTTAACCTGCAGCAAGATATGAGGTCGTTCCTCAAGAATCTTTCAGGGGTGAATGGGAAAAAATATGGGATTATGAATACCCATGCGATGAAAAAGAACCGTCTTGAGAAGATGGAAAAAATCCTTTCGAAGAAGGCCATGATCAAGGTAGCTGAAGTCGATTTTCAGGTGGGAAAGAATCTTACGAGTGGAAACGCGTTCATTGGAGACTGGGAATCCAAACTTGAGGAGTTTGCCAAGAAACTATAAAATATATATATTTGTATATCTTCCAATAGGTTTGCATCCAATCTTGTTGTCAAATCGCCGCCGAATACTTACTATTGCTCTGGTGACCTATCGTCTTTTCGTCGCTCAATATTTAAAATAAGATGAAAAGAAGTATATCGGTTGGCTTAATCAGCAGCCGTACCTGTCTTTTTTTTCTCATGGGGGAGAAACGATGAATTTTCTTTTCGGTACACCCTCCATTCGAATGTATAATACAGCATATTAAGTGCAGCGACACTTACGATAAGCATGACGTATTTATCCATATGAAGTGAGAATTCATACTCATTCCAAAATGTCGTCATCACCAGGCCACCACCAAGCAAACCAAACACCCAGATCATCGTCATAATGGTAAAACCAATATTGAGAAGAAATCGTTTCATCTCACCTTTTTTATAATAGGAACCAAGCTGGGCAAGAAGAACTATGACGAGTGCTGATGGAATAACCCAGTAGATACGCATATACACCCGGTCTGAGGGAAGCTCTGGATATTCCTGAAGGACTAGAAGAAGAGAACAGACCGGGATCAGGAAGTACAAACAGAAAGCAAGACCGGCTTTTGGTGTGACGTAATGGTTCTTATGCGACATATTCTATCCCGACCTCCTGGATGCGAAACACAGGATTGTTTCCTTCGAAACCGACGAGAAACGAAACAGTGAATTCAAAGGCACCGCTGACGATAAGGAGTGGTGTGATGATCTGGCAGGTGATGTTTTTTAGCGTCTCCGAATATGTTGTGATGGTCAGGTTAAATACGAAGCCGTTCCCCGATGAATAATAAAACTCTGGGATGGAAAACAATGAAAAAATATCTGATACGGTCGTTATTGACTTATTCTGAGTGATGTTGAAGAGAGTGCAAAGACCTTGTATTCCCGTCTGGATCGTTCTATTATCCGAGAGATTCAGAGGCGGTTGAGACCAGGGGATATCGATTGCTTCATTGGCGGTGAACTCAACTAACCCGAACATGTAAAGTGCGTCGATATCAAGGAGCAACTGCAAAGTCGTGTTTTTATAAATCAGACTGAACCAATCAAAAAAAGAGATGGTGTCAAGATCGATAGGTATCAGCAAATCAAAGGTGGTATTGGTTCCTCGCAGCACCACCAAATCTTGCTTTTCATAAGAGATGAGAGGTGTGCGATCCTTTTTTACTAACTGAGCAGAGATATCGATATCACGGATATCATAGACACCTTGATTATTCACAGAAAATGAGGTGCGAAACAGGATTTCCTTTTGCAACGGGTCTATCGACCATTCAATTTCCTCTTCTGTAGGAAGTGTTACCGAAATGCCTTTCGTCGCAATAGTAAAAAGATTACCGATGGTAAGTGAAGCAATCAGACCAGCCATGATAAGGGCAACGACTCTCAAATAGGTGAGTTGTTGCCGGTTCATTACTCTTCGCCTTCTCCAGTGGTTTGAATATTTTGGTTAAAGGTTCCGTTCAGGTCCCGCATTGTCATACGGTCATTGAGAGTATCGGTACAGCTTCTTTTCTTGTGTTTTTGCAGGAAAAAGAAATTTGAAAGAACAATGAGAAATACCCAGGAGGTGCAGCTTCTGTTTTTGCAGGGGGAAAAAACAGATCTCGCGTGATTCAGGGTTTTCACCAAGTACAGATACCTCCCTAATAATTCTATGATACTGTTTGTCATTGCTTCTATTAAGATGTATCGAGGTATCTTTACAAAATGATAAAATGCCGTAGATATAAAAATCATGATGTGAGTTTTTTTGAAAAATAAAGTCTTTGTTGAATTTTATTCATTCCATAATAATGAGAAAAGCCTGAAATCGATTTCTAAATAATATGATGATTTTGCCTAAGAAGTAAATCAAATCAAAGGTGGTTCATTAACAATCCTTAAATATAATTCATCGGTTCTTCATCTTCAAAACGGGGGAGATTATGAGTGGGCTATTTGGTGTCGTAAGCAACAACAACTGTATATCAAGTTTGTATTATGGAACCGATTACCATACTCATTTGGGGACCGAGTATGGTGGTATTGCGTTTATCGAAAAAAACGGAATGCCGGTCAAAAAGATCCATGATATAAAAAATTCACAGTTCAAGTCGAAGTTCTATGAAGGGTCTGACAAAATTAAAAGTCATTTGGGGATAGGAGTCATTTCAGATAGAGACCCCCAACCATTAACGTTTGAAAGCAAATTCGGCGCATTTGCTATCTGCTCCGTTGGTCTGGTTGCTAATAAAGAAATTCTGGCTAACGAGCTGATCGAAAAAGGGGTGACCTTCAGTGAAATCGACCGTGGTGAAATCAACACAACTGAGCTGGTCGCTCATTTGATTAATGACGGAAAAAGCATCTCGTATGGGATCGAACGGATGTATGACAGGATCATCGGGTCGATTTCTTTGTTGCTTTTAACGAAGAAAGGGATCTATTGTGCTCGGGACCGTAATGGGGTAACACCTCTCACAATTGGGCAGAAAGCAGGCGAAGTTGCCGTCGCTAGTGAAACCTGCGCGTTCCCCAACCTAGGATTTGCTGTTAAAAAATATATGACGCCTGGGGAAATCGTCTTCATCAGTAAAAATGGAATTGAAGAAAAAAAGAAGGGACGCCCTCTGAGTAAAATTTGTGCGTTCCTTTGGATATACACCGGTTTTCCCGCATCTTCTTATGACGGCATTAATGTTGAAAAAGTCCGGGAAAACTGTGGGATGTTTTTAGCAAAACGGGATTCTGTGAAAGCAGATCTTGTTTCAGGGGTTCCAGACTCCGGGGTCGCCCATGCAGTCGGGTATGCCATCGAATCAGGGATTCCCTACCGCCGGGTGCTTATCAAATACACACCAGGATATGGTCGGAGTTACACGCCACTTTCCCAGGAATTGCGAGATCGTATCGCATTGATGAAGTTAATCGCAAACGATGCGATTGCACAGGGGAATAGGATCGTGCTCTGTGAGGATTCTATCGTCCGGGGGACCCAGTTGAAGAATTATACGGTCACTAAGCTTATGCAGGCTGGTGCAAAAGAAGTCCATGTGCGACCAGCTTGTCCTCCACTGATGTTTCCCTGCGTCTACAACTTATCTACCCGATCCATCCAAGAGTTGGTCGCCCGGAGAGCTATCCGGGCTCTTGAGGGAAAAGATATCGAGGATATCACTGAGTATATCGACCAATCCTCTGAGAAATATAAAAAGATGGTGGACTGGATCGCCAAAGACCTTGGTGTCACCTCCTTGCAATATCAACTGTTAGACGATATGGTCAAAGCAATCGGACTGCCGAAGGAACGCTTATGCCTGTATTGTTGGATCGGCCGAGGAGTACAAAAAAACCTGCAGTCTTTTCAAGACGCAAAAAATAAAGAGATCCTTGCTTGTCAGTAATCTTCAGATAGTGTTTCATAAATAGAAGAAAAAAAAAGAGATAGTAGTTTCCTTTATCGTTCCCTTAGTTGATTTGATTTCAGGTTCAGATTCTACCTTACGCAAGAAGAGTTTGAGGACTCCGCCTATGAATGCTGCTTTCACAGTCGCCATTGGTCTTTAGAAGAAACTTTAATAATAATCCATGTCGTTTCAGGGAAAAAGAGATAATTCAAGGATACATCTAAAGAGGAGCAGCGATGGGAAACAAAGTAGGATATTGTCGTGTACTATTTTTTGTAACCTTGTTCAGTTTTCTAGCAGTATTGTCAGCACCATCTCTTCAAGCGGTGGACTATTACGCGGACCTTACCATCACCGTCGATCTCTCTGGTTTTGTCACCATCGACGGACTTACCAATTACCCAAATCTCACTATACAGAACACAGAGCAATATACATCGAAACAACAGAGTTATTGGCTCTTAAATATCACAAAACTGGAAACATTCTCTGAGTTTGTCTATGACCTTACCCTGCCAAAAGGTTCCTCGATTAGCTACATTCGGTCATCTGGGTCGCTCCGTATTGAAGAAGACCTCGGCAGCCTCATCATCAGAGGATTTGGGGAAAACGAATCGTTCTCTCTCCTTGTTCAGTATCAAATAGAAAAACAAGGCGACTCGATATTGCAGGACAATATCGTCTATGTCATCTTGCTTCCCGCGATACTCCTTGTTACCTTTCTTATCCTATTTTTTTACCTCAAAGAGAAAAAAACCAAGGACCTACCGCCTAAAATGGATAGAAAAGAACCTCTTGGAGAACTGAAAGGGTTAAATCACCGACAGAACCAGATCATACAGCTTTTGCATGCGAGAAACATCCCGATGACACAAACCGACATACAAAAAGAACTCCAGATCCCTAAAGCATCCGTCTCCAGGAATATCCACGGATTAGAACGGAAAGGTCTGATCGAGAAAGAACAGATAGGGATGTCAAATCTCATTCGCCTGAAAAAACAATAGAGTTTTTTGTAATTATCTCGGGTTGTTCCGCTTTGTTCCGGTGAGATTAGATAAGCTGTTTCATCCAATATATACCTACGAGCCATGCAGAAATGGCACATAAAAGGTGAAAATCACATGAAAAAAATAACCAATCTCTTACTGGTGCTGATGCTGATGGGATCTATCGTCTCGTTGGCATTCGCAGTTGAGGCAGATGAAGGCAACCAAGGCAACCCTGTAGACGATGAATCAAATGATCCGGTCAATGAAACAGGCTCCCCCAAGAAACATCATTTTGATAACGAGACAGAACGTGAAGTAGGCATCATGAACAACTCACTTGGCGCTCGTATCAGACTGCTCCAATTAGAAAAAGCGCTTCTGACAAACATACTCAAAGGAGTCATGACCATCCAGGTTCTCAAAGGACTTAATGTGACGACCTCAGAACTTGAAGAAATCCTTGAGAATCTCAGCGATGTCCTGGATGCAGTACGAGCAGTTGACCCTACCGCAAACGACTCGGTACTTGTCTTCGTCCAGTTGAAAAATGACTCAAGAAATCTTACGAAACAATTCCGAGATTCGCTGCGATCATTACTCGATAATGAGACTATCGCGATGATAAAAGAGCAACTCAAAAATATGACCAGTGACGAGCTTCAGAATTGCAGTATGAGACTGAGACATTGGATTCGACAGTTCAACCACAACCAGCTCTACAGGCTCTACAGTTTCATCGGAGAGACGAACACGTCTGTTATCAACGATTATATCAACGGCAATATCAGCTTAGATCTGGTGAAACTGCAGCTTCATAAGATGGTCAATCAGATGACCAAAGAAAAACGACACATGATCTTCTCAGAGGTTAAAGAGGAGAACATCAAGAAAAAAATCCATACACAGGCGATGCTTGAAGACATCGGACGCCATGGGGAAGGAAATGGTCATGGAAAACCCAATTAGGATGACCGGATCAGGTGTGATAGAGAATGAATAAGAAATTAATATCTCTCCTCTTCGTCTTAGTCCTTCTAGTCTCAGTGACCATCTCCTATGCATATTTCAGTCAGCCATCTGCAAGCGATGATAACCAAACCGATATGGGTAGCAACATCGATGATGACACCGTTTCATCAGAAATTGATGCAACGTTGCTTGATGAGAGCGAAGGCGTTGAAATAGGGGATATGATTTAGAACGAAAGGATTACCATCCTTCCTTCTCTTTTTTTTTTTAACTGTTTTTTTTTGAACACCAGGTTGATTTGAGATAGTTACGGTTTTTTTGCCATCACTTTGATGCTGACAAAATATCCCTCAAGCTTCCTGAATTCATCCTCCGTGACGCCTGTCTCTTCCAGGACCGCTTGCGTCCGAGGTTTATGGATGACGACATCGATCTGGTATGAGGATTCATCGGTTATAATGATGTCAGTGAAACCTGCGTCCTTAATCAGCTTCAGGTACCGGTCTTTCAGGATCGCCCCTGAGATACAACCGACGTATGCTTCCACCGAATTCTTTATTTTTTCCGGGAGATCCTTCAACAGTACGATATCAGACACGGCAAGACGCCCTCCTGATCTGAGCACTCGAAACGTTTCTTCAAACACCTTCTTTTTATCAGGAGAAAGATTGATCACGCAGTTGGAGATGACGACATCGACCGAGGTATTTTCAACAGGGAGTTTTTCAATTTCACCGCGGCGGAACTCCACGTTGGTGTACCCTGCTTTTTTTGCGTTTTGTCTAGCTTTGCGGAGCATCTCTGGTGTCATGTCAACGCCGATGACCTTACCTGTAGGTCCGACTTTGTTTGCTGCCAAAAAACAGTCGAATCCTGCCCCAGACCCGAGATCAAGGACGATTTCACCTGGTTGTAATGATACAATGGCTGTCGGATTTCCGCAGCCTAATCCAAGGTTTGCTCCATCAGGGACTGAATGTAATTGTTCATCGGTGTACCCGATTGTTCTGCTGATCTCATCTGGTGTATTTGCTTTTCCACAGCAGACCTCGATTGATCCGCAGCAGGTTGTTTCTTGTTTTGCTATTTTTGCGTATCCTTCTCGTACTTTCTTTTTTATTTGTTTCTGTTCCATATTTTTCAACACCATTTCATTTCTTCAGAGTATTTCTTTCATGATCGGGCCTAGGAGGTCTTTTACCATAGGTTCGATATCGTCTACTTTGATTAATGATAAGCAACAGACCTTTCCACCCTTCTCCATAGCAATCACAGCGAGTTTATCACCAGCCTTGATACCGGCTTTTTCTCTGAGTTCCTTTGGGAGCACCATCTGTCCTCTTTCGTCGACGCTGACGACGGATTCTACTTTGCAACACCCAAGCGATTGGTTCTTTGAAGGAGAGCATGTTTCTTTTTTGCTTTTCTTTTGCATGTTGGTTCCCTTGTCGTCTGCTATAGAATTCAGAATATTTAAATTTTTCTGATAAATCAGAATATACTGAATATTCATTGGATGAACCTCCGCAGCGTTTCTGCCTTAAAAAACCACAACAATACATATGTAGCAGCAACCATATTTCATACTGTCCCATGAACAAAGAAAACAAAACAAAATTTTCCAACGTCTACGAAGATACCAAACGAGCAGAAGCATACTCAAAACTCAAATTCGACAAAACCTATTACTTAGCCTACAGAGACCTTCCAACAATTATTACCAACCATGCCCAAGGGAACACCGCTCTCGATTTCGGCTGTGGCACCGGGCGGTCCACGCGATTCCTGCAAACACTCGGGTACAAGACTATAGGAATCGACATCTCAGAAGAGATGATCACCATCGCGCGACAACTCGACCCTGAAGGAGAATACCACCGAATCGACGATGGTGACTTCAACCGATTTCCCGCCTCATCCTTCGACCTTATCCTATCAGCATTCACCTTTGATAATATCCCAACAATGGAAAAGAAAATCAGACTGTTCAACGGTCTTTCAAAACTGATAACACAAAACGGTACGATCATAAACCTTGTCTCATCACCAGAGATATACACCCATGAATGGTCATCGTTCACGACAAAGGATTTCCCAGAGAACGCCAAGGCAAAAACCGGTGAAATCGTCCGCATCATCACAACAGATATAGCAGATAAACGCCCCTGCTATGATATCTTCTGGTCCGAGGAAGACTACGCCACCGTCTATTCGAAAGCCAGCCTGTATATACTCAAAAAGTACAAACCATTGGCAACAGGAAAAGAACCATATCAATGGATCAATGAAACAAAATTGGCACCATGGACCATCTATGTCTTAAAAAAGAAGACGTAATGCTTTTCTCCATGCCTCACAGAAATCTCTTTTCTACAATCCATAGCCTGATTCTAACAACTCGGTTAACCGAGAGACAAAACGCACCAACGGACTCCCATCAACGACACTATGATCAACTGTGATAGTCATATGAAGATACTCCCTGATCTGGATTGAGTCATCCACCACCCCTGGTTTCTTTGTAATACCCCCGACAATAATTAATGTCGCAATCGGACCACCCATCCCAATCGCCCAACCCGGAAAACACCCTTTCATCCCAATCGCAGTGACTCCAACAGTCCCGAAATGCTTCTTTTTTGACAACCCTCTGCGTCTCATTAAACGAACACCGAATTTCTTCAACCAGCCTGGTGCATTAATCGCCCAACGCTCAAACCCAGTGAGATCCTCCCCAAGCACTTCTGTGGATGGATCAATGACCTGATGTTGCACCGTCCGAATCTCCTTGGTAATCTCAGCAACGGTTTTTTCATTCGCTTTCCGAACGATATAGGCAAGAGGCCGCTGCTCACCACCGACATTCCTTTCCACCGGAATCGGGATATCGACATCCTCAAAGGAAACAATCTTCTTCCGACCTACTCGATAGGAGTTCATCTGTTTATGCTCAAAGACTGCTTGACTGACACATTTTACAATCCAACCGGTAAAGGAAATATCCTGTTTTCCTTTCAACGCAACAATCATCTCACGAGCCTTTGTGACATCGATCTCCAGTAACGCATGGATAGCTAACTTTCGCTTTCCTTCCTGAGAAACAATAGTGATATCCTGACGTGCTTTTGTAAACGCTGTGACTTCATACTTACCAATCTTATCCATACAATCACACCTTCGATACTTCTTCGATTCAAATACTTTTTCGCAGGAACTCTTATTACCATAAACACCCGTACATGTCCTTGTGGCTTTGAAAAAACAACCATTACTTCTCATAGAAAACTGCGAACCAAAACTCTCAGAATGGCTCATGCTCGAATATAGACACGCAGCAAAACTCTGGGATGGAAAACTTACGTTCACCAGAGTTACTGATACTAAAACCGCAAAAGTCTTACGAACGCTTGGATCTGTGAAAAAAGAAAACGCAAAAGACCTATACTCGGATAAGAAATGCATC
>Ga0105105_10000523_pt1 | contig 17457 bp, 15 predicted proteins | sample PPLLaktember2015_4_FD_79108 | JGI IMG/M metagenome (GOLD analysis project Ga0105105, IMG submission 79108) | Freshwater sediment microbial communities from Prairie Pothole Lake near Jamestown, North Dakota, USA - PPLs Lake P8 Core (1) Depth... | ecosystem: Environmental > Aquatic > Freshwater >...
CTTCGGGTTACGATTATGGAATATTTTCCCATAAGTCCCTGGCGTCATTGACCTCACGGATGCGACCCTTGGCAATGTCATCCTCTGACTCTTTCAGTACGCTGAGGATCTCCTGATTGGAATAACAGGAGTCTTTGTCACTGATCTTGCGGGCGGGAATGATTTCATAGGTTTCGCTTTTCCCGCACTGAATGATGACTCGTTCCTTCTGTGCGAGGTTCAGATACTTCCGCAGGTTTTTCCGCAGTTCGGTTGTGCTGATTGCGATCATGGTGATGTGCTTTATGTGTTACCTCATAATGTACAAAACAAATCAAACATACATGCTATCAGTTTCCGAATCGAGCCGAGCCACCTGATGAAGGTCACGCTAATCCTTTCCGGAATTACGGAAATACCGGGGCATGACAAGTGCTCTACGCGGGCTGGCAAAGGGAAATCCTGGGTCAGGGGAAATCAGGGTCGTAGGTGAAATTGTATGATACGTAAAGCCCGTCGCGAGACGGGCTTTGGTATTTTCAGGCGGGGGAGGGAGGTTACTCCCCGGCGGTCTTGAATTCGGAGGTGGCGTGGAATTCCAGTTCGGGGTAGTCCTCGCGGGCGACCTTCAGCATCCATTCGCTTTCGGCAAGGAACACCGGGTGATCTTCGCGGTCGCGGGCGATAGCGGTAGATTTGCGCCGCATGAACTCTTCGAGCTGCACCTTGTTGTCGCTGGTTATCCAGAACGCCTTGTGGTAGCGGAGCGGCATGAAGTCGCACTGGGCTCCGTACTCGTGTTCCAAGCGGAACTTGATGACGTCGAACTGCAGTTCGCCCACCGTGCCGACGATCTTGCGGCTGCCGTACTGCACGAAAAGCTGCGCTACGCCCTCTTCGGTGAGCTGCCGGATGCCCTTGTCGAGCTGCTTGGTTTTGAGCGGGTCGCGGTTTTCGAGCAACTTGAAGATTTCCGGCGAAAAGCTCGGAATGCCGCGGAACTGCAGCTCCTCGCCTTCGGTGAGCGTATCGCCGATTTTCAGCGAACCGTTGTCGTACAGGCCTATCACGTCCCCCGGCCACGCTTCGTCGATCACGCTTTTTTCGTTGGCCATGAATTGCGTGGGGCTCGAGAACCGGATTTTTTTGCCGAGTCGGGTATGGTGGTAGAATTTGTTGCGCTCGAACTTGCCTGAACAGATTCTGAAAAAGGCGGTCCGGTCGCGGTGGTTGGGGTCGAGATTGGCGTGGATCTTGAAGACGAAGCCGGTCATGGCCTCTTCGGATGCTTTCACCACCCGCTGTGCTGCCTCCCGCTCATGCGGCGACGGGGCGATCTGCAGGAACGTTTCAAGCAGCTCCTGTACGCCGAAGTTGTTGATGGCGCTGCCGAAAAAGACCGGCGCAAGCAGGCCGTCGCGGTACAGCTCCGGGTTGAAGGGCTCGTAGACGCCCTCAATCAGGGAGACCTCTTCGCGCAGCTTTTCGCAGAAGCTTTCCGGAATCCATTTTTCCAGTTCCGGATCCTCGGGGCTCTTGATCTTGATGAGCGTTTCGCCGATTCTGGTGGCATTGGCCTCGAACAGGTTCAGCTCTCTCCGGTAGAGATTGTAGACCCCTTTGAAGGTCTGGCCCTGGCTGATCGGCCAGGTGAGCGGTCGTACCTGTATCTGCAACTTGTGTTCGAGTTCGTCGAGCAGCTCGAAAGGGTTCTTTCCTTCGCGGTCCATCTTGTTGATGAAGATGATGACCGGCGTATTGCGCATCGAGCAGACCTCCATAAGCCTTTCGGTCTGGGCCTCGACCCCCTTGACGCAGTCGACGACCAGAATGACGCTGTCGACGGCCGTGAGGGTGCGGTAGGTGTCTTCGGCGAAGTCCTTGTGGCCGGGCGTGTCGAGTATGTTGACCCGGCGCCCCTTGTATTCGAATCCCATCACCGAGGTGGCAACCGAAATGCCTCGTTGTTTCTCGATTTCCATGAAGTCGCTGGTGGCCGTCTTGCGGATTTTGTTGCTCTTGACCGCTCCGGCGGTCTGGATCGCGCCGCCGAAAAGCAGGAACTTTTCGGTAAGGGTGGTTTTGCCGGCATCAGGATGGCTGATGATGGCAAAGGTTTTCCGTTTTGCGGTTTCCTTGTTCAAGGCTGCGTCCATGCTGTGCTTGTGTGTTTGCCGCTGCTGCGGAAGGTGAAAAATCGCTGTAAGGCGCAAAGATACAAAGATAGGGGGTAAAAAAAGAATCGGCGGGTTCAGGCACTTAGCGTTCAATACCGTATTTTCAAGCTTGATCTCATGTTAACAGCTTTTAACCTTAACCCCATTCCGGAGGCAGCGTGAGCGGACTTGAACAACTTCTCGATACCATCAGCGGATATGTCTGGGGCGTGCCCCTGCTTGCCGTGCTGTTCGGCACCCATCTGTTTCTTACGTTCAGGCTTGGATTCATCCAGAAGCACACCTTCAGCGCCATCCGCATGTCGCTTACGAGAACAAGGGAGGGTGAGGGTGAGATCAGTCATTTCGGCGCTCTGGTGACAGCGCTTGCCGCCACCATCGGTACCGGCAATATCGTCGGCGTCGCTACTGCGGTAGCCGCAGGCGGCCCGGGAGCGGTGCTCTGGATGTGGCTGACCGGCGTGTTCGGCATGGCCACCAAGTATTCCGAGGCGCTGCTTTCGGTGAAGTACCGGATTGTGGGTGCAGACGGTTCGGTTGCCGGAGGCCCGATGTACGTGCTCGAGAAAGCCATGAACATGAAGTGGCTTGCCGTGCTGTTCGCCGTGTTCACCGCCGTTGCGGCATTCGGCATCGGCAACATGGTGCAGGCCAACTCCATTGCCGCTATGGTCGAGAGCAATTTCAACATCTCTCCGTGGATTACCGGAATAGTCCTTACGGTGTTCACCGCGGTGGTGATTATCGGCGGCATCAAGTCGATCGCGAAGGTGTGCGAGTACCTTGTGCCGTTCATGGCTCTGCTCTATGTAACCGGCTGCGTCGTGCTGCTGTTTCTTCGTCAGGAGACGCTGCCCGAAACCCTGCAGCTCATCTTTTCCTCAGCGTTCACCGGCCAGGCGGCTCTCGGAGGGTTTGCCGGAGCGGGAGTGCGGGAGGCCATGCGCTTCGGTATCGCTCGCGGCCTGTTTTCCAACGAATCGGGACTCGGCAGCGCCCCTATCGTCGCTGCGGCGGCACAGACAAGCCATCCGGTACGGCAGGCGCTGATTTCGGCGACCGGTACCTTCTGGGATACGGTGGTGGTTTGTGCGGCCACGGGTATCGTCATCGTCAATTCCGGCATGTGGCATAGCGGACTGAAAGGTGCGGAACTGACCAACGCAGCCTTCAACGAGGTGCCCTATATCGGCAATGCCGTGCTCACCTTCGGGCTGCTGACCTTCGTGTTTTCCACCATTCTCGGCTGGTCGTACTACGGCGAAAAAGCCATGGAGTACCTCTTCGGCAAACGGCTCGTCGTGCCCTACCGATGGGCATGGGTGGCAGCGGTCATGGTCGGCTCGGTCGCTTCGCTGCAGGTGGTCTGGACCTTCGCCGACATTGCCAACGCGCTCATGGCGCTGCCGAATCTGGTTTCGCTGCTGGTGCTCAGTCCTGTGGTCGCCTCCGAAACGAAAGCGTATTTTCAGCAGAAAGCCGAAAGCTGAGATTCTCTTGCCGTCTCTCTTGAAGCCTTTGAAAAAAAATGCTATAATGCCACGGCTTTTCCGTGTTTGACCTATAACCAATTCAAGACATCCGTTATGAATTTCAATCCCTGGCATCATGTTGAGATAGGAGAAGATCAGCCCAATATTGTCAATGCCATTATCGAGATTTCACGAGGCAGTAAAACAAAGTATGAACTGGACAAGAAGACCGGCATGCTGAAGCTCGACCGGGTACTTTTTTCCTCGGTATTCTACCCTGCCAATTACGGCTTCATTCCGAAAACGCTCGGCGACGACCATGATCCGCTTGATATCGTGGTGATTTCCCAGTGCGATATCGTGCCGTTGTGCCTGGTGAGGGCAAGAGTGATCGGCGTTATGCGCATGGTCGATCATGGCGAAGGCGACGACAAGATCATCGCCGTTGCCGAAGACGACGTGAGCATGAACGGTATCAACGATATCGATCAGCTTCCTCCGTACTTCAACTCCGAGCTGCAGCACTTTTTTGAAGAGTACAAGGCTCTCGAGCATAAAACCGTTCTTGTCGAGCAGTTCCAGAATGCTGAAATCGCCCGTCAGAGCGTGGTGCATGCCATCGACAACTATAACAAGGTTTACGCATAGGCGGCTTTGCTGAAAGGAGCCCTGAGGTTGTGAGCTTCGCTGCATCCCTGTTTCCTGCCGTGAAGGGCTTTTGTGCTTGCCCTTCGCGGCTTTTTTTGTCGCCTGCGGTTTTTTTTAGGGGGTGAGCTGCCCCCGGGCGGACGAAACGAACGAACTGCCAGCTGAATCCGTTTTTACTGTAACGTTTTCGTTTTCCGCTCCCGGTCTTTTCTAACTGTTGAAAAACAGCGGTTATGAACAGTGTTATCTCTCCTCAAAAATATCTCGTTCAGCAGGGCGGGCCGATCGACCTTTCGGCATCTCCAACCCTCGAATCTCCTCTCTACTCTTCAAAAAAAGAGTACACTGCGGTGCTCGACCGGCAGGTCAGGATGCTCAGTGAAATCCAGCAGCGCCACTATGCCGACAACCGCTATGCGGTACTCCTGATTTTTCAGGCGATGGACGCCGCCGGCAAGGACAGCGTGATACGCCATGTCATGTCGGGCATCAATCCGCAGGGGTGCCAGGTTTACAGTTTCAAGCACCCCTCGCCGCATGAACTCGATCACGATTTTCTCTGGAGAACCAACTGCGTCCTGCCGGAGCGGGGGCGTATCGGCATTTTCAACCGATCCTATTATGAAGAGGTGCTCATTGTGCGTGTCCACCCCGAAATTTTCGTGCGCCAGGGAATTCCCGAGGTGCGCATGAAAAACGGCGATGTCTGGAAACAGCGCTACCGATCGATCAATGAACTGGAGCGGCACCTCTACCGGAACGGCACCCGGATTCTGAAGTTTTTTCTGCACCTGTCGAAGGAAGAGCAGAGGAAACGTTTTCTGGAAAGGATCGACAAGCCGGAAAAGAACTGGAAGTTCAGCATGGCCGACATCGGAGAGCGCCAGTACTGGCTGGAGTACATGAAGGCCTATGAAGCCTGCCTTTCGGCAACCAGCACCAGCTTCGCTCCCTGGTACGTTATTCCGGCCGACGACAGGAAGAATGCCAGGCTTCTGGTTTCGCGCATTATTCTCGATATGTTCCAGGGGCTTGATCTCAAGTTTCCCGAGGCCGATGCCCGGAGATCTGAAGAGCTGCGCGAATGCCGCAACATGCTGATGCGGGAGGAGTCGTGAGGGAGAGTCCCGATCAACGCCAACAGCCAGGCCGCCATGAACGATAGACGAGAGAAGGACTCCATGGGCGAGGTGCTGGTGCCTGCCGCGAAATACTGGGGGGCACAGACGCAGCGCTCGCTCCTGAACTTCAGGATAGGCCCTCCCGGCTCGATGCCCTGTGAGGTGATACGGGCTCTGGGGTATGTGAAAAAAGCCGCAGCAATCGCCAATTGCGAGCTCGGCGTTCTCTCTCCTGAAAAGATGAATGCTATTGCCCTCGTGTGCGACGAGCTCATTCAGGGCGAACTGTTCGACCATTTTCCCCTTGTCGTCTGGCAGACCGGATCGGGCACCCACACCAACATGAACGTCAACGAGGTTATCGCCAACCGCGCTCATGTGCTGCTCGGCAATCGACTCGGAGAGGGCCAAAGGCTGCTGCATCCCAACGACGATGTCAACATGTCGCAGTCTTCCAACGATGTTTTTCCTGCAGCCATGTACGTCGCCGCCTTCAGCTCGCTCTCAACGAAAACCCTTCCCGGACTGAGGCTGCTTCAGGAGGCGCTCACCGAAAAAGCCGGCGCATTCGGGAGCATCGTCAAGACCGGTCGAACGCATCTGATGGATGCGGCTCCGCTGACGCTCGGCCAGGAGTTTTCCGGTTATGCCGCCCAGCTCGCGCACGGTATCGGCTGGCTGGAAAGTTCCCTGCAGCCGCTCGCCATGCTGGCCCTGGGAGGCACCGCGGTCGGTACCGGCCTTAATGCACCGGCGGGGTTCGCTGAAAAAGCGTGCGGGAACATCGCTTCGCTGACCGGTTATCCCTTTACTGCGGCTCCCAATGCCTTTGCCGCGCTGGCGTCGCACGATGCCCTTCTGGGTTCGCACGGAGCCCTGAAGCTTCTGGCTTCAAGCCTCATGAAAATCGCAAACGATATCCGGCTCCTCGCTTCCGGTCCGCGCTGCGGCATCGGCGAACTGGTGCTTCCGGCAAACGAGCCGGGCTCCTCGATCATGCCGGGAAAGGTCAATCCCACGCAGGCCGAAGCGCTCACCATGGTATGCGCGCAGATAATGGGCAACGACGTCACGCTTTCGGTGGCCGGATCAGGCGGCATGCTCGAGTTGAACGTGTATAAACCGGTCATGATCACGGCCTTTCTCCAGTCGGCCGAACTGCTGGGCGATGCATCGCTGTCGTTTGCCGCAAAATGCGTTCAGGGTATAGAACCCGACAGTGAGGCTATCGGCGGCTATCTGGCCGGTTCCCTGATGCTCGCAACGGCCCTCAATCCCCACATCGGCTACGACAGGGCATCGGAAATCGCCCGGAAAGCCTTTCGGGAAAAACTTTCGCTGCGGGAGGCCGCTCTTTCGAGCGGTTATGTGACGGAGGCGGAGTTCGACAGGTGGGTGAACCCCTCGGCCATGACCGGTACGGTTCTCCGTGATGAAAAAAGATGAATTTTTTTTGTGTTTTCCCGAACAAAATCCCTCTGCTTTTTGTTATGTCCTTCAGGTTGTGTGGTTATTGTTCTTTAGACTGGTTTTCTCCTTTGTGCAGGCTCTTTCAGTAAGATTGGAAGAGCCTTTTTTTTGTCGCCGGGCGTATCGTCCGTTCTGACGTATTCCGCAGTTTTTTTCTCTTCCACCCTTGCATATTTCCTTGTCGGCACCGCTCCATATCGTGGGCGATTTCAGTCCGGAAGCGCGTTACGCCTGTTTCGGGCTCAGCCCAACAAGGTTGAGGCGACGGCGGAACCATTGCATGGGAATGCCTTTTTTCAGCGGCGAAGTATTCTTTTCCTTCTCCTGCCGTATTGTGCAGGGTATTTGTTGACAACCTGCAGGCTTGACGGGTAATACGGCGTGTTCCCTCTGAAAAATTATTGCGTCAGTCCGGTTTCATGGGGATCCATTATTTATGTATATAAAGGTATTGATACAGGATAACAGGCATTTCGCGTTGTTTTCGAAATACGCCGTATTGCGTCACTCATGCAGCTCAAGCCGTTGCCGGGGGTGTTGAAAAAAATGTGGATAACCTGTGGACAACTCTTTTCCTTCGGCCACCGGTTGATGCGTTTTTTGCCGGGGGGCTTTAAAGAAAAAGAAAAGTTCTATATTTGCGGGGAAGAGTGGACGGGCGGGCGGGTGATTCCCGTCCTTTTTTATGATATTTTTTTCAGCAGTCATCTATGATCGAACTCGGAAATGCGGAACTACGGCGGCGTGCCGCCGCCATCAGACTGGTCATCTCGGACAATGACGGCGTATTCACCGATAACGGGGTGTATTACGGCGACTCCGGAGAGGTGATGAAACGCTATTCCATCCGGGACGGCATGGGTGTCGAGCGCCTTCGGGAGCATGCCATCGAAACCGCGATCATGACCGGCGAAGTGTCGCCGAGCATTGCCCGCCGCGCCGAAAAGCTGCGGATGCCGCACCTCTTTCTCGGCGTGAAAGACAAGCTCTCGAAACTTCCGTCGGTTCTCCGCGAAACAGGCCTGGAGCTGCACGAGCTCGCCTATATCGGCGATGATGTCAACGATGTCGGCATCATCGGGGCTGTAGCCCCTCAGGGCATTACGGCATGCCCCGCTGACGCCATGCATTTCGTGGAGCCTTTTGTTCACTACGTCTCCCGGCAGAAAGGGGGATACGGAGCCTTCAGGGATTTTGCCGAATGGCTGATCGCCCTCCGGACGGACGCTCCGCTGCCGGCCTGAGCTGCACTCCGGCCTTCGGAGGCTTTTTTTTCACTAATTTTTTCAAGGATTGTATGGCGGAAGTAAAAATCGGAAACAGATATGTCGGAGACCATCATCCGGTATACGTTATCGCTGAAATAGGCATCAACCATAACGGGTCGCTCGACGTGGCGCGGCAGCTCATCGAAGGTGCCGCCCTTGCCGGATGCGACGCAGTGAAGTTCCAGAAACGCACGCCGGAGCTGTGCGTGCCTGCCGACCAGCGCGATATCGAGCGCGATACACCCTGGGGCAGGATGCGTTATATCGATTACCGGTACAGGGTCGAGTTCGGATGCGAGGAGTACGCTGAAATCGACGCATTCTGCCGGGAGAAAGGCATTGACTGGTTCGCATCCTGCTGGGACGAGGATGCGGTCGATTTTATGGAGCAGTTCAACCCGCCCTGCTACAAGGCCGCGTCGGCTTCACTGACTGATCTGGCGCTTCTGAAAAAAACCGCATCGACCCGACGCCCGCTCATCATTTCCACCGGCATGTCTACCATGGAGGAGATAGCCTTGGCGATAAGCGAGCTCGGCAGCGGCAATCTGCTTGTTGCGCATACCAATTCGACCTACCCCTGTCCGGTTGAAGAGCTGAACCTTCGCGTGATCGGGACGCTCAAAGCCGCCTGGCCGGATGTACCTGTCGGTTACTCGGGCCACGAGGTCGGACTTGCCACAACCTGGGCGGCCGTGGCTCTTGGAGCCACCTTCATCGAACGGCATGTCACGCTCGACCGTGCCATGTGGGGATCCGACCAGGCGGCTTCGGTCGAGATATCGGGAATGAGTCGGCTGGTCTCCAATATCCGCGACATCGAAAAAGCCCTTGGGGACGGACTCAAGCGGGTCTATGAGGGCGAAATGGCCGCCCGCAGAAAACTCCGCAGGGTGCCGTAGCCCCCGGAGTGCCTGAATTGAGCCGCAAGCCGCAGGAGCTCGCCCTAAGGAAGCCTCTCCTGCGCTTTGCGGGACGGTTACGGAGTGTTTGTTATATTTCGTTCCCTCGCTTAAATTTACCCCTCGATTGCATGGCGCCCGGCGCATGCCCGTGTTTTTTGTCTTGTCATTCCGATGCCGGAATGATTTTTTAATGATTAAACCCAACCAGTGTGCAATTATGAGCAGCAACAACGGTTCATCTGTGCAGGAGTTCGAATATAAGGCCGAAATGAAACAGCTTCTGGACCTCATCGTCCATTCGCTCTATACCCATCCGGAAATTTTTCTCAGAGAGCTTATTTCCAACGCTTCCGACGCCCTCAGCAAGGTGCGCTTCAATGCGCTTACCGACCAGGATCTTCTGGAAGGGGATGGCGAACAGGGAATCAGGATAACCGTTGATCCGAAGGAGCTCGCTTTCGTTATCGAGGACAACGGCATCGGCATGAGCGAGGAGGAGCTGATTGCCAATCTCGGCACCGTCGCCAAATCCGGGACGCTCGGTTTCATGCAGGCCCTCAAGGATCAGCAGAAGGAGATCGACGGCAATCTGATCGGCCAGTTCGGCGTGGGCTTCTACTCGGTATTCATGGTGACCGACGAGGTGACGGTTGAAACCAGAAGCGCCAGGCCAGGTTCCGAAGGCTACCGGTGGCGTTCTTCGGGCGAGGGCACCTACACCATCGAAAAGATCGAAAAAGCCGGACGCGGCACCACTATTTCCTTCAGGTTCAAGGAGGAGTCGAAGGAGTTCGCCGAGGAGTCCCGGATCGAGCATATCATCAGGAAGTACTCGAACTTCGTCGATTTTCCCATCACTCTTGGCGGCCGGCAGATCAACAGCGTGACGGCGCTCTGGCAGCGCTCGAAGAGCGAACTGAAGGATGAGGAGCTCAACGAGTTCTACAAGTTCGTCGCCAACGATTTTCAGGACCCTCTCGACTACCTGCATGTTTCCGTCGAAGGCATGGTGAGTTTCAAGGCGCTGCTCTTTCTGCCGAAGGAGGCCCCGCCGGAGCTGCTTTACCGCCAGAGCGAGCTTGAAAACCGTGGCCCCCAGCTCTACGTGAAAAAAGTGATGATCCAGCACGAGTGCCGCGACCTGCTGCCGGAATACCTGCGTTTTCTGGTCGGCGTGGTCGATACCGAAGATCTTTCGCTCAACGTATCGAGGGAGATAGTCCAGTCGAGTCCGGTGATGGCCAAAATCCGCCAGATTCTCACCGGAAAGATTCTCGGCTGGTTTGAGGGCCTGGCCAAAGAGCAGCCCGAAAAGTTCCACACCTTCTACAAGGCGTTCGGGCCCATCGTGAAGATCGGTCTGAACACGGATTTCACCAACCGCGACAAGCTGATCGAGCTGCTTCGTTTCGAAAGCACGAAAACCGGTCCGGACGAGTACGTCACCCTCGGTGAATATGCAGGTCGGATGGCGCCGGATCAGAAAGAGATCTACTTCCACTCCGGCAGCAGCCGCAGCCAGCTTCTCGCGCATCCCAACCTCGAGTATTTCCAGGACAGGGGTATCGAGGTGCTGCTGCTCAGCGATCCCGTCGATGTGTTTGTGATTCCCTCCATTCATGAGTATGAGAAAAAACCTCTGAAATCAATCGAAAAAGCCGATATTGACTTCACAAAAGCTGCGGAGAGGGAGGGGAGCGAACCACTGCCGGAAAACCTGCTGCAGCCGGTTCTCGGGCTTTTCAGGGATGTGCTGGGGGACCGGATCGAGGATGTCGTCGAGTCGCACCGGCTGGTCAGTTCTCCGGTAACGCTCGTGAGCGGAAAGGATGCGCTCGACACTCAGATGGAGCGGATGATGAAGATGATGCAGGCCGACATGCCTGCCGGCAAAAAGATTCTCGAGGTCAACACCTCCCATCCCATTATCCGGAACCTTTCGGGCATGTACATGGCCAATGCCGCCAATCCGCTCATCGGAACGGTTATCAGGCAGCTGTACGACGCTGCGCTGCTGCATGAGGGCGGGCTGGATTCGACCACCGAGTTTCTTTCGAGGATGAACGAACTGATCGAGGCTGCAACCCTGCAGCGTTAGGCGGGTCCGTTGAAGCTTTAACAACTTTTTAACCGGTTGATTTGTGAAACAGAGCAGGGATTTCGATGCGCGGGAGGTAGCCGTTTTCCAGAAAAACGAGATCACCGAGCATTTCATCTACAAACACCTTTCCGGCAAAGTGAGCGGGGTGAAGAACCGCCGCATTCTCAGCCAGATAGCCGACGACGAGTTGCGGCATTACAACGTCTGGAAAACCTACACCCGCAGGGATATTGCGCCCAGCAGGATGAAGGTGTGGTTCTACACCTTCGTCAGCATGGTGTTCGGTTTTACCTTTGGAATCAAGCTCATGGAAAAGTCCGAGCAGAACGCCCACAATGCCTACAACCGCATGCCTGGCAGCTTCAAGGAGATAAACGGCATTATCCGCGATGAGGAGGAGCACGAGCATGCCCTGATAACCCTGCTCGACGAGGACCGCCTCAAGTACACCGGCTCCATCGTGCTGGGCCTTAACGATGCGCTCGTCGAGCTGATGGGCGTGCTTGCCGGTTTGACCTTCGCCCTGCAGAACACGCCACTGGTGGCGCTGACCGCATCGATCACCGGTTTTGCCGCCGCGCTCTCCATGGCCTCTTCGGAGTACCTGTCGACCAAGTCGGAACCGGGCGGGAAAAACCCCCTGAAAGCGGCAATCTATACCGGCTTCGCCTACCTGCTCACCGTGCTGGTGCTGGTGACGCCCTACCTGCTCTTCACCGATCTGTATCTCTGTCTCGGCATGGCGTTTGCCGCCGCCGTCTGCATTATCGGCTTCTTCAATTTCTACATCGCCGTTGCCCGGGACCTCTCCTTCAAGAGCAGGTTTTTCGAGATGGTCGGGCTCAGCTTCACGGTTGCCGCACTGAGCTTTGCCGCCGGATACGGCATAAGGCTCGCTTTCGGCATCGAGGTTTAGGCCTTTTTTCCGCAGGGCGGGGGATCGGCTGCCGGATGGTCGCCTTCAGGGCGATTCCTTCCGGTGCCGGAGCTGGTGGACGATGCTCCGGTAATCGACCTCCAGGCCGGTATCGATCAGGAGCTCGTCGGAGCGTTCGTCTTCAGAGAGCGGTTCGGCCGCCGCGAGCTGCCTCTGCAGCACCGATTCATCGGCTTCCGAAGGATCGCGTCCCTCCATGAGCCTCGCCTTTACCCGCTCGCGGAGTATCGCTTCGTCGGCATGAAAATGCAGGATGGCGAAGGGGCAGCCGTATCGGGCGGCAAGTTCCCTGAACCGTCGCCGCTCGCTTTTTCCGAGAAAGGTCGCGTCGACCAGAACCGGAAAACCCTCTTCAAGAGCTGTGGCCGCGATCTCCGCAAGCCGCCGGTAGGTTTTTTCGGTGAAAGAGGCCGTATAGATGTCCATACCGGCGCGGTTACGGCTGCCGGCACTCGCACCGATGCCGGCAAGCCGCTTTCGCTCGATATCGGAGCGGATGTGAACGGCCTGCATTTCGCACGCAATCGCCCCTCCATGCGTGCTCTTTCCGCTGCCTGAAACCCCGCAGGTTATCATGAGCCGGGCCGAACGAGGCAGCGTATAGTGAAATGCGTGACGCACATAGGAGAGGTGTTCCTCCCGGATGGCGTGCCTGCGCGCTGCATCGGGTTCCTGTTCGTACCGGATGGCGGTTACCTTTGCCCGTACCGTTGCCCGGTAAAGGCTGTAGAAGCGCAGGAGACGCAGGCTTTCGAAGTCGCCTGCAGCCGAAAGCCAGCCATTGAGAAAGCGCCAGGCGAGCCCGGGGTTGCCGCTGTGCTCGAGATCCATGAAGAGAAAGGCGATATCGCTCGTCACGTCGATCATGGAGAGCTCCGGACTGAACTCGATGCAGTCGAAAATAAGCACCCGCCCCTTTTGCCAGACCATATTGCCGGTATGCATGTCGCCATGGCAGTGCCGGATGAAACCCCCGGCTTTTCTTTCCAGAAAGCGGGAGGCAAGGCGGCGATGCTCATCGAGTGCCCATGCCCTGATTTTTTCGAGCAGCGGCTTTTCGGCGCCGCAGGCAACGAGCTCTTCGGTATGGCGGAAATTTTCAAGCAGGGGAAGAATCAGTTTTTCCGGAAGGCCGTACTCCGAATCCGGATCAGCATGCGGTATGGCCCGATGAAATGCGGCAACCGTCAGGATGATGCTGTCGATATGCATTGCATTCAGCCGGTTTGCGGCAAGAAGCCGGTCGAGTTCCTGGGAACGGTCGAACTGCACCATTTTTACGGCATACTCGATTGCCGTGCCGTTTCCCCCTATTCTGAGGGTTTCTTGTGAACGGGTAACGGGTACGACATCGAGGTACAGTTCCGGAGCGAGCCGTCGGTTCAGGCGCACCTCCTCACGGCAGTAGTGCGCCCGTTTTTCGAGGGTGGAAAAGTCAAGAAAGCCCAGGTTTACGGGCTTTTTTACCTTGTAGGCCCAGGTGCCGGTAAGGAATACCCACGAAATATGGGTTTCGGCCACGGTTATGGCTTCGGTTGGGTGGGGATAGGCATCCGGTCGGGTCAGTGCTTCCAGAATCACATCCATGTGGCTCCTCTCTCGGGTAACGGGATTTTCGGGGGCTTATCGCTCTGCCGGTAATTAAATCAAATATAACAGCCTGAGAAACAGGTGCATCGCTGTTTCTCAGGTTTTTCCTCCGGAAAGGGGAGCGCGGCAGGGAAGCATTTTTACCCGGTAGTGCAGGAGTGGGGATGTTTTAACCGGAAAAAAATGTAGATTCAAGGTTTGAAAAGCAGTGCCCGCGATTCTTTTTTTCACCTGTCAAGAGGCAACTCTTATGATCCATCTTTCAAAGATTCTCTGCCCGACCGATTATTCGGACACATCGGACAAGGCGGTAAGGTATGCTATTGACTTCGCCCGAAAGCTCAATGCGCATGTCCGGTTCCTGCATGTTCAGCCCCCTGAAAACATAGCCATGAAAACCGCGGCGAGCTACGGCCTGAACCTGGCCGCTCAGGAGAACGACGACGTCATTCCGCAAGCTTTCGCCGGAGTGCTCATGGCTGAAAAAAAGAGTGGTCTCTGTGCCGATATTCATGTGCTTCGCGGAGAGGCTTCAAAAGTGATAAGCGATCATGCCGCCGCATGGGGAGCCGATCTGATCATCATGGGTTCCCACGGAAGAACCGGCATCGTGCGTCTCATGGTGGGCAGCGTGGCCGAAGCGGTTTTCCGGTCCGCGGATGTCCCTGTGCTGCTGGTGAAACAGTCGGATTCCGAAAAAGCCGCAAACAACTGACCGGTTACGCGGCTGCCGGTTTATTAACAGCATCTATCCTTTCAGTGCCATGAACAATTTCAGGGAATCAGTACTTTCGCTTATTACCGAAACTTCGGCAAACCTGCCCGGCGACGTGCGCCGGGCCATCGCAAGGGCCATCGACCGGGAGGATCCCGCATCGCAGGCCGGGCTCGCCATGTCGGCCATCTCGGTCAACATCGATATGGCGGTGGACAACGTATCGCCCATATGCCAGGATACCGGTATGCCGACCTTTTTCATCCACTCTCCGCGGGGAGCCGACCAGCTGATGATGAAGCGCGAAATCGAGGAGGCCGTAGCCGAGGCCACGCGTACCGGAAAGCTTCGCCCGAACGCGGTGGATGCCATCAGCGGCAAAAACTCGGGCAACAATCTCGGACGGCATGTGCCGGTCATCCATTTCGAGCCGTGGGAAAAGGATGCAATCGAGGTGCGGCTGATTCTCAAGGGCGGAGGGTGCGAAAACAAGAACATCCAGTACTCTCTTCCCGCGGAAATTCCCGGTCTCGGCAAGGCCGCACGCGACCTCGACGGGGTGCGCAAGTGTCTTCTGCACGCAGTCTATCAGGCGCAGGGCCAGGGGTGCAGTCCCGGATTTATCGGCGTCGGAATCGGCGGCGACCGTACCAGCGGGTACGAGCTTGCCAAAAAGCAGCTCTTCCGACGGGTTGACGATACCAATGCGGATGCCGGACTGCAGGCGCTTGAAGAGGAAATTCTTGAAAAAGCCAACACCCTTTCAATCGGCCCCATGGGATTCGGGGGAAAGACCACCCTGCTCGGCTGCAAGATCGGCGCTTCACACCGGGTTCCGGCAAGCTTTTTCGTTTCGGTGGCCTATAACTGCTGGGCATATCGCCGCCTCGGCGTTCTGCTCAACCCCGAATCAGGATCGATCGTCAGCTGGCAGTACCGCGATGCCGATGAAATCCGGCGCATGGCTCGGGGCGAAGGCATTCCGCTGACCGGCAGGGAGGTCGTGCTGCAGGCTCCGGTCGGTGAGGAAGAGGTACGCAGGCTGCGGGTCGGCGATATCGTCATCATCAACGGCGCCATGCATACCGGGCGCGACGCCTTTCATCACCATTGCATGCAGCACGACCTGCCGGAGGGTATCGATACCCGCGGTGGCATTCTCTACCATTGCGGGCCGGTTATCATGAAAAACGCGGACGGCACTTACCGCGTCACCGCAGCCGGCCCGACCACCTCGATCCGAGAGGAGCCCTATCAGGCCGATGTGATTGCAAAGCTCGGTCTGCGGGCCATTATCGGCAAGGGGGGGATGGGGCCGAAAACCCTCAAAGGGCTGCAGGATCACGGTGCGGTCTATCTCAATGCCATCGGAGGCGCCGCGCAGTACTACGCCAAATGCATCCACACGGTAACCGGCGTGGATTTTCTTGAAGAGATGGGGGTTCCCGAGGCGATGTGGCATTTCGAGGTGGACTCGTTTCCGGCAATCGTCACCATGGACGCGCACGGCAACAGCCTGCACCGGAAGGTCGAGGACGAGTCGTTCGGCCTGCTCGGCTCGATGGCCTGAGCTGTTTTGAAAGTGGATTAATCTCTGTACATTTAAGTTCAAAATTTATAACAACTTTAAACACAGGCCGGTATGATTTTTGACGGATTGATTCTCATGGTGGTAGGGATGCTCGTGGTCTATTTTTTTCTGATTATCATGAATACCATCATTAAAATGCTTTCTGCATCGTTCAGGGAGCATGCGCTTCAGGAGGAGAAAATGATTCTCGACGAAGCCGAAGCGAAGCGACGGAAAAAGAGGGAGAAAGAGATGAAGAAAGCGATCATCGCGGCATCTCCCTCGGCCGACGAGGCCTCTCGCATGACGGCCGTGATTACGGCTGCGGTGCATGCGCATGCAAGCAGGTAAGGGACATAACGGCGGAGGCGGGGGTGTTTTAATTTTTCCAAGCGTATAAAAACCAGACGAGGTTTATGAAAAAAATTCGGTTTATGGATGTTTCTTTCCGTGACGGCTTCCAGTCCTGTTACGGAGCGAGGGTGAAAACTGCGGATTTCATTCCCGCGCTCGAAGCGGCGGTGCAGGCGGGTACCGATAACTTTGAAATCGGAGGCGGCGCTCGTTTTCAGAGTCTGTACTTCTACTGCCAGGAAGACGCATTCGACATGATGGATGCCGCCAGAGGGGTAGTCGGTCCGGACATCAACCTGCAGACCCTGTCGAGGGGTGCCAACGTGGTCGGCCTGGTATCGCAGTCGCGCGACATCATCGACCTGCACGCCCGCATGTTCAAGAAGCACGGTATCACCACCATCCGCAATTTCGATGCGCTCATGGATGTGCGCAACATCGCCTACTCCGGCCAGTGTATCCACAACGCCGGCCTGAAGCACCAGGTGGTTATCGCCCTCATGGGCCTTCCCCCGGGACTGAAGGAGACCTACTGCCACACCCCGCAGTTCTATCTCGACAAGCTCCGCGAGATTCTCGATGCCGGCATTCCTTTCGACAGCGTAGCCTTCAAGGACGCATCGGGAGCCACAACGCCCGTTGTTGTTTACGAGTCGATCAAGGGTGCACGGAAAATGCTGCCTGAAGGCACCGTTATCGAGTTCCACACGCACGATACCGCAGGTATGGGCGTCGCCTGCAACTACGCGGCCATCGAGGGCGGAGCGGACATCATCGACCTTGCCATGGCCCCGGTAAGCGGCGGTACGGCCGAAGTCGACATTCTCACCATGTGGCACCGTCTCAGAGGCACCGACTACACTCTCGATATCGATCACGAGAAGTATATCGAGGTCGAGGGGCTTTTCATGGACCAGATGAAGAACTACTATATGCCTCCCGAAGCCAAGGAGGTGAACCCGCTCATACCGTTCTCCCCGATGCCGGGCGGAGCGCTGACGGCCAATACCCAGATGATGCGCGACACCAATACGCTCCATCTCTTTCCCGAAGTGATCCGCAACATGCGCGAAGTGGTCGCCAAAGGCGGTTTCGGCTCTTCGGTGACTCCGGTTTCGCAGTTCTACTTCCAGCAGGCTTTCGCCAACAC
>Ga0105105_10000524_pt1 | contig 17456 bp, 11 predicted proteins | sample PPLLaktember2015_4_FD_79108 | JGI IMG/M metagenome (GOLD analysis project Ga0105105, IMG submission 79108) | Freshwater sediment microbial communities from Prairie Pothole Lake near Jamestown, North Dakota, USA - PPLs Lake P8 Core (1) Depth... | ecosystem: Environmental > Aquatic > Freshwater >...
GCTTCGCTTCCAATGTGATGCAAGCTACGATGATGATCTTGTCTATCTTGATCAAATCTATGTGAATGCATCAAGCTACTCAAGAATAGAATGTGATTTTGGTTTACTTCCTTCTACTGCATTAACACCACATACGGGATCATATTCTATCGGGGGGTCTGGTGACTTTGACCCAGAATTCGCTGCGTTTAACAGAACAAGGATAGACATCTCTGGTTACACCAGTGTTGAGATTTCAGTATGGTATAGCTATAAGAACACAGATAACAATGATTTCCTGGGGCTTTATTATCGCGATGGGAATCAATGGAAACCGATTTTTGAAATAACAAATCCTCTCATGCCGGGTGGTCAGAGAGCCTGGGCACAGATTCTATTTTCTTTGCCGTCATCGATAAGCGTCCTTGACTTGCAGTTCAAATGGCGTACTTCTGCTGCAAACAAGTACCTGGCGATCGATGACCTGGAGATAAGCGGGATTCACCTCGCCGGGGAAGTGAATTTCACAGGAACGATTGATGAAGTAAAAATCTATCCACGTGTGCTCACACCGGAACAAGTCTATCAGAACTATCTGTGTACAAAAGATGGAACTACCGCAAGTAGTGTTATTGTCTCAGAAGAACTACGCCTTGATGAATCCTGGAAATGTCAAGTCATCCCCAATGACGGATTGTTTGATGATGTCATCGCAGAGTCCATTATATTTATCATAAATTATGGTGGAGGCGGATAGGAAATGAACAAAAAAATTCCCACGGCAGGGATGGTAATGATGCTGGTGTTTGTCGCATTTGTCGCTCTAAGCCCAATCTCAGTGCAAGCTGGGTCATATGATGGGTATGACCTTGCAGTTGCTTTGCTGGCAGATCCTTCGACGCTGATCAGCTCTCAATATTGGGATAGAGATACCGCAGGACATCGACTATCTACGGCTCTTTCCTCACGGGGTAATCTAATCCCGACCGATGGATCGACGTTTGCCATCTTTAGCACAGGACGAGCAGATCTGGTGTACGCCACTTCGAATGGATTGTGCCCAGGCAGTGAACGTGGAAACTGGTTCCAAGGCGGACAATATGGAACCCCGCGAGACGAAGCAAACCTTCAACTCCAACTGCAAGTCCCAGCATATATGCATTACCTCTATTATGACCTACAATTCTTCACAGTCGAATACCCTGATTATATTGGAACACAATATAACGATCAACTAACCATCACTGTTAACTCACCTTCAGAGGGGGTGTCTTCGTACATTATTAACGTCAATGGCGGTGACTTCGTTCTTAACGCCCGTGATACGGCTCTCCTTGGGACAGGGTATAATTTGTTTGCGCAAAGTAATGATCCTTCCGGGGTTGACTGGCTGCAGGCGACACAGAATTCCAATGGAGCAGATGCTGGGGCATCCGCACTCATCGGACGTGAACACCCAGTATCCCCTGGTGAAATTATCACCTTCATTATTGATATGAAGGATGAAGGAGACAATCAATTCGATAGTATGGCCTTTTTTGATAACCTCCGATTTTCAGGGTACGCAAGGACTGATATCATGGCACGAAAAACAGTGTCAGATCTTAACGGCAATCTAATTGAATGTGAGGATATCCTTGAGTATTCAATAACTCTGAGCAATATTGGAACCGCGAATCAAAACAACAACCCTGGTCCTGAATTTGAAGATAGTATCCCTGCTAACAGTGAATATGTGCCTGGATCAGCGACTGCTGGATCTGGTACCATCTCTTATGATAGTGGAAGCAAGAAAATCCAATGGGATGGTAGTATTTCTGCCCAAAGCAGTGTTGCGTTAAAGTTCCGGGTGAGCGTTAATACAGGTTTAGTGAATAATACAAAAATTTCAAATCAGGGAGTCATCCATTGGGATGAAAACGAAGACGGTATCAATGATAAAAACGAACTTACCGATGATCCTACAATAGACGATGGTGTAGACCAAGATGGAGACGGGTTTACTGGAGATGATGATCCAACAGTTGTGAGTATCTGGTCGTACGAGGCACCGACCATTCTGACAGAAGATTTCGCAGGGGTAGAAGATATCGTTGGTGGCAAAGCACAAAACTCATACAACGGTCAAATTTGGTTTGCTACCAGTTCTCAGTCTGCTGAATCCAATTTCGAAGTCTGCCCCAGTTATCATTTTATGACTGCGAAGTCCTTTAAAACCAAACTCCGATCCATAAGCGGTATCCAATACTGGAACTATAGCTTCGCGACTTTTAACAGACAGATAAACACATGGGAGGTGTGGTTTGCCTGTGGGAACGGTAGCGAACCAGCAGATCTTTACTTAAATTTCACAACAGCAAGTGGGAATGACATTACCAAAATTAAATTTGAATATGTCTTTGTCGATGATATTCCGCAGTCCTGTAATTATCAAGTAAAAATGAGTGTTAAGACGCCTTCTGAATGGATTCAGTTGCGTTCCGATTGTCCAAATGGATATCTCTATAACGGGTGGTATCGATTACGGATTGAGAAGAATGGTGCTGCAGCGATGAATTATTCGCTCTCCAGGAGTGGTGTAGGAGTAACAGATCTTATCTCTTGCCAAAATCTTGGTTCACCGTTTAGCAGCCTTGCACGTGTCGAATGGCGTTCGACGCTAAATCCTGTGGTCAGCCCCATTATTTTCTGGGATGAACACACCGTTAGTCTCATATCAATTTCATAATATGGTGAAAAAATATGGTGCGAGAATTTACACGAAATATGTTTGTTATGCTAGTGTCGATCATGGTCGGTATCACCATTATCACGTATTTCATCGGTGATATCATCAGTCAATCAAGAATAGACAATATCACCCTCGAACATGTCACGGAGATTAGTGACATTAACAGCAGAAATGAGAATTTCACCGATTTCTATCTCCAAGGTGCTGTAAAAATGGATTCCGCAAGGGAAGTTCGAGAGGTCGCCAATTATTATTTTGATTTTGCGTTGTTCTGGTTTAATACTGCTTTAGCCAATCAAAGTAAGAATCTCACATACCTCTGTATGGATAATTGTACGAATGCCATGGATAAATACCTCACCGCCCATCAGAATTTCGGGAAATCCCAACCGTATTTCATAAACGCACGGAATTATACAAATAACTCACGATACCTTGAGATTCTGGGGTACTACATCGGTTTTTCTAGTGCAGGTCAAAACATCACGATGCTACGGTACAATGCAAGCTATTATCTCCGATGCGCAGCAGAAAACCTTTCCTTCGGCAACATGGCACTTGTCGAACTACTCATGGAGAACTTCACAATGGTCGAACAGGCGTACCAGGAAGAAGTCCAGAAATATCAGGAATATCGATACCAGATCGATGGATATATCTTCTTCAGCACTATCCGAGAGATCCCTGACATCCAATAATATTTTCTGCTTTTATTGCGGTTGTAGCGGGTCTTTTCTTTCTTTTTTACTTAAACCCACTCTTCCAAAAAATTAATGAAAGAGAAGTGATTACCCCCAGCTACAAATAATTAATTGCCCCGGTAGTGTAGTGGCCTATCATGAAGCCCTGTCGAGGCTTCGACTTGGGTTCGAATCCCAGCCGGGGCGCTTTATCCTTCTTTTTTTATCGGATGATAAGAATCATCATCTTTGTGATAATCGAATATTCCTCTAGGAAATTGTTATCGTTATCATATGCAGATGCCTTTATTTTGTAGATGCCAAAAGGAACCAGCAGGTTTGCAGAGCACCCATCGGAAAGATTCGTATCTTCAAAGGTGAATTCCTTTTTCAAAAACGTTTGCGTTGCAACAAATTCCACAGACGTTGCATCCTCGGTGACTCCTGGGAGAATGACATAAAGCATGTCTTTGGACACGGCGATCGAAAGACCCAACGTAACAAGGGATTTCACCGGACCTATTTTTGGGTTATTGAACCAATAGATGTACCCTGTGTCGTAGATCCCATAATCAGGGCACAGGATCGTTTTACGCTCTTCAATGCTGTTTCCTGCCTTATCCCATGCCTTAATATGAATGTCATAGGTCTCACCACGATCTGCGGTGAAGTTCCAATCAAACCAAACCCTTGATTCCCCATTGAACACCGTATCATAGATCTTCTCTTCATTCAGTTGAATGGTCACCCGGTCAACTCCAGAACCTGAGGTGTACTCTGTCACTGTCCCATTGATGAGGACGTTACCTTCAGAGATGAGCGCGGGTGGTTTGTTCAAAGTAATCATAGGTGCGGTCGTATCGATCTTGATTCCCTCAACACGATGATGCGGAGTCTCCTCATTGATCGAGTCATTAGACCAGTATTCAATATAGTTGTTCGGTCGTTCTGAGGTGATGATCGGCGGGGAGTCAGGGTTGTAGACCTCGACTCCAAAACCATTGACATCATAATAGGTCGTGATGTTTACAGGATCGCTATCAACATCAACAACTGTAAAACTAGCCATGACCCCAGTCACATACCAGTTGTTATTCCCATTTGGATCTGCAGGATTTAACATGATATCGGTCGATGGGGCATAGATATCTTTTCCCACGAACGCAGAGATATTCCATGTATCAAGCACTGGTGTTGTCTGTGCTGAGGTACGCGTAAATGTACCCCGCAACCGGACCGCTGATGCATTCACATCTGAGATGTTCTGACCGTTCTGGACGTCTGCTTTGAGAACCATCGTTGCGTTCTGATCCATGATGTCAAATACGATCATCGTTGCTAATGGGAGGGTATTAACAAAGAAGAATTCCCGCCATTCACGGAACATCTCTGGTTGGATTGGAACTGACATCAATTGTGCCTGCGTGATCAGCTCTTCTTCGCCCCCAATACTACTTGAGATGTTTACAGAACCAATCGATTGTGCAGAACGCCAGACATACTGAAAGACATCAGCGTATTGACTGACGACGTCCCGTTCGTCTTCCCAGGTCGCAAACACCTGCCCTGCTCCAACCGCAAGGTCATTCCAATCAACGTTCTGTGACGATCCATCGGAAAGCTCCTGGCGGCTTGTCATGACAGTACCATTGGCAGCAATCAACCGCCCATAGATATCCTGGTTCCCGACGATCGTTCCATCATAAGAGATAAAAAACATCGTATCAAAATACGGCACTGAGACACTTCGGATGAAGCTCGTCCCAGATTCGATGATGTAATTGTTTTTAATAAGAACACCGGTTTTATTATAGATTTTTCCCCAGATATTACCGTTGTAGCTCTCACGGCTCGTTGGATCTACACTGACATCTCCATCGTTCCACGTCACACAATAACGCTCTGACTTGGAATTATATGACACTGCTGGGAACATATAATCCACTGTCCCTGTGCCGGCCGCAATAGTGATACGAGAACCAAGACGATTCCCATTTGAATCATAGCGGTATGCATAGAGACTGAACGGGCCAAGAGATCCGTCCGGACCATCCTCAAAGACGATAAAAAAATGTCCTAAATCATCTGTGCACATCCAGGGATTCCCCTGATAATTGGTTTCATAGGCTATTGGGAAATCAGCTCCCACGGGGTATCCAAGGGAATTATACAGTCTTCCCCGGATGTCATAATCATCATATCCATTTCGTGTATCAGCCCAGACGACCAAGAACCGGTTACTTTGGCTGTCGTAGGTGACCTGCGGATCAAATTGTCCGTTGGTGGCTGTACAGATTGAAAAACGCATTTGAACAGTCCCGTTTGGATATAGGAGCGCTCCTTTGATGTCTGCATCATACCGATAGAGTGGTTGATTCGCAGGGTTCTCCTCCCAGACAACGAAATATTTCCCAGCACCAAACGCATTACAGGGGTTTTCAGCATGATAGGAGGGATCCCCTGGAACAGACACATCGATGTCGGTGTTGTTATCAGGGATGGGGTTTCCTCCATCTTTATCGTAGGTTCTCCCATGGATCACACAAGGGATCGTCCGTTCATAATTCGGGAGAGGCAAATCGATATCTTCTGGTCCGATTCGTTCTTCCCATGTGACAAAAAATCTGTTGATACCGTAGATGACATCGGGATCCCAGGCGCCCTCAGTGGCTGCTTTAAAAGACACCATGGTGTCCGGGTGACTCCGATCCTGCCATGAAAAAATAGAGGGAAAACTACTTTGATCGTTCGCGGTAGGGTTCCCATAGAACATGTACAGCGTGGTCTGTCCTGGGGGTAACGTAGGTATTTTAACAAGGGTCTCACAGGTGATCCCACTGACGCGATTATATTTATAATACGGAAGTTGGGCCCCGGTCGTATCGGTGAAACGTACGTCATCAAAATCAGATTGCATGTCGGTGTCGTACTGCACGATGATGTGTACATCATACTCATGGAATGTCTCTTGTCCAGTATTGAGAACGATGATTGGCCGCATCCGTGTGAAGGTCGCATCTATCCATGCCGGATAGGTGTTTTCCATACCCACTGTTCCTGTCGTTGTGTCAACGACAACATTCGTGGAGAGCGTCTGATCAATTTTGGTTGTATTCAAAAACTCGTCCTGCCAGACCTCAATAGACCCGCTTCGTACACCTTCAAAGTTCATTGGGTCAATCGCACCTTGCTTGTCCTGTTGTTGCAGCATGCTTTGACCGAATGTTGTTGCAAGCAGCAGAGCTATCACAAGGATGCAGAGCCCTAGTTTTGCTTTTTTCTCCCCCATATAAATTCCCTAGCCCCATGGTACAGTGTACCATTGACCGTTCCAAAGAACCTGCAATGTCCAATCCCCTGGGATCGGTTCATCTCCAAGAATCCAGATGCGGACAAGAGTTCCGTTCACTGAATACCACTGGATGGTTCTGGTGATTTCTATGAAATGTTCACCTATCAATCGGAATCCATACTTGTAATTCCCGGTGTGTTGAGGGTCATATCCGACCTCAAGGCTGAACTGGTCGCCTAATGGTTGTCCAAAGGTATAAACCGTGAAATGTCCCGTATCTCCAAGCTCCCAGGAAAGTTGGAGTTTGCGTGTCGCGTTTATTGAGACATTCCCATGGATTTTAAAGGTGTCACTTGCGGTGTTGACAAAGGTAACTGCGACAGCTTTGTTGAACTGCAGTTCAATAGAACCTGATTCTCCGACATCGATATCCGCACTGACTGTGAACATCTCTCCTGCGAGATTCACCCCGATATCGACATCGGTAAGCCGGAGCAATCTCCCAGACCATTCGAAATTCGTTATCTGGCCATTGAGATAATCCCATGACATGATATAATGGTCATCGGTTTGGATCCCAAAACCGATATGGAATAATTCTGTTCCATCGTCAACGACAGAAATAGTGTTATGGAACAACTGTCCTCCTGAGGTGATCAGACCAAGTTCGACATGCGTGTTGGTCTGTGTAGGCAGCTGCCAGAACAATTCAAGGTAATTGTTTTTAAATTCAAAGGTATCATCCAAGATCCATCCATCATGTGCGATCGAGAAGGAAAGCTGTGGGTTTCCACTACCGGTATCCCGTGAAAGGATAATTTGTCCGCTCCGTTGTTGTCTGTCAACATCCCATGAGAGCTCAAGATTTCTGTTCCGAAGCTCAAGAGCTTTGGTAAACGTCCAATTGTGATATTCAATAATCGTAGAGATGGTCATGACTGTTCCAGAGTCTCTGGTGATATTGAAAAACCCCGTGCTGTTGATGAGGTCGATTTTCCATTTCATCTGCACGAAATTATTTTTCAATTCGAACGATTTTGTCACCGTCATGTCTTTATGCTGCAGGGAGACATTCAATGTTCGGACTTCATCAAGTCCCCGTATTACGGTGATGTTCCCAGTCCCATTCAGCAGATTCACCCCGCTTTCTACCCTGATTTTTCTTGGAAAATTTTCCAGTGATATGAAGGGACGGTCGTTTCCAAAGAACGATAACGCAACACGTCTGACGTCCTGTGACATATCCAGCTCAGCGAAACTTGAAACAGCAAGATCTCCAAGTGTCCCGATGCTAAGACCCCATGAAGCAGAGATCCGTTCAGGGAGATCATCGACGCTAAAGCAGACAAGATTACCATTTTGTATGGAATCGATCGAATATGAAATATTATAAGACCGGTCGCTTTCATAGAGAAATTCCCGGGATCCAAAAATCGTCAAATCGAAAGTCATGTAACTTGGTAAGGGGTCAAGCATGATGCTTTGAATGATATCATCAAGTATTCCACCTTCAGCACGCAGCGATATCTTTGTTTGAACACCTGCGCTTCTTCCAAACTCATAGCTGATTTTTGCTTCACGAGGTATCGAGGTGATTGTCAGTTCTGTTGCTGGCTCAAACGCAATAGAATAAGTACGTTGGAAAATCTCATCTCCTGTGCTATCGACGGTAAGGTAGCTTGTGAAAAAGGTAAGTTTCGATCCGCTTTCAATGTTCTCTGGTTTAATCGATAAACGGAAGACACGAGGGTCACTGATGCTGTCTCTTCCGATATACACAGTTGTGTTGATGTGATTTGCCCCCCCGTTTCCTGTTTGGGAGAGATACCCTACCTTTGTTGCAAAATACGGATTATTGTCCTCTAACGGTTGACCGCCCTCAAGCATGACAAAAGGAAATCGTATTTCGACAGAGACTTCGTATTCTTTAGAGGTGTCACAGGTTGTGATGATGTTGCATTTTGTCTCTATGACTTTCTCGGTGTTGTTCATTATCTTTGTGCGAATAAACCGCAAATCAACGTTCGTATCGTCTTTACTTTGCATTGAGATGTTAAATTGTTTCGATTCACCGGTGTTCAACATGGATGCAAAATCGGTCATGCCAAGCTGTAATGGTGTGTTGATGGTTTCGCCACCGTCATATTTGGTATTTACCCAGACACCAAAATCCTCTCGACCGACTTTGAGATACAGCACTTTTATTGAGTCAGATGCAAGCTCATGGTCTGTCTCATTGTATGCGATTACTGTGATAGTGTACAATCCGGAGGAAAGACTCATATCGCTTCCTAAACCGTCCAACGTTCGATAATCCCATCGAATCGTCTCCCAACCAGTCAATACCTGTTTTGCAACAAATTTCACGTGATGGACATCGTTGTAGATTGTGTCGAAGTTGATGCTGCGACCAACCACGACTGCGTACTTGAGCCCAAACATACTGGCAAACGTCATTTTGATTGGTTGGAGTTTAAAGAGGTACAGAAAGCCTGCCGTTGGGTTTACAATGGTTATCGATGGATCATTGTTCATCGAATTTTCGGTTATATATTCTTGATGATTTTCTAATGGATTACTAGGAGTTATTATTCTTCCGGTGTTGTTTCCGAAAGCGCCTACTGAGACTAAGGGCGAACAAACTAGACTTATAATAATTAATAATACTATTTTTTTTCTCAACACGATTCACCTCTTCATATTCTTTGGTTATCCCCGTTAGTTAGATGTTTCTTTTATATATAACGATATCGGTTAATATGTTGTATGATATTGTGAGAAGGCCATATATATTCCTTTTGATAAAAATGGTAAAACGAAAGGGGATTGACAATATTTTAACCTAACTTTTTAGGATGTGCCATCTATTAATTTGAAGATATTCTCTTTTATCTCAAGATACGATTAAAATATTGGAAGATAAGCTTATATATAAGGACGCCTATATATTTTAACTAGGTGAATAATAATATGAAGAATAATACGAAAAAGTTTTTAAAGGCTGGTCTAGTCATGTGTATCGCAGTCTTGTTTGTAGGAACATCTGCAGCTGCGATAACATATAATCCCGAAAAAATATCTTTAGTATCTACAAAAAAGACAGCAACTCTTTTTGGGCCTATGCGCGATGAAGTAGAATTGAAATATTATATGGAAGAAGGTCTTACCCAGGTTATTGGTATCCAAGGTGGTGCTGGCCCATACATTTGGAAAACAGCTATTAAATTAACACAAGACGAGATGGCGGCTTATACGGATTGGACCATGACAAAGGTCAATGTGGCATTCTCAGCGGATAATGGTTGCCCTACAATTGGTGTTAGAATTTATGTTTATGATAAAGGAACAGTCGCAACAAGACCTGGGCCTATAATTGTAAACGATACAACATATACATTAGATGTTACTGGTGTTACGACGATTCCTCTTGTGACCCCTGTTAATCTCAGTGGTCATGAAGACCTTTGGGTTGCAGTCGAATGGACACAATATGAGCCTGGCCCTGGTGTATATTACGCTTGGTTAGACACTGGTACTGGCCCTGCCGTTGACGGAAAAGGCGACTGGTATTACTTAAACAATGCATGGGGCGAAATCCAAACTGGTGGACCTGATTACGATGGGAACTGGGGAATCGGTGCAATCGTTGAAGGCGCTGGTCTCGCAGAATTATCCATTGGTAACATAAAAGGACCAATGGGGATAAAAGCTGATGTATCAAACATTGGCGTTAACGATGCGAACAATGTCCAATGGTCAATCGAGGTCACTGGTGGTCTGCTGAAAATGGTAAACAAAACGGCAACCGGAACCGCAGCAACACTGGCTGCTGGAACATCAATACCAGCAAGTCTCGGAACATTTATTGGATTTGGTAAAATCAGCATCGTCATTACCGCAACAGCACAAAACGCTAATGACGTATCAGCGACAAAGTCCGCTTTCTTACTCGGACCTTTTGTTATTGGAATTAAGTAAAACCACTTAATTCTCTCTTTTTTTTCTTTTTCTAGCCAAAAATGTTTACTATCTAATTGTCATTATTTACAAATTGTAAAATTGAAAAAAATCATTAAGTGAATTATATTAATTTTGATGACAGAGCAGGGTTTTTTAAAGGAGTTTGGATTTTACGGATAATCGATGCTTTACAGGGATGGCAGACTCCCTGAGCGACTTCACTCATGTGGAGCAGTTGTTTTCCGCATGCCCAGCAGAAGAAGATGTCATCTGCTTTTAGGTCTTTTATTATCTGTTTGCATTGAAAACAAATCCGCTGTGATATCTCATCAACAGCCTCGAGTTGTTTCCCGCAGGACCAACAGAAAAAATGTTCGTTGTTCTCCATCTCGTCCAAACTTTCCAACTTCATAGGCATCCTTTCCAAACTGTTTCTGATATCGGTTTGTATCGAATCGTGTTTCGTATATAAACGGTTTTCTTCTCATTCGGTATCATTTTTTAAAGATCCCCTCTTCGGTGATGTACCCGGTGACATACTTCTTTGGGGTGACATCAAAAGCAGGGTTTTTTACCGACACCCACTCCGGCATGATGGTTTTCCCAGAGATCTCTGTTAATTCCTGTCGTCCTCGTTCTTCGATGATGATCTGTGAGCCATCTCGTAGTTTTGGATCAAAGGTACTGGCTGGTGCTGCGACATAAAACGGGATGTTGTTTTCCTTTGCAACGACTGCTTTTTCATACGTTCCAACCTTGTTTGCAAAATCCCCGTTTTTCGCGATCCTGTCTGCACCGACAATGACCAGATCGATGTCTTTTTTTCTCATGAAATAGCCTGCAGCGTTGTCAGCGATCAACGCATAAGGAATCCCCTCATGAAAAAGTTCCCACGCTGTCAATAAGCCTTGGAGCCGTGGTCGTGTCTCATCAGCGTACACAAATATCTTTTTCTGTTTTTGATGAGCCATTCGTAAGGGAGCTAACGCAGTCCCATAATCTATCGTCGCCAATGCGCCAGCATTACAATGGGTCAAGATCCTCATCGAATCTTTGATTAATTTCTCCCCGTTCTCCCCTATTTTCTCACAGCGGGTTATAATTGTCTCTGCATAGGTCGCTGCTGCGTCAAAGGCATTCTCTCCATGGTCGAGTGCTTGTATCATATAGTCAACTGCGTAGAAGAGGTCATAGGCAGTCGGTCGTGTCGCTCTGAGAAGGTCTGCGGATTTTTCAGGGTTTTTTTGTCCGAACGCCATCCCATAGGCTGCTGCAGCACCGATAGCGGGGGCTCCTCGGACCACCATGTCTTTGATTGCATAAGCGATATCATCGACGGTTCTGGCGGTATAGATTTCAAATGTGTACGGGAGTTTTCTTTGGTCGATGAATTGAATAGTCTTTCCTTCCGGCCATAACGCTTTATAGTCTCTTCCATTGATTTTCATTTCTGTACCTCAAGATATCTCAGGAGTGTGTCATGAATTTCTTTTCTGTTCATCCCTACGAAGACGATGCCTTCGTTTTTTATCAGTATTGTTTTTCCATTTCGTAATGTCCGCAAGATATCCTTCGCACGCTCCAGGGTCCCTGGTGATGTGTCGTTCTCTGTTGTTGGTAGTGTGTTTTGGAATCTCTCAAAAAGAGCGGTGCTGTTGATCTGGAGGACCGCGTTGACATCATGACGTGCTTTTTGGATGATCCAATGGACCGGGGTTTCCAATGTTGGGTCGTTTAACCCTATCACCATCATGATGTTTTTAAGCGGGTCATAATCAACGATCTCCACGATATCCTGTTGTGTTATTTTTTTTACGTCAGTGTTTTTTGCGTTAATCAGAAGACGTTTGCCATAATCCAGGCTTAGAACCCCTGTTTCTTTGTCAGTCAACCCAAATTCTTGGAGGCTTTGACCAAGAGTTATCATATCAGAAAGTAACGGACAGTTGCTTGTTTCCCTTGAGACAAAAAGCGTATGGAGTGCTGGAGCTGGTAAAATTCTTTCGGTCATAAGAGGATGGTAACAAGGATCCGACTTTTTATGTTTTTCCTGGGAGTATCTTTTTTTAGAGGATCCGGATGCCGCCTTTGCCGGTAATCTCGATATCACGTGGTTTTAACGTATGTTTCGTCCCACGCATCTTCCGCACCGTCAGTTTCCTGCGATCCATCGACGGATCAAGATCAAGAACAAGGATGCCGTCTACAAGGAATTCAGAAACCGAGTCCCGTGACAGGTTCCGGGATCCTTCTGTGATTTCTGAGGTAACCAACCCCGTGCATGCGTCTTCTTCCAAGATGCGAAGCAGTCTACGGACATGCATTCGTGTCGCCTGGACAGAATCGAGCGGAAGTGGCGTGTGTACCAGGGTGTCTGCTGAGGGGATGAGTTCTGATCCTCTGTTTACCACCCATACCGGCATTTCTGACAACGGCGTCAGAGAGTCAAGAACGACCCGTGAATAGTTACCCATACGGATCTCATCTTCCATTTCCTTATGAACCGTGTGTTTCTCCAAATCTAGATACAAAAATTTCAGCTGGCCGCTTTTTACTGCTCCATCAAAATCAAACCCTAATTTTCTTGCTTGGTTCATTAGGTTGTCAATCCGCTCATCTGAAGTCAGAAACAAACATTTTTCCTTATTTTTAATTCCATTGTTTAGATATTGGAAGCAGACGATTGTCTTTCCAGTACCTGGGGTTCCTGCAACTAAGGTGACACTGCCTTTCGGGTAGCCTCCTTGAAGTAGCTCATCAAGTCCTTCTATTCCGGTACCAACCCTTTTATCCTCTGTTGATGTATGGTACTCCATCCCATAATTCTCCATTCCACATCACCTTTTATGACACTGTTTCGTATGTCTATGATTGTTATGAGGTAAACACTTAAATACGTTTCTTTAACGTATGGAAAAGAGAGAGAAGATGAGGTTAGTTATCTCGTCTATTCGTGCAGATAAAAAACAAGGATTTGTCAACGAGTTCTAACTCACCAAATCTGTGTGTACTTAACTGTTTGTTTTTTTCAAATTTTTCAATTAGCATAAATCTGCCTCTCCCGGACCGTGACAATAGCCTTGGGTTATATAACGCTTTCTTTTTATTTTCTCCTCCTGGATTACCTGAAGATATGCATGCTGTAGCGTAAATTTATAATAGGAAATCAAGCTTCCATGTGGCAGCGGTTGTCTCTCATATGTTTAAAGTAGATATGCATCTTCATTCCTGTTTTTCTAATGATGGCATGGGGACTCCTCAAGATTTGATTAAATCACTGAAGAAACGAGGTATTCAGGGTATGGCTCTCACAGACCATAACACCATATCTGGATATCGTACGGTGCAACAGGTGGTACCGAATGATTTTCTTGTCATCCCCAGTGTTGAGATCTCAACGGCAGACGGGCACCTGCTCGCAATCAATGTCACAGAGACTATTCAAGCCGGTCTTTCTGTCGAAGAAACAGTCGAGCGTATCATCGATGCTGGTGGTGAACCGATTGTTCCTCATCTCTTTCGTCTTCTCTCAGGGATCAAAAAAGACAAATTAAAGCGCATACAGACGAAAATCTCTGCCATAGAGGTATTTAATGGCTGTAGCGTTCCGAACACGAACCTGAAAACTGCCAAAGTCGCTCATGCTTTGAGTCTGGGTGGTACGGGAGGAAGCGATTCTCATGACCCGTTCTATGCTGGATACGCGTATACGGTTGTCGACTCGACTGATCTGTGTATTGATACGGTTCTTTCTGAAATAAAGAAGAAAAAAACATGGGGCGAAGGGGTCACGATGCCACTTGCCTACCGACGAGATCGAATGGTACTTTCTGTCCGACAGTACGTCCAAAGGGGATTTAAGCGAATATAGGAAGATAATTATTGATTGCACCCCAATATCGCACAAATCTTTTCTCTTATAAATCAAAAAGTTTACAGAGATGACTTAATAAAAATAACCAATATATTGCTAGTCAATGCACGATTCATTAGAGAGTGTGCAACATCCAGGTTTATATATATGGACGATATATACAATGTACTGATAGGGGATTCTATATGAAGAAGTATACCAATTCAATACGAGCTAATTGGAAGCAGGTTTTTGTTGTCTCGATAGTGTGTCTGATGATAGGTTCTGTCGCAGCTCAATCAAATCAAGTTACTATAGAACGGAATGTCAAACAAACGTATTCTTTTAACAGCCCAATTCTTGAAACCGTAGATATAGCAGGGACGATTTATGATCGTGTTATCGTAGATGACTGTTACTCTGCTGGAAGCGCCGGGGAACCAAAAATACCATCGAAAGGGATATTCCTCCTTTTGCCACCCGATTCGCAGGTCAGTGGAATAGAGATAACGACAGGTGAGAAAGTCATTCTTGGTTCGGGGTTTAATGTCGAACCGACCAGTCAAGCGATTCCGATATCACAAACAGAAAATATACCGATCCCTGTTCCTAACCAGGCTATCTACCAGTCAAATGCTGCATACCCTGGGAAACTGTTCACTCAGGTCGGCGTCCAATCTTTCCGAGGATATCAGATTCTTGTGCTGCTTTTACATCCTGTGCAATATAATCCTGTGACTGGGGAACTTTTCTACTACACCAGTTTGGAAGTGTCTGTACAGACTATTACATCTGGTGTCCAATCAGCATTATACCGAGGGCTGAATCAGGATATCTCCGCGGTTGAGCAGAAAGTAGATAACCCAGAGATGACCCAAACATATAACCAACACTACACTTCACCACCAGCATCCTTTGAAAACTACAATCTCCTCATTATCACAACCGATGCCTTAAAGAACGGTTTTGAACCTTTAAAACAGGCGCATGATGCCACCGGTGTCGCAACAGTGATTAAAACACTCACAGATATTGGTGGTGGCGACCTCGAAAGTATTCGTAACTATATCCGCGATGCCTATACCAACTGGGGAGTAGAATATGTCCTCATTGGTGGAGATGCTGATGTGATACCTGACCCAATCCTGTTTGTGTCAGGGATGGATGAAAATGTTTCATATTACGAAGACACCATGCCTGCTGATCTATATTACGCCTGTCTTGATGGCCCCTATAACTATGACAATGATGGGTACTGGGGCGAACCAAATGATGGGACTGACGGAGGAGATGTCGACCTCATCGCAGAAGTCTATGTCGGAAGAGCATGTGTTGGAACTACAACAGAAGTAAATAATTTCGTTACAAAAACAGTCGCCTACATCAATAGGGACGTCAATGACCCGTATTTGAAAAAAATATGCTTAGCAGCCGAATACCTTGGGGATTACGGTATCGCGAGCTATGGTGGAACATATATGGATCAGCTCGTCAACGGATCGACTGATGATGGATATACCACCGTTGGTATATCATCAGATGATTATATAATCAGTAAATTATATGACTCCCCGAGCTATGACTGGCCGTCATCAGCGATTATTTCCATCATTAACAACGGTGTTCATGTCATTAATCATCTTGGTCATGCAAATGAAGTTTACAATATGAAACTTGGTAATTCTGAAGTTGATGGACTGACGAATCCCTCAAACCGCACATGTTTTATCTATTCTCAAGGATGTATCGCTGGTGCATTTGATTATAGTGACTGCATCGCGGAACATTTCACCATAAAAACATCTCATGCGGCATTCGCAGGGATCTGGAATGCACGGTATGGATTCTTCTGGTCATATAGTACTGATGGAGATTCACAGCGCTTACATCGTCAGTTCTGGGATGCGGTTTTCGGCGAAATGATGCCTGAAATCGGACGTGCGAATCATGATTCAAAAGAGGATAACCTTCCAATCATAGGTCGATCGTGTATACGTTGGTGTTACTATGAAACAAACCTGTTCGGTGATCCTGCATTAAAAATAACTGAAATAACGAACAATCCCCCAGCGAAACCTTCAGTACCATCTGGTCCAACATCAGGTAAAACAGGTATCGACTACACTTTTAGCACAAGTACGACTGATCCTGATGCTGATGCCCAATTGTTTTATCAATGGGACTGGGGAAACGAACAAAGCGATTGGATAGGACCCTATGTATCAGGACAATCGATTCAAACGATACATAAGTGGTCGACAGCAGGGGATTACCAGGTGAAAGTGAGAGCAAAAGATAACTATGAAGCTCAGTGTGCATGGTCTGATTCGATTATGATTCAGATTGTCGAAGGGCCTCAGATTGAGATTGGGGCGATCTCTGGTGGTTTGAAACTCACTGCTGAAATAAAGAACACAGGAATTATCGATGCCTCACATATTAACTGGACGATTACTGTGCAAGGGTTGGTTCTTTTCGGTCAAGAAAAAAGTGGTACTCTGCTGATGATCTCCCCTGGTAATAGTTTAAATGTTTCCACAGGTTTAATCCTTGGTCTTGGGACTGTCGATATCACGGTGACTGCTGCTGATGTTGAAAAAACGGCGACCGCGTTCCTCTTAGGACCTTTTATTCTGAACATCCGGTGATTATTCAGAGAGATACTTCAGCGATTCCTACAGAAATATTTGCAGTAAGCAGGCACGAAAGAGTCAAAATCATAATTCCGTTAAGAGACAGTGGTTTGTATATTTCTTTTTTTATTTATGAATATAATGAAGAATAAACAGGGTCATAATCTCGACTAGGTATTCAGAGGAAAATAAAAAAGAAAAAAGGGGGGAGTGGTTTTATTTCACTCCAAGGACGAATGGTCCGAGGACAAACGCACTTGCGGTTGCTTCTGCTTCGACGCCTTCATCGCAGGTTGCTGATATGACAATGTTTGTTTTGCCGAATCCA
>Ga0105105_10000525_pt1 | contig 17450 bp, 14 predicted proteins | sample PPLLaktember2015_4_FD_79108 | JGI IMG/M metagenome (GOLD analysis project Ga0105105, IMG submission 79108) | Freshwater sediment microbial communities from Prairie Pothole Lake near Jamestown, North Dakota, USA - PPLs Lake P8 Core (1) Depth... | ecosystem: Environmental > Aquatic > Freshwater >...
GGGCTCTACGGCGACAGTATGGACGGCATGGCAAAAGTGTTTTTCGGTCTTGTGGGCTCGCCAATGATCGGAGAGGTGCTCTTCACGGCTTTCGCCAATCCTGTCGGCGTCAGTCAAAGTCTTCTCCCTACATATTACAATCAGAGCCGGGTGGACTTGAAGCTTATCAACCAGTTCACCAGACCGTTGCAGGACAAAGGAGCGATCTGGTCATATCTGTCCCCATCCCGACGGCCCCAGGATTTCACTCTCGATCATCTTGCCAGGCCCTGTCGGTATAAAGGATCAGCCTTTCTTGTCTGGGGAGCCGAAGATACCGCTCTGCCCCCGCATAAAATCATTCCGGAATTCCAGCAGCTGCTTCCGCAGGCGGGAGCCTTTATCATTCCAAAAGCGTCTCACTGCATTCACCATGACGTGCCCGATGCTTTCAACGAAAGGCTTGAAAGCATTCTTGACTCGATAGTCTGAACCGGTAACGGAGGGCTACTCTGTCCATCCCTTTGTTTTCCCTCCGGTTTTAAAACGAATATCATCGAACTGCGAAGCTTTCAACCCGATCTGAAAAGAGTAGCTGTTGAACTCCCCCGAGGGAACCCACTGAAAACCCATCTGCCAGCAATGAAGATCGCGATAAACCTGAAGCATGGGAAAAACAAACTCGTTCCGTTCGATGTCATAGCCCGTGTTGACTCCGACCTGCCAGTTTTTCGACAGGGCAACTTTAACTGATGCATTGAGAAGAGCAGTCGTTTCCGCATCTTCAAGCGGATCAAATCTCTCTGACCGCAGAAAAAGTGAAAGACGGAGCTTCCAGGGCACATCATAATCGACATAGCTGAAATCATCCGCACTGAACCGTTCCTGGAAAATCGCCTGTTCGGCGCGAAGCGCTTCAGGCTTGCCGGAAGTGCCGTTCCGGTTCTTTCCCTGCATGTTGAAACTCATATTGAAATAACCGCTCATGAAGCGCAATAATCCTTTCCCGTCTTCAGCCTGAAAGCGATCGATCCGTTCGCCACTCAGCCGATCAAAACTGTAAAAATCATAGAGAGCGCCCGCGCTCAACAGAAAATTCGGAGAAAGGGCCGTACTTGAAGCTGTAATGAGCAATGGAGACCAGGGCATCTGGTCGGCAGCAAAATTATACGATGTTGATGCTGAAAGCGAAAGCAGATGAACGGTACGCTCAGCTCCTGGAACTTCGTCCGAAGAGGCAAACCTGCCATGAAAAATATTTTTGAGCGTTATGCCTACGCTGCTCTGTCCTTCAGGAATATCGCTATAGACCGAATGCTCGAACCGGTTATACCGAAGATATCCGCTTCCGTCATAAACCGTTCCGTAATAATCATAATCAGAACCGGTAAAATCAGGATTCCAGGTATAGGAGATAACGGGAATCAATGTATGACGGAGAGCTTTCAGACCGGTCAACCCTTCAAGGAAAGGAGTTTGCAGAGTACCGTACAAGCGGGTTGAAACATCGGCATTGAAATTCCAGGTTGAAAATCCCGCTGACTCGTTCCGTCCGGTCTCCAGAATGCTGCCGCTATCATAAAACTTCAGAAGATCGTTGCCGACGAAATAGTGATTGAAATACAACCCCGCGTTGACATTGAAATGCCGGAAAAGTGTGGACTGCATCCTGAATGGAAGCGTTAAACGCATACCATAGCGGTTGTCGGAGTAATCATCGTCTGCGATCAGATTTCCCTGAAAAGCGACCCCCTGCGTAAAAAGAATTTTATCCGAACCGGATAATTCGTGGTAATAGCCAACCTGCACGTTGGCATCGGCGAGATAATCGTATGAATTATTACCGTCGACTGACGAAAGCTGAGCGAGGAACGAAGCCCCGGAAGTTATGGAGACGTTGTCTCTCCAGTCACCAGGAGATCCGAGACGCCCGGATCGGAACGGATAATAACGGTTCTGATAAAATTCAGTATGCAACAACTGAGCTTCATCGCTGTTCTGAAGATAATCAGATCTCTGATAGCCAACGCCGAGAATACTGTTTTCATCATCAAACGTCCTGGCGAAAGACGCATACGAATCGGCCTGCTCGTTGACTATTGTCTCGGTATTGATGGTATTCAGGTCATAATTCCGGTCGCCTCCCTGAAACTGCATACGCATATCAAGAGCTGAAGAGGGATCGAAATCCTGATGATGCTCGAACTTCAGATTCCAGCTGCTGTACTTTTCAAAATCGGCGTCATCTTCATCTCCCTTGAAAAAACGCTCATATTCACCTTCAAGAATGCCGGAGAAAGCATCCCCGCTTTTGTATCGGAAACGTTCGCCAAGACGCCAGCTGCCGTTGAAAGCTATATCACCCTCGATACGCATATCGATATAATCATTGACAGCCCAGAAATAACCAAGATCGGAAAAATAATATCCTCTGTCGCTGTCATGACTTAAACGGGGAATGATCACGCCTGATGCCCGGCTATCCTGTAACGGAAAAACCATGAAAGGAAGCGGCAGAATGGGAATGGCCGGCAGACGTTTAGAAAATATCTCAGGCCGGATATACATGACAAACGGACGAGCGATTATCCGACTTCCCGGTATTATCCTCATATAATCGGAAGAAACCCAGTAATGCGGCTCAGGATCGTCACAGGTAGTAAAGGTACCGCCCCTGACGATCAGCTCCCCGTTCTCTTTACGGGTTACCTGTTCGCCGCTGAAAATAACCTGGGAGGAACGAGACGCGATATTTTTCGTTTCGCCTTTTCCGGAAGTAAACGTATAGGTTATTTTCTCGGCATTGAAACTTCCTTCGCGATTTGAAAAAACGGCCGGCTCGATCACGGTTCCCGAAGCATCCATCGAACCGAATGCGTCAAGGGTGGAATTAGCCAGATCAACCACTATTTTCGGAGCCGTAACCGTTGTGGCCTCCCGGTCAATACGGGCTTTTCCCATAAGCTCCATCGACTTTCGGTCGAAATGATACAGAACCGAATCTTTTGCCGAGAACGTTATAACGCTCTCCGTACCCTCTGCCGCCAACGGCCGCAGATTGGGTGCTGACGATGTTTTCTGCCCTTCACCACTGCCGATTACCACATTCTCAGCACCTGAAAGTTCATCAAGCGGAAATAATCCGGTATGGACCATCAGGCAAAGAAATGCCGTAACTACTATGTTCCGCTTAATTTGACTCACATCAGGTAACTCCGCTTCTGGATAATGAAACGCACTTGCATAGGTATCTCTGAAAAGTTTGAATATATTATTTTATTGCTGTATAACGGTTGTTTTTCTGCATCGCGAGCTGTCGCCACGCGGAAAACAACGGCGACTTTTGTTATTCAATACCCTTTTTGTCACATGTCCTCTTCTGTGTATTCAGCTCCCGATGCCAAGGGACACTTCGGTATTTTCGGTGGAAAATTCATCCCTGAAACCCTGATAAAAAACGCTTCCGATCTTGAATCCGAATATCGGCAAGCCAACAACGATCCGTCGTTTCATGCGACGCTTGAGAAACTGCTGCGCGATTACGTAGGACGCCCGACTCCACTCTATCATGCCGAAAGGTTGAGCAAAGCAGTGCAGGGCGCTGCAATTTACCTGAAACGCGAAGACCTCTGCCACACAGGCGCTCACAAGATCAACAACGCCCTCGGACAGGCACTTCTTGCCCGGCGAATGGGCAAAAAACGGATCATAGCCGAAACCGGCGCCGGCCAGCATGGAGTTGCGACAGCTACGGTATGCGCGCTGTTCGATCTGGACTGCATTGTTTATATGGGCGAAGAAGATATCAGGCGTCAGGCCCCAAACGTAGCCAGAATGAAGTTGCTGGGCGCAGAGGTCCGGCCTGTCTCCTCCGGCTCCGGAACCCTCAAGGACGCCACGAGCGAAGCTATACGGGACTGGATGAACAACCCGGAAAACACCTTTTATATTATCGGTTCCGTCGTGGGCATGCACCCATACCCGATGATCGTGCGCGATTTTCAGGCGGTAATCGGTAAAGAAACCAGAAAGCAGATTCTTGAACAGGCCGGCAGACTGCCTGATGTCATTACCGCATGCGTAGGGGGTGGAAGCAACGCCATCGGCATGTTCCATGAATTTCTCGACGATGTCCCGGCTATTGAGCTTGTCGGAGTCGAAGCCGCCGGCGAAGGCCTCGAAGGCCTTCATGCCGCATCTCTGACTCTCGGTACGCCCGGTGTCCTGCACGGAGCGATGACCAAGCTGCTGCAAACCGACGACGGCCAGATTCTTGAAGCCCACTCGATATCCGCCGGTCTCGACTATCCCGGCGTAGGGCCTGAACACTGCCACCTGCAGGAAACCGGACTGGTCAGCTACACTTCGGCAACCGACCATGAAGCGCTGCAGGCGCTGAAAACCCTTGCAACAACCGAAGGCATCATCTGCGCCCTTGAATCTGCGCACGCAGTGCACTATGCCATCACAAAGGCCGCGACCATGAGCACTGATTCTATTCTCGTCGTGAACCTTTCCGGACGGGGCGACAAAGACATGAAAACCATTACGGACTCACTCAACCTCTGAAAAACGCTGATCCGATATATGTCGCGACACCTCCGCATAGCTGCAATTCTGAAGTATCTGTCATCCTGAATTTTTTGCCGGAAAAAATTCAGGATACTCTTGCACAGTTTTGAAATATCCTTATATTTATGCCTCATAAATGCGGGAATAGCTCAGTTGGTAGAGCACAACCTTGCCAAGGTTGGGGTCGCGAGTTCGAGTCTCGTTTCCCGCTCCAAAACAGAAAAGCCTCGGTAACAACCGGGGCTTTTCTGTTTTGCGGACATTATGCAGGCCATTAGGGAATAGACAACACCCCAGATCCCGGATCCTTCCCTGCACATGTTCCTCTGAAATTGAAAATGGAATTCCTGACCTGGACACGAAAAACAGGCAAATAAGGCCTCTCGGCCTATCTGTACCAAAAACCATCGATGTACCGGCAACAGGAGAAAGTGCGAGATGATCTGCGAAGAAACTTGTGAATAGTGCGGATTCAACACTGCCCGAACATCTCGACTAAGATATCGAAACAGTACAAGCACGAGGAATAAATAGTTCTATAGCATCAAACAGCAGAATAGATAATAAGCTTTTCCAATCACTGTCCGAGGCTATAGAACTGACAATCAATGCGGCCTTACTGTACCAGATAATCAGAAATCTTTCCGCCGGCAGCCTCTACATCCTTAACCCAGACCGGCTTTGGACCTCTGCCAACCCAGGTTTCAGCATCACTTTTCCGGTATTTGATGATTGAAGGTTTTTTTTCTCTGAAACCTCTTGAGCTCCCTTTTGACTCAAGCTCATCTACAGTAATATCGAACTCTGCCATTTTAGCTTTTATTTCGCTGATAGCCTGTTTTTTTCCTAATGCTCTCTGTTCATCAATCTGTCTCTGGATTGCAACAAGCTGTTCCTGTAGTTCTGTAATTGTCGACATAAAATTCATAATTATAATTGAGAGATATTGAAAACAACTCAATATAATATTTTTTAATAAAAAAGTCAGAATCATCTTTTGGCATAACTATCACCTGCATCTGATTTGTTGTTAATAATCAAATCGACCATCAAACATGAGAAAAAATCGTTTCGGCTGGAATAGATACTCTCATGTCACGCGCTCTCAAAATATTCAGAGGAATGAACGACCGACAGGTAACGGAATCACTGCTCTTCTACAATATAAGAACAAGAGTACCTATATGATTTGTGTCCTTTTTAAGGTCGCTGCACTTCTCCGGAAAGCACAGGAAAAAATTTATCACCTATCCCTTTGCCTGACATTGGCATCGAAATCTATAAGCAGATGTACCCTCGCAATATCTTTAATGGATTTCTATGGGACAATATTCTTTCGGTTAACCTGGCCTATAAACGACATTTTCTTGATGTAGATCCAGACAAATGCAGATCGTCAGGCCGGGTAATGCAGCTAATCTGATAGTCATTCATGTGCTTGATCAATCAAATGGGAAACAAAGAGAGGTGTCAATTATTTAATTCATTGTACGAAATGCCGTATCGGCCGTTTCGCTGCAGCTTATTTATCAATACTGAGGAATCGATAAAGTCGTATATAACTGTCTTAATAAACAAAAGCGAAATACAACTTACTTTTTACGTATCGCCATAACTCCACGTCACGTATTCAGTCACATATTGCCTTCCGTTTTGATCCGCGTTTGAGCGCAAGACTGCACCATCATGCTCCAAATGCAGATTTCGTTGTCACAAAAAGCAACTATTACGTATAAGCGAATTTGAAATCGGATCTTTTCGGCAGGCACTCTTCACTATTATACTGAGAAATTCTAAAGGTTATTTCCGGATCGCAAAAAAACACGATTGCGAAGCATATGAATATTTGCCGTAATTTCTGGCGCTCCATCCTTGGCATATTTCATTATTTTTTATTATCTTCACTTCCTCTTCACTCAGCGAAGAGTGAAAGCAATACCATCAGAATTATCAGGTAAAGCAGAAAAATATCGTTAAGTTCTTTCAGAATAACACGGAGAGGTGCGAGAGCGGTTGAATCGGGCGGTCTCGAAAACCGTTGTGCGAGCAATCGTACCGTGGGTTCGAATCCCACCCTCTCCGCTGAAAACAGAAAGCCCTTGCTGAAAGCGGGGGCTTTCTGTTTTTGGTTAGCCTGGCGGCATAAAAACAAAAACTTCCCTCCACGAAATAAAAAAGGCAAAAAAAGTTTTCTCAAAATAAACGGGCTTACTTTCATAAAGAGGCTTTACCGGGGCGATGGAAGAGCCGCAGGTCTGAGCTTCATGAACCAAAAAAAATTGCCCTATCGGAGACGATGATCAACATTAAAAATATCACCCCGGCCGCTGCCTTTGCAATGACAAAAAAAGGCGCACTGCTTGTCGATGTCCGGGAACCACGGGAAATCACCAGAAAAGCTTTCGATGTTCCCGATATCATGCTGATTCCGCTCAGCACATTCGAACAACGGTTTAAGGAGATTCCTGTTGACCGTAATTTGATTATCGTCTGTAACAGCGGAAACCGCAGCCTGACGGCAGGCCGCCTTCTGTTGAATCGGGGATACCGTAAAGTTGTGAATATGCAGTACGGAATTATCGGTTGGGATAAAGAGGGTCTTCCGATAAAAAGAAAACCGAAACAAAACGTTTGGTCTTCGCTGCTGCAGATGTTCCGCAAAAAATCCTGAAACGGAAGTCCCGATAATGACGTTGTTCATCAACACGAGACAGCCGTAACCGCGCTCATCAAATCTGTACCGCGGCCGGAATCCGAATACTTTTCATATGCGCCTTTTTGAACAAAGGCATCATCCCTTGCCTGGCGATCGGTGCAAACGCATCAGAATAATACGGCGTATCCGTGAAAAGCCGTTGCGACACTTGCGGCAGTACCCTATACTCCGAAGGTTTGCCGTCATGCAGCGTAACAAGTGAAACGGTTTCGACAAGGGGGTTGTCCGGCAGGCGGGCAAGGCCGGCATTCCGTATCTGCAGGCCGTCTCTCATATCCCGGGCATAAGCGGGACGAACGATGCGGAAGCACTCGAAATCATGAGTATCGGGGTTCCATCCCTCCGTTACGTTATCGAACTTGCTCAAGCTTTCTGTCGTTTTGTTGATTTCCAGCTCCACATGCCTATCTCGTCCCTGATATCTTCGCAAACCTTGAGGACATAGTCGAGTTCTTCCATTGCAATCCCGCTATGCACTGAAAAGCGCATCAGGGAACGGGTTTTTGGTGTGGCCGGTGCAAGAAAAACCGATCCGAATACATTTCGATCCTCAAGGGCGTCGCGTAAAAGTTCCGTATCGGATTCAAGACCTCCTTCGATCGCAACAATCTGCGACTGACTTGCAATGCTGTATCCAAGCGCCCTGAGCCTGTCGCGGAAGTAGCGTGATTTTTCATAAAGAGCGCGTCTGCGATCATCTCCGTTTTCAATGACATCAAGGGTTGCGCTCAGACCTGCAATTTCGTAGGGAAGAAGCGTGGAACTGAAAATAGCAGGAAAGGCCATATATGGATAATATTTCGCGAATTTTGCGGAACAACAGATAATGCCTGCACGTCCTGCAAAAGCTTTTGCAAGACTTGCGGTTATGAAATGCACCTGACCCGCCAATCCACACTCATTGACCAATCCGGCCCCATGTTCTCCATGCGTTCCCAGAGAATGCGATTCATCGACAACGGAAATACATCCATATCGATTGGCGATCCCGATAATCTCCCTGAGAGGCGATATATCTCCCGTCGTACTGTAGAGAGAATCGACAAGAACAACTCCCTGCCCATGCTGTCTGATCAGACGCTCAAGATGGGAGGGATCATTATGGCGAAAGGCATACGGAACCGCTCCAGCAATCTTGACACCCTCCCAGAGCGACATATGTGTGAAAAAATCTATATAGACCGGAGTGGAGCTGTCTGCGATGACCTGCATCAGTCCTGCATTGGCTGCCCAGCCGGACTGACAGAGTATAGCGCTTTCAAAACCGGTATATGCCGCCATTCGTTTTTCAAAATCGTGCTTTCCGCTATTCTCATGCAGAAAAACTGCCGACATGACCGGCTCCTGAGAGATATCGCTCAACGTATCCAGCTGTGCCCGCCGTATTGCCGGATGGTTTGAAATATTCAGATAGTCGTTGCTCTGCAGCATGATAGAGGCCGCATCAGGCATGCGATTGCCGAGAACAAGAGGCTTTTTATTTTTTCGTGGCGCAAACAGCTCTTCATCACAAGCCTGAAGACGTTTTTCAAGAAAATCGGGAAAGTTCGATACGGAGAACTCTCCACCATAGCCGGGTTGTTCAATAGTTGAATCATTAATAAGCATGGTAATATTATTTTGTATTAATTGCGTATATCAGTGAATAAATTATTTTTAATGTCACTAATTCCGTCAGGTTTTGATCTTCCGAGGATTTATCCTAATATCACATTAAGAAAGTAGTCGTCATACCGCCCCTGTCCATGAACAGCAAGAAACCTCGCAAAGTCTCCCGTACTATAGTTTATGGGCTTTTCTTCGATGAATCGGCTGCATTAACGAGATGTTTTCAATAATATTGATGCGGTTAACGGCGCAATTGTACCTCCATCTGATCTCCAAAGATCGTGAATATCATGAGGTTTTACTTAACACTCTTATATTTCACTCAGAAACACTTGCCGGGAGACGTATTTCTGAATTATTACGAAATATGAATACAAACGCGATTTTCGAAAGAAAATGCAGAGACTTAAGCAAAAAGCTTTAAATATCGTCGAGCACGCAGAGCCCAACCTGCCCATTATCGGATTGTTCGCTACTATCGGGTATCCGCTCTTTTATGTTGTCTGGAAATACCTGTTCCCTCAGCATTACGAAAACCTTCCCCTGCGACTGATCGAAGCCGTAATCAGCCTGCCGTGGCTTTTTTACCGTTACCTGCCCAAAAAGGCAAAAGCCCTCTTTCCTGCTTATTTTTTCATCTCGGTACCGATACTCCTGCCTTTTTTCTTTCATTTCATGATGCTTAAAAACGCATGGTCGATTGCCTGGGCAATGTCCTCGATGGCCTGCCTGTTCATGCTTATCCTGATTGTCTATGACTGGATTTTCATCTGCGTCATAACGCTTTCAGGCTTTATCCTGGCTTACGCAGCTGTTTATGCGCTTGACGGATACGTAAGTTATGCCGATTTTCACGTCGAATACATCCCTACCTATCTTTTTGCGCTGATCGGAGGCATTGTAGCCAACCATAGAAAACAGATTGCCCACCAGACGAAAATATCACTGCTCCAAAGTCTGAGCGGAAGTATTGCTCATGAAATGAGAAACCCGCTCAGTTCCATCACCAATGCCATGAGCTCGCTCCAGGCGATATTGCCCAATAAACCGATCGGAAATGAAGTGACCGGCACTGTGGATATCAGTCAATCCGGTCTGATAAGCATTCATGACGTCATAGAAGAAAGTTCTGCAACAATTAAAAGAGGCAATAAAATAATTGACTCCATTCTTGCGAGTCTTCAGGGAGGCAGCGTTGATATCAATAATTTCAAACGCTTGTCGGCCAAAACGATCATACATACGGCGATCAACAGCTATGGATACAACGATCTTTCGGAAAGAAAACTGCTCATCGACAAGACCACAGTCGCCTTCGATTTTATAGGAGACAAAGATCTTTTTATTTATGTGCTCTTTAACCTGATAAAAAACGCACTCCATTACAAAAACAGACCCGATTTTAAAATAGAACTGACATCTGAAAAAGGCAACGACTTCAATATCATAAGGGTAAAAGATTATGGGCCTGGAGTCCCGACAGCTAAAAGAGAAAGAATTTTCGATCGTTTCTATACCTATGGAAAAAGCGGAGGAAACGGTCTCGGACTCTCGTTCTGCAGAAGAGTCATAGAGTCGTTCGGAGGAGAAATAACCTGCAACTCGGAAGAGGATAGCTGGACAGAGTTCCTGATTAAAATCCCTGCCTATGAGTCAAAAACCGTAAAAGACATAAAAAAAGAGATTCTGAAAAAAAAGCGCATTCTGATAGTCGATGATCAGTTAAGCAACCGCATATTGCTTGCAAAGTATATTTCAGAATGGGGTTGTTCATCGGATCAGGCTGAAAATGGCGAACAGGCTCTCGAGATGCTCTCAAGCAACCGTTATGACCTGATTTTCATGGATTTCGAAATGCCGTCACTCAATGGCGACAGTGCCGTTGAGCAGCTCCGATCGACCCGTAATTTCGATCCGTCGCTCGCACTGCATTATCTTCAGACTCCGGTTATCGGCATAACAGCTCTGCCGCATCCCGAAGCGCTGACTCGCGCAGGCAAATGCGGAATGAATGATGTGCTTTCCAAGCCGGTACTGAGACCGGACATCATAAAAATATTTGAGCGGTACTTTTTTTCAGAAAAATCGACTATAACATCGGATCAGGAAGAGCTGCTTTCCGGCAGCAGGATACTTCTTGTCGACGACAATGAAACCAGCCGGAATTTTATGCGCTTGATTCTGGAACATTACGGATGCTCTATCGGTCAGGCTGAAAACGGACAGATAGCAATCGAGAAGCTCGAACATGAGGAGTATGACCTTATTCTGATGGATATGGAAATGCCGGTAATGAACGGCATAGAGGCCGCCGAGACCATCCGGAAAGGGAAATATTTCAGCAGGTTCAGAAACTATAACAGCATACCTATCATTGCGCTGACCGGTAATACGGATGAAAAAAGCATACTCAGGGTAAAAGAAGCCGGAATGAACCATCACCTTGGAAAACCGATTTCCAGGGATGATCTCATCGCAACCATAACGGTGTGGCTCAATAACCACCTGATGATGCAAAATGGCAACCTGACATTACCGATACAGAATTACGAAAAAAACAAAGAAAACTTATGGAAGAACATCGATAAGGAAAAAATACTTGACCGCTCTATTATCAACAGCCTCAAGGAGGTAGGTGGCAAGGAAATGATCGACAACATCTTCCCTGTTTTTATCAGAGATACGAAAAAAATCGTTACCGATCTGGCAATTGCTGCCGAAAACCGCAACATCAAACGCTACGATCAGCTTATCCATGAGTTGAAAGGCTCTTCAGGAAGTTGCGGGGCGAACAGACTTTATGTCCTTTCCAGATATATCCATGAGTTCTCGAGCAAGGGAAAATGGCCTGATAACGAATCATGGATTGACATTGTGGAAAAAACATTTACAGAAACAACTACCGCAATAAACGAAATGCTTGACGCAGAAAAGTCGTAAAAATCAACGATACAGACAAGAGTGGCCGTTATCCGAAAACGATATGTCAAAAAAAATACTGATTATAAAAAACATTACGCATGAAGGGCCGGGACTGCTCGATACGACTCTTGAACGATTCGCTATCGATTCGCATACCGTAGATCTTTCCGGCGGAGGAATATTACCCGATCCCCTGCATTACGATGCGCTCGTCATCCTTGGCGGACCTCAGAGCGTAAACGATAAAACAGAGAGCATACAACGGGAAATCGAGCTGGCAAGCAAGGCAATGGAGGCTGGACTTCCATGTCTTGGAATCTGCCTTGGCCTGCAGGTATTGGTAAAAGCGGGTGGCGGTTCAGTTATGGCAAACCCTCTGAAGGAGACCGGTTTTTTCGATCACGAAGGCGAACCATACGTAGTTGATCTCACTGAATCGGGCAAAGAGGATCCTCTGTTCCGGAATATGAGCGATACATTCCGGGTCTTTCAGCTTCACGGGGAAACCGTCGAAATTACCGATACCATGCAACTGCTTGCCGAAGGCGTACATTGCAGAAATCAGGCCATTCGCATCGGAAAAAATGCTTACGGACTGCAGTGTCATTTCGAGTTGACACCGGAAATGCTGACCAATTGGATAAGAATTGACCGGGATCTGCAGATGATGTGCGAAGGGGATCTCACCATGCAGTTTAATGCCATACAGAAAGAATACACCAATACCGGACTATCCCTTATAAACAACTTTCTCCGGATTGCAGGTATCGCGTAAAGCGAGGCCGACAACCCGGAAAAGTCACAACCTACTCGATAACGAGATCGATAGTACGTCTCTGCATATCCACCATATGCACCTTGACCTTGACCCGCTGACCTATCTGCAACCTTCTCTTTCGGCGTTTGCCGATCAGAGAATAGGTAGCCTCATCGTATTCGTAGTAATCATCGGTAAGGTTCCGCATATGCACAAGGCCCTCTATGGCAAAATCAACCATTCTCACATAAATGCCATACTCGGTTGCGCCTGAAATTATCCCCTGATACACATTGCCGAGATGACCTGCCATATACTCGACCTGCTTGAGCTTGATAGACTCCCGTTCAGCCTCGACCGCACTTTTCTCCCTCTCGTTTGAAATACGGCTCGTCACTTTTATCTTCTCCTGCAGCTCGGCAAGTCGTTTGTCGGTTATCTTTTTCTTCTTGAGGCGAAGGTTTTCATATTCGAAAAGCAGCCGGTGTACGATAAGATCAGGATAGCGGCGGATTGGAGAAGTGAAATGGGTATAATGTTCAAATCCAAGCCCATAATGACCGGTGTTCTCATCGGTATAAATCGCTTTGGACATACAGCGAAGCACAAGCTCGTTTATGAGAAATTCAACGTTCGAGCCATGAACCTGCTGCAGAAGCTGACGAAGCGATTTTGCGGACACGATCGGGCCTGTCTTCTCCCTGTTGATTTTAAGGGTATAGCCGATCTTTCTGACAAAATTTGCAAGCACAAGCACCCTCTCCTGCTGAGGCGAGTCATGAACCCGATAGATGACCGGCTGCGGATTTTTTTTACGTTCACGAAAGGTTTTTGTAAGGTACTCGGCGACCTTCCGGTTTGCAAGCAGCATAAACTCCTCGATAAGCCGATGGCTTGAAAGACGCTCCTTCTTGATGACTTCGACAGGTTCACCCTTGCTGCCAAGCCTGAAGCGAACCTCCTCGGTTTCAAAATCGAGTCCGCCGTGACGGAAACGCTCCTCCCGCAACTGAACGCTGATCCTTTCAAGAAGCTGCAGCTCTGCAGCGTTATCCCCCTCGCCCTTCAGCAAAATCTCCTGAACATCCTCATAGGTATAGCGACGCTTTGAATGAATAACCGTTTTATGAAACGTATGTTCCCGTACCTCTCCGCTCTCCGTCATGGTTAAAAACACACTGAAAGCCATTCTGTCCACACCCGGGTTGAGACTGCAGACCTGTTCCGACAAGCGCGAAGGAAGCATGGGAATAACACGATCGACAAGATAGACAGACGTTGCCCGCTTCATTGCTTCCCGGTCAAGCGGCGAATTTTCCGGTACATAGTGAGAAACATCGGCAATATGCACCCCGATACGATAGAGATTGTCATCCAGCGTCTCGATTGAAAGAGCGTCATCAAAGTCTTTCGCATCGACAGGGTCGATGGTAAAGACATTTTTATCGCGAATATCCAGCCTGTTCTTCAGATCATCATCGGTAATGCCTTCCTGAATGGCTCCCGCAAAGTTGATCAACTCTTCGTCAAAGGTTTCATCGATACCGTGATTACGGGCAATCGCGCTTACCTCGACCCGTGAGTCGCCTGCCGAACCCAGAATTTCAAGCACACGCGCCTGGATAATACCTGGTTTCCGAAAATCGAGATCACCCACGAGCACTTTCTCGCCGTCTTTTGCGCCTGCGGCCTGTTTGATCGGAACAATTATTTCAGGAAGCAGTTTCCGGTCATCCGCCTTGAGAATGAACTTCCGGTTTTCGCGACTGAGCGTACCAACAATGGTAGAAATTTTCCGGGTCACGACATTGACCACAATACCTTCACACCGCTGATGAGGAGTGGATTTTGCCGAATATGTTTCAGGGACTTTTGTTACGACGACCTCGATATCGTCACCATGGATCGCCGAATTAAGATCGCCGGCCTTGACAAAAATATCGTCGTCAAAACCCTCTACATCGACAAAACCGTAACCGTTCGGATGGGTTATCAGTCGTCCGGCATAGGTTTGATCCACCTTGAACTGTTCCTTTCCCGGTAACGGAAACTGCCTTGTATGCTCAAGAACCTCTTCATAGGTTGCCGGCTCCATGCCCTGCATCCCGTACGCTCGGTTTGAATCCTTGTCAACGGTACCGTCCTCCTGCAATTTGTGAAGCACATACCAGAATCCCGGCAATTGTACGGATTCCGTATAACCCATCTTTTTTGCAAGCTCAACCGATCTGAACCGTTCTCCTTCGTGATCGGTTAAAAAGCTTACGATTTCAGCAGCGAGTGAACTCTCCCCTCGCCTGAAAAGAAACTCATTGATAAGAATATGATCATTGGGCCTGACCCTCTCACCGTTCTGAACGGCTGACGGCCTGCTGTTTTTTTTTCCGGAACTTCCGGGTTTGCGATTATAACGCTGTCTTGCCACCTTGGATAGTATTTATAGTGAATCCAGCTGCTCATGTAACTTTCCCGGAACGGAAACATCTCCTCCAGCCCCGAAGCCTCATGATGTCTGAAACTGAGCCCTCAGATCAAGCGCTCAACCTCAGCCTCCATATCAGCTGCAAGCCGAAAAAGACCAGGTCCGTAACGCTTCTGAAACCATCAAAAAGCCGTTTGCATTATATGTATATTAATGAGAAAAAATTATTCTGCTTACTTTTGCAAACAAGCTTTCTTTCATCAACATTTCAGACACTTTAACATAATGAAAAGAAGCCACAAATTAACTCAAGCTGCGAGGCTTTTCCTTGTTCTTGCCACACTATTACCGTGTTTATCAGTTAGTGCGGCTGATAAAACAACGGTCGCGCATACTAAAAGCATTACCATCGGCCCACAGATATGGATGGCCGAAAACCTTGAGGTAAGCCGATACAAAAACGGCGATGAAATTCCGCAGGTGCAGGACGCCGTCGAATGGAACCGCCTCACTACGGGGGCCTGGTGCTATTACGAAAACAACAGCGCAAATGGCATTACCTATGGAAAACTGTATAACTGGTATGCGGTCAATGACCCAAGGGGGCTGGCTCCGGAAGGGTGGCACGTTCCGTCTGACTATGAATGGCAAATGCTCGTTGAAGCAACCGGTGGCGAAAAAGCTTCAGGAACGAAACTGAAATCAACCCTGCTCTGGAGAGAACCTCTTGTCGGCGCCGACAACAGCACAGGATTTACCGCAATCCCGGCAGGATACCGAAGCAGTAACGGCACATTCGCTCTTCTTGGGACGAACAGCAGCTTCTGGACATCTTCGGAAAACAACAGCTACTCCTCATGGTTTCGTCAGATGTTCAATACGTATTCTGCCATATACCGCGTCAGCAGCTCTAAAACACAGGGCCTTTCGGTTCGCTGTATCAAAAACTGAAATATCCGAATCGCTCATCTCCTGAAAGGCCGCAAAGATAACCATCAGCACTCTTCAATAACGGCCTTTCAGGTTCCTGCAGACGTATGTTTTTCCGATACCGGCTCAACGCTCAATCCCTTTTTTATGCAGTCCGGACAAATCACATGAAGCACAACGCGTTTACCCACCAGGGAAAATTTCTCCGTTAAAGAGTCCGGAACGGCAATGCAATCGTAATCGCCATGCTGAAAATCAAAAATCCTTCCGCACTTTACACAATGGATATGGTGGTGGCTATCCATATCCGGATCGAACCTCCGGACACCCGAGGTCGACTCAACAATGGCAATCAACCCTATCTCTGCAAAGGTCAGAAGACTTCTGTTCACAGTCTCGAAAGAAATATTCGGAAAATCACTCCTTATGATCCGAAAAACATAATCCGCTGAAGGATGATCGGAGCAACCCATCAATATCCTGTATATAGCCACCCGTTGAGGAGTGATTTTGAGATTGTGGCGCCGGCAGACCTCTGTAAAATAATCCAGCTCACCGGCTACTCCGCTTTTATGTACCATAACAAATTCCTGTTGTTCGAACAGTTCCATGCCCCAGTCCTGTTCCGGATAAATAACAGTGTCGAATAAAACAGGACTTATATAATCTTACTTACAATATAAAGAGAATAACCGGCATAACCCAAGAGAACCCTTCTGAATAATTTTACAAAAAAGATTTGCTCTTATTTGAGAATATATCTATTTTACCTAAGCAGAACAACTGATTGTATACAAAAAGCAAAAAACAAACCCGCAAAAGGAGAAAGAGATCATGTCGGAACATTTTGAAGACCAGTTTTATTACAACGAAGCGAACATGCCGCTTCTTGGTGATGAGTTTCCGGAAATGAAGGTGCCGACTACACACGGGCCGATGAATATTCCCGGGGATCTCAAGGGATCGTGGTTCGTCCTTTTCAGCCATCCGGCAGACTATACCCCTGTCTGCACGACAGAGTTCCATGCATTCCAGGAACGTATGGCGGATTTTGACAAGCTCGGATGCAAGCTTGTCGGCATGTCGGTCGATCAGGTTTTTTCCCATATCAAATGGGTAGAATGGATAAAGGATAATCTCGATACCGAGATCACCTTCCCGATCGTGGCCGCAAATGACCGAATTGCCATGCAGCTTGGCATGCTTCATCCGGGAAAAGGATCGAATACCGTTCGCGCCGTATTCGTAGGCGATCCAGATGGGAAAGTGCGCCTTATTCTCTACTACCCTCAGGAAATCGGAAGAAATATCGACGAGATTGTTCGTGCCGTTAAAGCCCTGCAGGTTTCCGACGCCAACAAGGTAGCCATACCTGCAAACTGGCCGATCAACACCCTGCTGAATGACCGGGTAATCATTCCACCGGCAACCAATATCGAGGATGCCAAAAAACGTCCTTCTCAATACGACTGTTACGACTGGTGGTTCTGCCACAAAGCGCTCTGAAAGTAAAACAGCACCAAAACGAAAAATCCGGCAATGCA
>Ga0105105_10000527_pt1 | contig 17441 bp, 17 predicted proteins | sample PPLLaktember2015_4_FD_79108 | JGI IMG/M metagenome (GOLD analysis project Ga0105105, IMG submission 79108) | Freshwater sediment microbial communities from Prairie Pothole Lake near Jamestown, North Dakota, USA - PPLs Lake P8 Core (1) Depth... | ecosystem: Environmental > Aquatic > Freshwater >...
AACTGCTGCCGGAAGACAAGGTGCGCATATTGGAAGACATCCAACTTTCATCCGACCACAGCGGAAAACTGGCCTTTGTTGGCGACGGTATCAACGATGCCCCGGTCATTGCGCGGGCCGATGTGGGCATCGCGATGGGGGCGTTGGGCTCGGATGCCGCCATCGAAACGGCCGACGTGGTGCTCATGGCTGATTCTCCACTAAAAATCGTCGAGGCCGTTGAGATCGCGCGCCAAACAAGGAGGATTGTCTGGCAGAACATTTTCATGGCGCTTTCGATCAAGCTCATTTTCGTGACCTTTGGAGCGATGGGCATGGCGTCCATGTGGGAGGCGGTCTTTGCCGACATGGGGGTGTCCCTTGCCGCCGTTGCCAATTCAACCCGGATGCTCAGGGGAAAGTGGTTGTAGGAAGACTACTACAAAAACACCCGCCGACCGATAAAAATCATTGGTTGCGTTTCGGTTGACACAGCCGGAGTCGCTCTGTATTTTGGCGCTCGTCAGGCGCGGCCTGATCTTTCCCCCTGCAATCGTTATTGAAATGAACGTCTGAGGAAACTCATGGACATCACCACCGCCGGTTTGACCATTTTGGGGTTGGCCGTATTCGAGTCCATCACCAGCATCGACAACGCCATCATCAACGCCGAAGTCCTGGCCACCATGCAGGAGAAGGCGCGGCGCTGGTTTCTGACCTGGGGCATGCTCATTGCCGTTTTCGGCGTGCGCGGCTTGCTGCCCTGGCTGATCGTCTGGGTCATGTCGCCGGGGCTGGATCCCTGGCAGGCCTTGACAGCCACGTTTACCGACGACCCGGCGGCGCAGAAGGCCATCCAGGAGAGCGCCCCGGTTCTGCTCATCGGCGGCGGGGTGTTTTTCATTTTTCTCTTCTGCAACTGGCTGTTCCAGGAGCCGAAGAAGTTCGGGCTGCCCGGCGAAGACTTCTTTGCGCGGCAAGGGGCCTGGTTTTACGCGGTGGTATCGGTGGCGCTGATGCTGATCGTCTGGTTTGCGCTGAAGAAAGACCCGATGCTGGGGTTCGGCGCGGTGGTGGGGTCGACGGGTTTTTTCATCACGCATGGATTCAAACGTTATGCCGAGTCCCAGGAGGAACGGCTGCTGCACGATCAGACCAGCATGTCGGACATCGCCAAAATCCTTTACCTGGAAGTGATCGACTCCACCTTCTCCGTCGACGGGGTCGTGGGGGCTTTCGCCTTTACGCTGTCGGTGCCGCTGATCCTGCTGGGCAACGGCATCGGCGCCATCGTCGTGCGGCAGCTCACCATCTACAATATAGAGAAGATAAAGAAGTACATCTACCTTAAAAACGGCGCCATGTACTCGGTGCTGGTGCTCGGCTTTGTAATGCTGGCGCACGGCTACGGCATGCACATTCCCGAGTGGCTGGCGCCGCTGGCGACCATCGTCATCGTCGGGTACTTTTTCTGGAAGTCCTGGAAACATGCCAGGTCGGCTGGGGGCTGAGCCGCCGGCGCGGATGGGGCTGCAGGCGACTTCCGACTTCGCAGGTGCCAAAAGGTGAAGGGCTTGGTCAAGATCCTGGCCGGTGCCGTCTGCATTTACGCGGCCTACTGCGTCCTGCTGTTTTTGGTTCAGCGGCAGGTCATCTTCCCCCGTTATCTGATACCGACTCCACCAGCGCCCGATTATAACGCCCTGGGCGTCGAGCCGTTGTGGCTGGAGACTTCCTTCGGCAAGGTCGAAGCGTGGTATCTGCCGCCGAAGTCGGCTAAAGAGCCCTATCCGGCCGTGATTTTCGGCCACGGCAACGGGGAACTGATCGATTATTGGCCACGCGAGCTGGGGCGCTTCGCATCCATGGGCGTCGGCCTTCTTTTGGTGGAATATCCCGGCTACGGGCGATCGGCCGGATCCCCGTCCCAGGCCAGCATCTCCGAAACCTTCACGCTGGCCTACGACAAGCTGGTGGCCCGCAAGGGCGTCGACCCCGCGCGGATCCTCCTGTTCGGGCGCTCGCTCGGCGGCGGTGCGGTCTGCGATCTGGCGCTCAAGCGCCCGTCGGCCGCCATCATCCTCATGTCCGCATTCAAGAGTGTGCAGGGCTTTGCCGTTCGGTACCTGGCCCCCGCGCTTCTGATCCGCGACCCGTTCGACAACCTTGCGGCCGTTCGGAGATACGGCGGCCCCGTGCTGGTCATCCACGGCAATGCCGACGAAGTGGTGCCCTTCGAGCATGGCCAGGCGTTGCATGCCGCCGCCCGGAACGGGAAAATGATTGTTTACGAGGCCGGCCACAACGACTGCCCGCCGGATTGGGCTGGCTTCTGGCGCGATGTGGAGGGATTTCTGAGAGCAGTCGGGCTGCTGTAGCGATGGATGCAGGCCGCGGCATGCGGTGCTGGCTTTTTGCAAACGAAAGCAACAGGCTCTTTCAGGGAATGAACGCGTGCGGTCCATTTCTTGGGCGGGCAGGGAGGATGCGGAAGCATGCGGATGCTAAGATGTGTGCTATGCGGTTTTGCAATTTTTACGTTCGGGACTTCCAGCCCTCCTTTGCAAGCGCAGACTCATCCCGAAACCGCTCCGGGAACCGGAAGGCTGTATGGCATCCGCCTCGGGCTGCTGGTGCATGATATCGGTGGGCTTTGGGCCCAAACCCGTGCGGAGGGCGGTGCGGATGTGAATGCTGAGATAGTCTTCCGGAAGCCGAGTTGCATGCTCTGGGGAGGGGCCATTCTGCCCAATTTCGGACTCAGCATTAACAGCCAAGGCGACACCAGCAAGATATATGGAGGGGTGGTGTGGGAATTTTTTTTCAGCAATGGGCTCTTTTTCAATATCGGTACCGGCTTGGCCTTTCACAACGGGCAGTTGGAGTCCGACGATAGCAACAAGAAGGAACTGGGATCCCGCATCCTCTTCCGGGAGCCCATCGAGTTCGGCATCACGTTTTGCGAACGCCATCGAATCTCCATTCTGTTCGACCACGTCTCGAACGCCTACTTGGCCCGGCCGAATGAGGGGCTGGACACTCTCGGGGTGCGATACGGCTATCAATTTTGATGTCTTTTTAAGGGGATACAAGTATTGTTGGGGAATACGCGGGTAACCATTCAATTTCTTCACCCTTCAGCAGAGGAGGAAAAAAATGACACGACGAGACGGAGGATGGAACCCTTACGTGGCCGGGGCATTGAGCGGGGTGGTGGGGGTTTTATCGGTGTGGTTCGCCGGGCAGTACTTTGGGGCATCGACTTCCTTTGTCCGCACCGCCGGCATGATCGAACAGCTCTTCGGCCCGGAGCGCGTGGCGCAGATGGATTATTTTATCAAAATCGCGCCCCGGATCGACTGGCAATGGATGTTCATGGTGGGTATTTTCCTGGGCGCGATGATTGCGGCGCTCAGCTCCGGTTCCTTCAAACTGCAGGCGGTTCCCGATATGTGGGCTGAGCGGTTCGGCGCCGGCAGCACGGGCATGCGCGCGGCGGTGGCCTTCGTGGGAGGGGCCGTGGCCATGTTCGGGGCGCGGCTGGCCGATGGCTGACCCAGCGGGCACGGGCTGAGCGGTTCGCTCCAGCTGGCGGTCAGCGGGTTTGTCGCCTTGGTTTGTTTCTTTGTCGGCGGAATGATCACGGCCCGCCTGGTTTACGGGGGAGGTGAACGATGAAGATGCTCATTTACGGACTGGTCACGGGACTGCTGTTTGGGTTCTTGCTGCAGAAGGGACGCGTGCTGCGTTACGACAAGCAGCTCGGTGCCCTGCGCCTGATGGACATGACGATCGTCAAGTTCATGCTCTCCAGCGTGATGGTCGGCATGGTCGGGGTCTATCTGCTGTCGGACCTGGGCTTGGCCAAGCTCTCGATCAAAGCCACTATTTTAGGCCCCGTGATTATCGGCGCGCTCATTTTCGGCCTCGGATGGGGCCTTTTGGGATATTGCCCGGGGACGTCCATGGGCGCCCTCGGCGAAGGGCGCTGGGACGCCGTATGGGGGATCATCGGTATGGTCGTGGGTGCCGGCCTGTTCGCCGAAGCCTACCCTGCGCTCAAGGAAACGGTGTACACGTGGGGTAATTTAGGCCGCATCACTCTGCCCCAGGTGGTGGGCGTGAACCACTGGATCATCATCCCGCTCTTCATCGCGGGCGGGCTGCTGCTGTTGCGCTGGATCGAGAAAAAGGGCTTGTAACGGATTGTGCTCGATGATGGCCGAAGCGGTTGATTGCGCCCGGGGTTGCACTATCTTATGCCGAAAAAATGACGGATCTCGGCATGACAACGCCCACCACGCTATATCTCGTCCGGCACGGCCATGTTCACAATCCCCAGCGGATCCTTTACGGCCGCCTGCCGCGCTTCCGGCTGAGCCCGCGCGGCCTGGAAGAGGCCCGCTCGGCCGGCCGGTTCCTGAACGGCGCCCCCGTCGTCGCCTTGTATTGCAGCCCGCTGCTGCGGACCCGGCAGACCGCTAAGGAGATACGGGCCTTTCACTCGCATCTCCCCCTGCGGCAGTCGCCGCACCTGCTGGAGGTCCTCAATGCCTTCGAAGGCCGGCCCAGTGCCGAGGTCGATGCCCGGCACGGGGACGTTTACAGCGGCGTCGGCCCGCCGTACGAGCAGCCGCCGGATGTCCTCGCGCGGGCGCTGAGATTTTTCCAGAAGGCCCGCGAGCGCCACGGCGGTGAAAATGTGGTGGCGGTCACCCACGGCGACGTGATCGTCTTTGCCATGCTCTGGGCGCGCGGCCTGGCGCTCACACCCTGGAATAAAGCCAACCTGCATGCGCTCGGGTTCACCGGCGGGTATCCCGCCACCGGCTCCCTCACCGCGTTCACCTTTCGGACGGACTCTCCCCGGGAGCTGCCGGAGGTGCATTACTTCAGACCCTGATGCACTTGACATCAACGCATCAAAAACCTACCGAGCGACATGTCGAACTAAGGTGGGGCTTCGACGCGATGGAATCCCTCCGCCAGGCTGAAGGACTCTCCGGCCGCCATCTCCCGGCAGCGCTGGCGCAGCCACTCGGCTGGATCGCCGCGGTTGAATTCGCGGACCTGGCTCACATGGCAGCGCAGGGCGTCGATCTTAAGATCGAAGGTTGGTGTGATATCGGAGCGGAAATTGATGTCTTCGGTCCCCCAGAAGTAAAGCTCCTGCACTTTGTGGGGCATGAGCCCTTCCGCCAGAAGATCCGGGTAGGCCAGTCGATCGCGGGCATAAGGAAAGACGGCATCCAGCACCACCTGGCCGATGATGCGGTGATCGCGGTGCCAGATATAGCGGCGGTAGGGATCCGAACTCATAACGATGTCCGGCCGGAACGTACGGATCACGCGCACGATGAGCTTGCGGAACTCGGCGGTGTCCTCCAGGCCCTGGTCGGGCTGCCGCAGGAACACCACCTCCTGGATCCCAAGCACTCGGGCTGCGGCGCGCTGCTCCGCCTCGCGGATTTCGATGAGCCGCTCGGGGGTCAGGGCGGGATCGGTGGTGCCCTTTTCACCGCTGGTGCAGATCAGATAGGCCGCGCGCTTGCCTTCCTGGATCCATTTGGCCACGGTTCCGGCCGCGCCGAATTCAGCGTCGTCCGGGTGGGCGGCGATTACCATTACATCTGCTTGAGTCGTCACCGTTAGTCTCCGCTCAGGCCGGGGTGAGCGCACCGCAGCCGCAGCAGGCTGCCCTGCCGATTTCAGGGTGAAGCCTGACGGGTGCATCCGGATTCGCGATTCCGGCCTCCGATAGACTGTCCTGGTAGATGGCCAGCACTTCAGCCGACACGCGGGACCAATCGTAACGAACCACCGAGCGCCGCACCGCTGCAGCCATCCGCGGCGCGGCCGTCCGGTTTTCGAGCAAATTCTCGATGGCATCGGCCAGGGAGACAGGGTTGAAGTCCGGCGCGAGACGTCCGTTGCGGGCGTCCCGCAGCAGGCGCTCCATCGCCCCCACGCGGGTTGCCGCCACCGGCGTGCCGCAGGCTAACGCCTCCAGAGCTACCATGCCGAAACTCTCGTAAGACGACGGCAGCGCCAGAAGATCGGCAGCACTGTAATACCAGGGGAGTTCTCCCTGTTCGACCCGGCCGATGAACGCCACGCGATCCGTAATGCCGCAGGCGAGGGCTAGATCGGCCATCCGCCGGTGAGCGGGGTTCCGCTCGCCGTCCCCGCCCACGACCATCAGCCGCAGTCGGGGAATGTGCTTCAATCGGGCGACGGCGCGGAGCAGCCGATCCAGCCCTTTTTCGGGAGCGAACCGACCGACGAACAGGATCAGCGAGTCGTCCGCGCCCGCTCCGATCCGGTGCCTGGCGGCGCTTCTGTCCATGGGCCGGAACACCCCGAGGTCGACCCCGCAGGGAACCGTCGCAACGCGGTCCGGTTCAGCGGCATAGAGGCGTATAAGGTTTTCTTTCTCCTGTTCGGAACTGACCAGGACTCGTTCGCCGGAGGCCACCAGGTCGCGTTCAACGGCCATCCTGACCTCCGGATCGGACCCCGGGCCGCATACGTGGTGTTTCACCGCTGCCAAGGTGTGAAAGGTTGTGATGTGGGGGGTTCCCCACGCTCGGCGGGCCATCCGGCCGACTTGGCCCGAGAGCCAGTAGTGGCTGTGGATCAGGTCGTAGGATAAGGCTTCCCGCCGCCTGAAGCGGTCCATCCCGCGGAAAAAGCCTATCAAGTGAGGGTAGAGCGCGGCCTTCGGGGCATCCGCCTCCGGTCCCATCCTCAAAGGGATCAGCCGCACGTTTTCAGAAATCCAAACCACCTCGCCGGACGCGAGGCCGTCGCCGGCACGGGTATAGATGTCCACGCGATGCCCGCGCAGGCCCATCTGCCGCGACAGCTCGCGAATGTAGACGCTCATTCCGCCCGTGTCCTGGGTGCCGAGCCGGCCCAGCGGGCTGGAGTGCACGCTGAGCATGGCGATGGAATACGAGGATGAACGCACGGCAATCATCTCTTTCAGGTCAGTTCGATCCGGCATCGATAGATCGGCACCGGCTTGCCTCCCAGCTGATGCTTATAGGCTTCCTGGCCCTTGAGGAAATCGTATTTACCGAGTCCGCGTGCAATGCCGTCGCGGATGCTTAGGATCTTGCAGAGAATGCCCACACTCAAGTGACTCCGCTCCGCATCGTAGGCGCTGTTGTAGAGATAGCGGGTGCCGCTGAAATCGCAGCACCATACCGCGGCAGCCGGACTTCCGTCAACGGCCAGAAATCCGATCCGGGTTTCCGAAACATACTCCGCCAGCAATCGAAAATAGGCTTCCATCCGGTCATCCATGAACGCTGCCTTGTCGCGGCGGTTCTGCCGGAAGAGGCCGAGAAAATCATTCAGCGCCGCGCGGATCGCTGGTGGCTCCTGCACCCAGCGGAATTCGGCTGCGGCATGGGTTTCCAGCCGCCTCAGCTTGCGTCGCACCTCGTGGCGCTGCTTGCCGGATAGAATCCGGAGGTAATCCTCCCAGGCGCCAGGCAACTGCATCTCGAAAAGAACGTCTTCTTCGGCGATGGAAACCGGGTATCCCTTTGCGCGGGCGGCCGGAACCAACGCTTTCATGACAGTTGAATCGGGCCTCAAGGGGTTCAAATCCAGGCGGCTGATTCCTTCGGTCTTCAGGTCATCCAAGAGGGCTCCGCAGAAGTCCTCCTCTCGTCCGGTCGCGCACACCAGATCAAGATGGTCGCAGACGTCGGATTCGCCGATAAACCGGGCTGTACGGCCTTCCACGCGTAACGGCGCGATGCCGGTCAGCCTGCTGTCCACCCGAAACGAGCGGATCCAGAGCGACGCTTGCGGCGCGAAAACCTCCTGCCAGGCGCGCATCCATCCCGGCAGTACAAAAGGCGCTGCAGGCTTCAGCGCGGGTCCGGCCGCTTGCAGGCAGGCGGTCATCCTTTCGAAGGTATCCGCCGCGAAGCCATCGCCGCGGGCGGCCCCCGCGGAATGCATAGCGTCCATGCCCTCCATCCCCTAAGCGAGCCGCCAGCGGGCGCCCTCGTTGGTGTCCTCGATCAGGACACGGGCGCGCTGCAGACAGTCGCGCAGCGCATCCGCCTCCTCCCAGCGTTTCCTGCGGCGCAGCTCGTCGCGCAGCCTTAACAGCTCTTCAACGAGCGGACCGAGGTATTCGTCGGTGGCGGCCGGCCCGGCCGCCACCGACGATCCCAGCATGACCACCCATTCGCGTAAGATCTCGCGGGCCTGGGAGATGAACACCTCGCTTTCCAGATTGCAGGCCGAGGCCCAGATGATGCGGTCGAGCTCCAGGATGGCGGCCGACATCCCTTCGGCGTGGCGGGCTTCCTGCGCAGCTTGAAAGCGCGATTCGAGCTCGTGGATGTTTTCCCAAAACGCGTCCGGTTGGTCTTCCGCCGGCGCCGCAGCGGGTCTGGCCGGGGGGGCAGAGACCGGCAGCGGCAATGAAGCCTGCCCGCGGCCTCTGAAAACATCCAGCGAGACGACGGCGTTCTTGGGAAAGACCCGCTCGGATCCGCCGCGGCGCAGGGTTGCGCTGCCAAGGCCGCGGATGCGGGCTTCATTTCGGGACAGATCGATAATGCAAGCCGTGTGTTCGTCCATTCCGAGAACATAGACGTCATCCGGCAGAAGAGTTTCAAGGGATCGGAAGCGGGGCTCTCCCATGAAGCAGAAGCGGGTGTCGTGCGTGCCGCCCTCGGCGTTGTTCCAATGCGGCATCACGACGAGGTTCAATCCGAAACGCCCCAGCAGGTTAAGTCCTTGAACCCAGCGCAGTTCCTCTCCCACCTTGTAGATTTCATAGACCGGAAGGGTACGGGGGCCGACGGTCAGGGCGGCGGCGCTGGCGGCCACCAGGCAGGCGCCCTCTTCGATCCGGCGGCCGAGAATTTCGGGAATCGGGGTGCCCTCCCACTGGCGTACGGCGTAAGTCGGGCTGCCGGGTCCGACCAGAACGAAATCGGCCTGCCTCAGGGTGAGAAAGGCTTTTTCCGAATCAAGCGCGCTGAGATCGTCTTTTGATCTGAATGAGGCCACCGCCAAGGAATGGCCGACTTTATCGTGGAAATACTCGACGGCCTTTGCGGAAATCTGGTCGGCATTGAGCTGAAAGCCGGCCGGAGTATCAAGAAACACGGCCCGGGCGCTTGGCCCCAGGCGGCCCAGCATTTCTTTGTGGACCTCAACCATGGTGGCGGTCAATTCGCCCGACCCCATGAGCACGATGGTTCCCTTGGCGGACATCCTGAGTGAACACCCTTCGTTACAGTGAAATGGGTTAGGGTTTAAGGTTTAAAGTTTGGTTTAAGGCCCACCGATCCTCTCCCAGAGGGAATCGATCGGCTCCATTCCATTCTTTTCCCCCCTTTGGCAAAGGGGGTCAGGGGGATTTTGAAACCGACTTCCCTGGACGAATATCTTCGACCTCAATCGAAAGCTCCAGCTGTTGTCCGTGGTGATATGTACGCTGGCCATGAGGTTCATAGACGGTTACGGCTCCCTGGCCGCAAACGGTCCATTCGCCGGCCGGGCCGTCGTTCAACAGGCCGGTTTCCTCGTCGATTCCTATCAAGCACGCTCCCGGCAGCAGCCGGCCGAGCCGGGGCGCCCAAGTTATCCCGAACGCGTTGTGGTGCGGCAGCACGCAACAGCCAGGCAGAAGGTTCAGGCCGGGCAGTGCCTGCCCGGATCTCTGGTCGAAATAGTGCTCGCACAGCACCATGGCCCCTGCACTGCTTCCGCCAATGAGGGCGCCGGCGCGGTAGGCGGCCCGCATCGCATCCCAGGCGCGGCTTCCCACCAGGGTCTCGGCGAGGTAGCGGGTGAAGCCCCCCAGGAGAAATACGAATCGGGCGGCTTCCAGTTCCCTTGCCAGCTCCGGCTGGTCAGCGGAAGCGCGATCGATGACGGGGACGGGCCGCACGTTTTCGGCTCCCAGGCGTTTAAACCAGGCGACGCCATTCGCCCCGGCGCGCAGATCGTTGCGGTCCGGCGCGGCCGCGGCCGGGATGATGCGGATCGGTGCATCGCCTCCGCCCGCAAGGGCCAAGGCGCGCTCATCGGCAGGCTGCATGCCCGCCTGGAATTCGTTGCCGCCTTCGAGCAAAATGAAACCCACGTCGCCCCTCTAACCTGCTAAATCGATTGCAGATCATTCTAAGACCGAGGCTGCGGATGTCAACATGAATCCGCAACCCGAGAGACGGCGCACGAGGTTCGAATCGTGGCAAGATGCCGCTCCCAGCGGCCCGGTCTTTTCCTTGACACTGCACGAGCGCTATCATAGAATGCTGACCCTTGGCTGAACCGGCTTTGCGACAGGCGCAACCGAAGCTATATAAGTCAACAAAAACAAACAAAACCAAGGAGGTGTTCCATGAAAAAACTGTTCAGTGCGTGCATGGCGGTCCTGTTTGTGATCGGCGCGGTCGTCTCGGTACAGGCGGCCGACAACCTGGTGCTCGCCACCGGCGGCACCGCCGGGACGTACTACCCCTTCGGCGGCGCCATGGCCAAGATCTGGTCCAAGATCAAGGATATGAACGTCACCGCCCAGACCAGCGGCGCCTCGGGCGAGAACATCCGGCTGATCAACAAGAAAGAGGTCGAACTGGCCCTGGTCCAGAGCGACACATTGGACCAAGCCTGGAACGCCATGGAAGCCTTCAAGGAGCCGCTCAAAGGCATGAGCGCCGTCGCAACACTCTATCCTGAAATCGTCCAAGTCGTGGTGCGAGCCGACAGCCCGATCAAGACCTTCGCGGACCTGAAGGGCAAGAAAGTGGGTGTGGGCGCCCCGGGCAGCGGCACCGAAATCAACTTCCGGCAGCTGATGGACATCTACGGCCTGAAGAAGGAAGATGTCAACGGGCAGTACTTGTCTTACTCCGAGAGTGCGGAGGCGTTTAAAGACAAGCACATCGACGCCTTCATCGCGACGGCCGGCATCCCCAACTCGGCCATCATGGACGTTTCCACGCAGAACGAAATCCGGATTCTCCCGATCCCCGCCGACGTCTCGGCCAAGCTGATCCAGAAACACCCCTTCTTCGCAGCGGTGAAGGTCCCGGCCAACACTTACAAGGGCCTGACTGCAGACGTGCCCACCGTGGCGGTGAACGCCGTTCTGATTGCCGGCAGCCAACTCAAGGAAGACATGGTTTACAACCTGACCAAGACCCTGTTCGAGAACCTTCCTGACCTATCCTCCGCCCATGCCAAGGGCAAGGAAGTGAACCTGCAGTATGCGGTGCAGGGCGTGTCCATTCCCTTCCATCCGGGGGCGGTGAAGTACTACAAGGAAAAAGGCCTGATGAAATAGAAGGCCGCTTGTGCGGCTTTCTATGCGAAGAGTTTATGTCTTGGATAAACAACGGCCTTGCGACCCTTCCGGCAAGTATCGTCGGATACTGCTGAAAGGGTCGCACGCATCTTTAATAAATGCACCGTCAATGGATCGCAGGCCTGGTAGTCTTCGGTGCGGGGGTTGTCGGGCTTTTGCTTTGGCCGTTCATCTCCGTGCTTGAATTAGTCGACGAACGCTCTGGGCGCGTCGTGTTTTGCGATCGGGTCCAACGTGGCGAAGAGTTGGTGATCTCATTCATCCATTCTGTGAACCGGCGGCCGGTCTTTGACACCCTGCAGGTCGAGAGAGATCACCTGGTGATTGTCAAGTCGAGGTTCGACGCCTTCGGCGCCGGGATGCCGGAGTCGTCGACATCGGAGGGGACGTTAGCCGTTGCACCGGACGGCTGGCTGGAATGGACGGTCAACCAACCCGTGCCTGAAATCACCGTTCGGGTCGGCCGGGTGGCCGATCACACACTGAATCTAAAAGGCCGGAAGATTCGTCTGTCGGCTTTGGCTGAACCTGGAAGTGCGTTGACCTTTCGCGTTCGAAAAGCGCGATGGCTCGACCTCATGAAAGGCAGGTGCATCCCTTGAGCGAGAAAGAAAAAGACCAAGCCCAGGCCAGCGTCCTCACCACCTCGATGGAGGGGGTCGAGGTCGTTTCCAAGGAAGAGATCGAGAAGATCTTAAAGAAGGTCGACAAGGAGGCCAGCGCCCGCAAACTGACCGGAATCCCGCACTGGATCGTCTACGTGATCGGCGTTTCGTGGTCGATCTTTCAGGTGTACACGGCGGCCTTCGGGTTGTTCCCTGCCCAGTTGCAGCGCTCCATCCACCTGGCATACGCTTTCGTCTTGACCTACCTGCTTTTCCCGGCCCGCGCCAGCGACGAATCCAACCGCCTGAGCTGGTACAACTGGGCGCTGGCCATTTTCGCCGCTTACATCGGGTTGTACATGGCCATGAACTACATACGCATCATGGAGGCCGGCGGGGATTATTCGCGCATGGATTACATCGCCGCCGGTTTCGGCATTCTGCTCACGCTGGAGGCCGCCCGGCGGGTGGTGGGGCTGCCGATCGTCAGCCTGTCGGCGTTTTTTCTCATCTACGCTTATTTCGGGCCCTATTTCCCGGGATTCATGGCACACCGCGGCTATTCGCTGGAGCGCATCGCCTCCCACATGTATCTCACCACCGAGGGCATTCTCGGCATTCCGCTGGGCGTTGCGGCGACATTCATTTACCTGTTCATTCTTTTCGGGTCGTTTCGTGAGAAATCGGGGCTGGGGCAGCTCTTTATCGACATCGCCAACGCCATCGCCGGCTGGGCTTCCGGCGGGCCGGCCAAGATGGCCATTGTGACGAGCGCATTGGAAGGTACGGTCTCCGGAAGCTCGGTGGCCAACACCGTGGAATCCGGCAGTCTGACCATTCCCATGATGAAGCGCCTGGGGTACCGGCCCGAATTCGCCGCGGCGGTGGAGGCCTCTTCCTCGACCGGCGGCCAGATCATGCCGCCCATCATGGGCGCGGCCGCGTTCATCATGGCCGAGTTCCTGAATGTGCCCTACCTGGACATTGCCAAAGCGGCGGCCATCCCGGCCTGCCTCTACTTCTTCGGCGTGTTCATGGAGGTGCACTTCGAGGCCAAGCGCTGCAACCTGCGGGGCCTGAGCCGCGACGAACTGCCCAGGTTCGCGGATGTCATGAAAGAGCGGGGGCATCTCTTCGTTCCCCTGTTTGCGATCATCATATTTCTTTCAATCGGGTTTACGCCGCTTTACGCCGCATTGATGGGGCTGGTGACTTGCATCATCGCCGGCGCCTTGAAGAAAGCCACCCGCATGAGCCCCCGGCAGATCGCCGACGGGTTCGAGCTCGGCGCGCGCAACGCCGTCGGCGTCGCCCTTGCCTGCGCCTCGGCCGGTATCATCATCGGCGCGATCACCCTGACCGGGCTGGGGCTCAAGCTGGGCAACGGGCTGGTGGAGCTGGCCGGGGGCAATCTCCTGCTGACCCTCGTTTTCACCATGATCACCTCGCTCATCCTCGGTATGGGTGTACCGACCACCGCCAACTACATCATCACTTCCACCATCGCTGCGCCGGCTCTCATCCAACTGGGAGTGCACCCGCTGGCGGCTCACATGTTTGTCTTCTACTTCGGCATCGTGGCCGACATCACGCCGCCGGTTGCCCTGGCTGCGTACGCTGGCGCTGGTATCGCCAAATCCAACCCCTTTTGGACGGGGGTTACCTCGACGAAGCTGGCCATCGGGGCGTTTCTGACGCCTTACATATTTGTCTACAACACGTCCATGCTCTGGATCGATACGACGTGGTACGCGATCATTCAGACGCTGATCACGTCCTGCGCGGGGATGACGGCGATCGGTGCGGCCATGATCGGTTATTTCGTGGCACCGATGAACTGGATCGAGCGGATCTTGTTTATCGCTGGCGGAATCATGCTCGTGCACCCGGGCACGGTCACCGACTTTGCCGGTCTCGGGCTGTTGGCCGCATGCGTGGCCAACCAGTATCGAAAGAAACGAGCCGGGGCCGTCAGCACGGCGACCACGGCGGATGCGTGAACAAAGAAATCCGGGTTTGACGAGTTTGTAGACAAACTATGGCGCTTGGTGCCAACCTATTCGAAATAAAATCCCCCCGCCCCCCATTTTTAAAGGGGGAGAAACGCTGGGATCCTCTTTTCCTCCCCCTTTATCAAAAGGGGGCCGGGGGGATTTGTGTGCCGATGTTGACTTCCCCTCCTCATCCCAACGCCTTCATTTCCTGAACCCGCTGGTTATATACCGCGATCACTTCCCTGCGGTTCAGCATGCCGATCAACTCACGGGCATCGTCGTCGCTTACCACTGGGAGGCTGTCAATGTTTTTGACAGTGAATTTTTTCAGGACCGAGTTGAGGTCCTCAGACGGCGAGGCGGTGATTATTTCTGAGGTGCCGATGTCTTTCATGACGACCAGGTTCCCGATTCCGGGGGCAAACAGCACACTGCGGATATCGTTGATGGAGAAAATTCGCGCCAGTTTCCCGTGCTCATCCATTACCGGGAAGTAGTGCTGATCGGTCTCAGAGAAATGCTTCCTGAAATCCGCAAAGAGCATGCTCTCCGGAATCATGGCCACCTTGCGCACGCGGTCCAACAGATTATGGACCGTGATGGTTTGCAGCACATCGACAAAGAACTCTCCGGAATGTGCGGGGGAATCGATTCGCCGCCAGACCTGACTCTTGAAAATGGTCCAGCGTCGGGTGGCGAGGTAGGCTACGGAACATACCAGGAGGCTTGGCAGCAACAAATGGTAGGAGTTGGTCATCTCGCTGACGAAAATGATGGTGGAGATCGGCGTGTTGGAAACCGCCGCGAAAAAGCCGGCCATCCCCACGACCACGAAGGCCCCGGGCGACCCGACGACTCCAGGGAGCACCTGGTGAAACAACTGGCCCACCCCACCGCCCAGAGCCGCACCGATGACGATGGATGGGCCGAAAAGGCCTCCGCTGCCGCCGGAGCCGATGGAAAAGGATGTCGTGAACATTTTCCCAATCGCCAGAGACAGCAGAAAGGTCAGTGCCACCTCCTGGGTGAGCGCCTTCTGGGCGTAGCCGTATCCAAAGGCCAAGGTGTGCGGCAGGAAGAATCCGATGATGCCGGTAAGAACCCCGCCGATGGCCGGTTTCAGATAATTCGGAATATTCAGCCCGTGGAAGAAGCGGGTTGTGGCGTGAAACAGTTTAATGAAAAATACTCCGGAGCCTGCTACCACGAACGCCAGCACCAGATACGGACCGAGTTCCAGGGGGTTGCGAAAGATGAAATCCGGGGATTCCAACAGGGAGCCCCAGCCGAACACCATGCAGAACAGACAGTAGGCGACGACAGAGGCCATCCCCGCCGGGATGATGACTTCGTATTCAAACTCGGGATCACGGTAGAGGAACTCCGCCGCGAAGAGCGCTCCTGCCAAAGGGGCCCTGAAAATGCTTCCCACACCGGCAGCAATACCCGCCGCCAACAGGATGCGCCTTTCCCTGGCTGAAAGCTTTAGCTTCGTTGCCAATAAAGAACCGAGCCCCGCGCCGATCTGCGCGATCGGTCCCTCGCGTCCGCCGGAGCCCCCCGTAGTCAGCGTAATGACCGTGGTCAAGGTTTTCACCAGGGGCACCCGGCCGCGGATCAGACCTTCGTTGTTGTGATAAGCGTGGATGGCGGCATCGTTGCCGGCACCGGCGGCCTCCGGAGCAAACGTGTAAACCAGCCATCCGCTCAGAAGGCCTCCGCAGGCAGGTAGAATCAGAAGCACCCAGCGGCTGAATTCGCCGCCGCCGGGCATAAACAGCGCATAATCGCCGGCCGAAAATGGGGGGCGATAGCCGGCCAGGAAATCAAGAAAGACCCTCATGCCCAGCTGGCAGAGATAGTAGAACACGATGGACGCAATGCCGGCGATGACTCCGACACAGACGTAGTAGAAGGCCCAGCGGCCTACGTGGTTTAGCCCGTCGCGAAAAGGCATGCCGTTGCAGGCACCCCGCCGATTGGCAACCTTTCTGATCAGGTTCATGCAGCGGCTCGTGTAAGTTTATATATGTTGACATATATCGAACCGGATCGGAATGCAAACCGCAGGATCCAGAGGCATTTCGTCGAGGAAGGGTATGCCATGAAGCATTAAATAGCGGATGAGACCAGGTCCTCATGGGCTTCACGCATCCCGAAATTGGGGCGATATAGGTGGAGGTCATCCGGAAAGTGGAGGGATCCCGGGGCAGGCCCGAAATGGCTGGGAGCGGAACGGGTGGTTAGATCTGAGCGAAGGCAGCCACCCCCAAGCCGCTGGGGTAGAAGGACCGCAGACTAAAAGCTTAATATGGCGAAATTGATAATTGAAAGCACGCGCTTCAGGAGCAGATCCCAAGAGAATTCCAAATTCGCGAGTTTATCTATTTTCCCACGTTCCTGTTTTTGATTGCCCCGATCAAATTCTGAATGGTGCCGATAACGGCAACGGCGAGGACTCCAAAGATTGAAAGCTGAATGATCCAATCTGTTATAGTCATGACGTCGGCTCCTTTCCACGTTTAGGTTGCGGTTATACAATCATGATAGGAAAAACAGTTCCCCGGCATTCGTCAACCACGTGCATCGTTCCCTTTCCGATCATGTGCCCATTTATAATGCAGGCTGTATTGATATTCAACGGATTCCCAGAATCCCTCTAGCTTCATCAGGCGTCGCCACCTCATGGCCCAGTAGATGCACGAGCTGAGCGAGCTTTTGCACTAGTTCCACATTGCGCTTAACCGCCTGCCCGGGCGCCCAGAAGATGCTGTCCTCAAACCCCACCCGCACGAGAGATGCCCCCAGCCCGATAGCGGTGGCGAGCAGCGTGAAATCCGTCATGCCGTCGTGGACGACGCCCCAGGGGACGGCCTCCTTCATCATGGAGGTTATGAAGAAAAGGCTCTTGGGGTCGGGAGCCAGGGTCCAGTGAAAGCCCAGGCAGAAGCAGATGGAATAGGGCGGTTTGATCGCACCTTCCGCGACCAGCGCTCGCGCCGCCGGCAACATGCCGGAGTCGAAGATTTCCATCTCCGGCACGGTCTTGGTCAGGCGCATGCGCTGGGCCCAGAAGCGGATGTCCGGCAGGCGGTTGATGTAGACGTCCTCGCCGAAGTTGACCGAGCCCATGTTGAGCGAGGCCACCTCGGTGCGCGGGTCGTTCAGGGCCACGCAGCGCTGCTCGAGGGTGAGTGTGGTCAACCCGCCGGTGGAGCCCTGAATGACGATGTCTGAGGACTTCCGGATCCGGTCGAGCGTCTCGGAATAAACGCCGATGTCTTCGGTCTGTACACCCTTGGCGTCGCGCACATGCAGGTGCACCATCCCGGCTCCGGCCCGGGCGCAGCGAATGACCTCGTCAGCCACCTGCTTCGGCGTCAGGGGATTGATGGCCGGCGGCTGGGTGCTGCGGCCCACCGGGGCAATGGCGATGATGATCTTACGGGCTGCTCGTGTTGCCATGCAATGAGGTCTCCTGAAGTCGCTGCTTCGGGTCTTCAGCGGTCGGCACCG